>Ga0307967_1000988_pt1 | contig 18503 bp, 9 predicted proteins | sample OrgLakmetagen648_FD_201828 | JGI IMG/M metagenome (GOLD analysis project Ga0307967, IMG submission 201828) | Saline water microbial communities from Organic Lake, Antarctica - #648 | ecosystem: Environmental > Aquatic > Non-marine Saline and Alkaline > Saline | place: Antarctica: Organic Lake... | reverse complement strand
CCTAGCATAGCGGCCCATCATCATACATTGAGGCATGTAAGGAACATACGACTGCAAATAGATACAGCAGGCTCTTGACATGTTGATTAGGGGACTAGTCAGATGAGGGGCGCCTTCGTTGATTGCATCTGCAAACGATAAACTATAAATGAGGTCTACTCCCCGCGTTGCAAGGTGTTTGCCAGCCCTCTATTATGATATAATATACAAAGGTTACTCATAAAGTACCGCTAGTTCTCGCTTTCCTAGACCTGTTCATGATAGTATTTTGCTATCACTGTGTAATGGCCGTCGTTGGAAACTTTCGGCAATTTTCCCCTTTTTAAACCCTTTACTAAAACCGTACAAGGGCAATTAAACCTCCCTCCATTGCTCATGGGAAAAATGAAATACTAGCACGTTAACACCAGCCTACCTACAGTCCTCCAACGCAAAAAAAAAGGAAATCAGAAAAACAAGATGATCAGAAAGGTAAGTGCAATCAGAGACAAAAATCAGTCAGATGAGACGAGACATTGAACACAACCCCTACAAATATCTGAGCAATGCTCCTGGTGGTGTGCAGGCCTCTCCCTCCCAACCACCTGATTTCCACTGGAAAATTACTTGTTTTTTTCTCTCCAGGTGGGATGTTGTGTGTCTCTGCATCCATTGGGTGGTGCAGAACACAAAACAACATCCTTTCCTAAACCATGCCAGTGCATAGTGTTCACACTATCTGCGTTCTATTTTCTTTTATCCAGAAAGGCAGGCAGTCCAGGCCATGATGTATAGATGCCGTGAGATCTGCACTAACCAATGAATGCAGAGACACAACATCCCACCTGGAGAATAAGAGAGGTTTTGACCACCACCAGTTAACTTCAACCGCTCCTCAGCTGATGTCTGTTCTGTCTGACAACCACAGAAAAGAATATGGTTGGTAAGGATACGGTGGTGCTTAGTGCCTGAGGGCGAGCTCTTGCCCCTAGAAGCTACAATACCCACTTCCTCCAGAATATGTGTGATGTGTATGGTGTCACAAGCCACGCCCAAGATGATTTTGAAAAGAAGGCTGCAAGTTTTTGGTCGGTCATTGCAAGAAACCCAAAAATACAAGATCTTAGAAATTCAAGGCAGATGATGAAATGCTTTTTTCGTAATGATCAGTATGTCAGTCTTTTGCAGCCCCAGTTAGAACACCCGTGCTTCTTTCGTTTTAGACACCTTTTATGACAGAATTACAAAGTTTGCAGAGTACATTATGCTCACTGCCAGCATGGACTAGGAAAGCTGTCGTTTCAAAATTGGCTGGGCATAGAGACCAATTTTGTCTGGACGGAAGGAAGTCTAGAATTTTGTGCTGCAAGGTTTGGGAGCAGCCATGCGCTGGCAGCGCGCACTCTATTCACAGCATTCCCAGTGTCCCTTGCAATTCACACTTCAACGAATTTAATTATCCGTGGATATTTTCCCTCCCCAATAAGCAAAATAATTCAAACCAGGCGCGGCATTGGATTCATCCCTTGAAGGTATCTGAGCAACACTGCCGGTGGTGTGCAGGCTTCTGCATCCCGCCCGCCTGATCCTCATTGAAATGCCTTTTTGAAAAGGGTAAATTATTCTTCGCTTACCCATCCATGCTTTTCAAAACTTTTCGGCAGACTGCAAGATTGCAACCATCCCCAGACAGCATCAACCGAAGGTCTCAGCAGAATTCAGCGTGACTTACACTCCATTGAGGTCAAGGCTTAGGGTTAGTTTAGTACTACGAAGACACTAAATTACATAACTAGTTGCAATTGCAAAACAACAGCACAAAGATCACTGGCTGCATCATTTTAAAGAGCTTCCATTACTCTTCACGTCACCGTCCTCTTAAATGTGGGTGGCACCTGCAATTTTATTACCAAGAACTATCATCAGGAGCCGGTTCCAGGCCAAAATTGCAACCCTCCTGTCCCCATCGCTTAATTCCTTCCTCTCTCCTGGTAAAGAAGTTTTACGGCATACGGGCATCCGGGATAAGTGTAAAGTAGTAAAATAACGCCATTGCATAAATACTTCCGGCATTGAAAAGGGAAGAGCTCTATTATGGGTCGAGCCACACAGCATGCATCCCTTGGTTTCCGACAAATAAAGGAGAGAAAAAAACACAAAGATGAGTCTTAGGCCCAAGGACCGATACGAAAATGGCTGTGTCCTTTTCCTTCCCTGTGTGGGGAGTTGTACTCACTGCCTGTGTAACTTTTTCCATCTGTAATGGGTTATAAAGCTGTCATGCTAAATCAGTGGCATGACCAAATCGTGTAATTTCCCCTGAGATATAGCCAATTAAAGAAAAGAACACAGATAGTGTAAACACTACCGGCAAGGATTTGGAAAGGATGCTGTTTTGTGTTCTGCACCACCCAATGGCTGCAAAGACGCATCCCACCGGAGAATAAAAACAAGGGAAGCTTTTCAGTGGGAATAAGGTGGTTATGAAGCAGAAGCTTGCACACCACCAGGAAAATTGCATGTGGGGGATTATTTTATGTATCGTCAAAGTGTCTCGTCAAAATTATTTGTGTGGTTTTTGTTGCGGATCTGATTGGATGTAAGCTTATCCTTTCTTGAGTGCTGTGGAGTGGGTTCCTTGCGTGGCTGCTGTAAATCGTGCCTGTTGCTCCTGGCTAGCAGAATGGTGTGGAGAGATTTGTGGTGTCCGAGTAAGCGAGGCATTAGCAGCTCATGTTGCTCTCGTGCTTTTCTCCTTGCAAGCTTGTTTGGTACTAGAAGAAGTGACGGCTTAATCTGTGAACCCTATAGGAGAAGTGTCTACACAGTACTCGATTTCAATTTCAATCAGAAGCATATCGCGCCTCAACTAAGCTGCCTATAGTAGGTTCTGCGGATATTGTACACTATTTTTTGATGCAGCCAAGGGCCCTGAAGCTTCCATCAATTTTACTTCTTGCACCTCTGCCAAAGACAAAGAAGGCACCTGATAGAATAGCTGATCGTCCAACGATAAATGATGAAAAGATACTGGAATCTAATCAAAATGCGATCAGAAGCATTCTGAAAAAATGGCGCAGGGCGTATGCAATCGTCATACATGTTTGCTAAGTCAAAAGGATAAGGAAATCTAAACAAACGAGAGCCTTGACAGAGGCCCAACACTTTTTTAAAATATGTAAACAGGAAAGAAAAAGAGGGGGAGAGGGACGGAAAAACAGAAGGCTATAGCAGGCTGCATTCTTGGCCACAATTTGATGCACATAGCCCCGACCACAGACAGGTTGCCTTGGCAGGGGGGAGAAGAAGCTGCTGTACCAGTCAGGCTACAAAGCTACACGGCAAAGTAACAGCCGGAACATGTCCGCAACTCCGCGCATAGCCATAAGCTGCCCGCCTACGCTTTCTGCTGCTCCTTCTTGTGCTGCTCCCCATCTACTTCGTATTTCCGTTGTAAGTTGCGGAGCTGCTCTTCCTGCTCTTTGGTTCCCAGCTGCAGGGGCAGGCAGCAAAAGGCAGCGTCAGAAGGGGAAAAATTGTACTCGAGGTTTTACTTAAGGTATTGACAATTTCAAGTAGCTGCACTGCTCCTAGGTTCCCAGCTGCAGAGATAGGCAAAGAAAGACAGTGTCAGAAGGGGTGGTTTGCAGAGGACACTTATCAAAAGGCCGCTCGTCCACAGCTCCTTAGTTCCCAATTGCAGGGGCAGGCGACAAAGGCAAAGACAAAGGGTCTGGACGATAGCAATGAATTCAAGTATGCGCGCATCAGCTTCAACTCAGTGAGACACAAACTGTTTTCCTCAAAGCTCAATCAGGTGCCAATCCAGAGCAGGGGTTGTTCTAATATGCACCTAACCCTTTACGCTTTCTCAGTGCCTCAAACAACGCCTTCCTTTTTTTGCAAGACCAGCAAGTGGCATTCTGGCAATGGCCACACACATTGAAGGTGCTCACCTTCTTGTTAATGCGCTGCGGGTTGTAGTACAGGACGATGAGGTAGCGGTTAGCCACGTTGAAGCCTGACAAGTGGTCGCACGCAGTTTTGGCGTCATAAATGTCCTCGTAGGCAATGTACGCAGTGCCACGCGATTCTTTGGTGGTGCCTCTGTGTGCGTCAAGTCGTGAGAAACGTGTGTGTACGTGTGCAAGCATGCGTTTTTCTGCGCTCTAGATGTCCTCTTGGGCAATGTACGCAGTGCCACGCGTTTCTTTGGTGCCTCTGTGCGTGAAGATATGAACAACGTTTGTGCTGTGTGTGCTTTCATGATGAGTAATGTCCGTACGCATAAACACAGCGCTGCGCGTTTCCTTGGCGGCGCCTCTGTGTGCGTTGTGTGCGTCAAGTAGTGGGAATGTGAATGTTTGTGCGATGTGTGGCGTGTCCGTGCGTTTTCCTACTTTACCTCCTATTGCATCCGCCTTGTATATATAAACCCACAACTTTCAGCCGTGCACCTTTGTTCTAAGACATGTATGAGAAACTAGTGTTTGCGCTTTGGCGAGGGCATGACATGATCCTCTGCCTAACATCAAGCCTTTTTAAACAAAGCACAGAACACATCTACACATCTTGCATACAAGGCAAGCACACACTTAGCACACATATGCAGACAAAATACACACACACACTCACATTCTGATTTGGCGGATGGCGCCGTACTTGCCGAAGATGTCGTACCTACAGAAGAACAGTAGGGCAAACTTGCTTAAAGCCAATGTGACAGGAGCAGAGAAAAAACAACTGTACCGGCTAAAAATGCAAGCGCGGAAGTGACGTATATACTCCGGCGTGCAAAATTGGTTTGAACCCATGATGAAGGTCACACATCAGCACAAAAGAAACACGTAAGTTCAGAGGCATACTGAAGCAGAATGATTTAGGTGTGCAACAAAGCTAGCGGGGACCATAGAGTATGATCCACCAGACTCAGGGGGTGTGTGCTTGTGTGTGTGTGTGTGTTTTTTTGTGTGTGTAAGTGTAAGTGTTTGTGTATATGCACGTGTGTGCGTGTGTGTATGTGAATACACGTGGGTGGGTGCGACCTGGTGCTGCATTTTGTAGCTGGTGTGCGTGTCTGACACTTTGTCTGACAACCATGACCTGTTGACTGACACAGGTAACGTGCTAATTGATTCTACACAACAGCAGCACCCAGGGCTTTCTACAACTCATGTGTTGGAACAGCTCAGCAGCCTTCCAAGCAAGCACATGCCGGTTTGCGGAGGACACATTAGGCAAGGTTAGCAGCTCAACGCCCACGCACGCAAGGAAATGCTGGTTCGCAGGGGGGAGCATTGGGTGAACTGAAAACACCTTCCTGCAGTCAGTTTCTGTAGGCTATCAGGTGCCGTGATTGAGCTCATAAGTGTGTCGGGGTAGCCAAACAACGATATAATTGTGGTCCCGATTACGTGCAAAGAAAAAGTCCACGCTTTATTCTGTCTTAGAGTTGGGAAGTGGGCGGGACGCAGGGTGTGATTCTTGCCGCACTCTACGCAGAAAAATGTTATCACAACAACGAGAACTTGAATGCTTGGTCACGGTGGGTGCAAAGTTACTTTTGCTGATTTCCGCATGTAAAGACACAAGCCCTACTGTCAACGGACAGGCAAACCAAAAGAAGGCGGTAAGGTGCAGGGTGTCCGTTGCCACACTATGCTTACGCAGGAACGGAATTTATCTCAACATAAAGGAAACTCACATGTCATCAGAGCTAATCTGGAAGGGCAGGTTCCTCACAAACAAAATCCTGCAAGGAAGATTGGCGTCAGTCGCATAACAGGTTAAAGTTATAGTTTGCGCTATACGGTTATACATGATGGACACTTGAATGGTGGGCACAAGAATGGAGGCGGGTGCATTGCAGAATGTGTTCGCATAAGCATATGTACAGCGAAGGTGTGTATATAAGCGTGTGTTGGTGAGGTGTGTGCAAGTGTGTGCACGTGTGTATGACACATAGTGTGTGTGCGTACGTAAGACGTGCAGGGTGCGTATGTGTGCCTGTATGTGCATGCGAGCGTTTCTTTATTGTATGTTTATGTGTGTGTGTTTGTGTGCGTTTGTGTCACACAAATTCTGTGTGTGTGAGCGTGTGTGCGTGCCTGTATGTGTATCCGTTTGAAGGTATGAGTGTGAGTAAGTATACGGGCGCATGTGTGTGCATGTGTGTGTACGTGTGTGTGTGTGTGTGTGTGTTTGTGTGTGTGTATGTGCGCGTGTGTGTATGTGTGTGTGTGTGTGCGTGTGCGTGTGTGTATGTGTGTGTGTGTGCGTGTACGTGTGTGTGTGTGTGAGTGTGTGCGGACGTGTGTGTATGTGTGTGTATGTGTGTGTGTGTGTGTGTGTGTGCGCGCGCGCGTACGCGTACGGGCGCATGCCTTGTTGGCAAGTATTTGTGACGCAATCCTGCAATATGCATACATGCGTGCAATATGCATACATGCGTGCAAAGAAACACATGCAACTTTTGCCTCTCGGTCGGTTTGCATGTGCTGCCCTCACGCATGGGCTGAAACAATGCGTGTCACGCACCTGTTGACCTCAGGAGGCAGCCTCTGATTGCGGGCACGTGCAGCAGCAGCAGCCTGAAGAGGGAGGGGTGTGAGTATGCGTTTCCTTGCCAAAAGTTTGCTGGACGCACTCCAATTGCCATCAGCAAAGCCCATGTGTTCAAAAGGCCACGCACCATTGCAGGCGCGCTTTGTGTCTTCTACCCGTTCTCTTACTCTCTCTTCTTGCTAACGCTTTAACGAAAATATCAAAAACCAAGCCTAGTATTAAATTTTTATATTTTGTCTACACTACTGATTTTTCTGCTGAATTGTGCATTCGCCAATCCCTCTGGCAGCATAGTTTTGTCACATTAGCAATATGCATCAGTGCTTTGGGTTCCCAGCTGGAAAGGCTGGCTTGCATGGGAAGATACAGGCCACAACGCAAACACAGATTTGTAAGAGTCTACCGGCCACAGCCTCTTCCAGAAGACACAGGCATGCTCTCTGCAGAGCTACAACGGATAACTGGGAGAAACTGTGTCTTTTGAGAGTAAGTGAGCTATGCTAAGATGTGGAGCGACCACCTCACGTAGACCACCTCACGTCCCTCCACACAAGGCAAACCAAGAAGTCTGAAATCTTCCTTGTGTGTGGAAACATTATTGCAGAGGGAGCTGGAAGTGTCCATCAGCGAAGAAAATTACCAAGGTAACCAAACAGATGGACCTCTATATTCCCCTGCTTTTCCTCTATCCGTCTGTTGACCAGCCACTCAACTAACTTTCTTTACTTTTCAGAGGCTGCTAGGCTCAGAGATGAACAAAAGGTAGGTCTTACGTCTGCCGTGCAAGTCAAGGATGCCTATTTAGACAATCTGTCCTGTCAGCCACACAGTGTCCATTCAGCATATCCCTTATAACAGAAGTCCCTAAGTGCTATTCCTTGAGTGTATGCCCCTTCTGTGCCAAGGGATCCACATACACACATAGCTCTTGCTTGACGAGACTTGGCTCTGATCCTTTGCCAACAAACGTGCAGGCGCTCGTTCAGACTTTGTCGCCGATCCAGCAGTACCTGCATCAAAAGCGAATTGAGCTCAGGAGCGGGTCTTTGCTGGAGCAGATTACAGCTATGAAGGGCATGGGTGAGTTTTGGAATGTGCGCCGCATATTGTGTGATACAACAGACAAATTAGTTTCAAGAAAAAGAACGTCATAGTAAAGCAGGTCTGCCATGGATTAAGAAAGAACGCGGTCGTGGGTTGACAATGCTCCATCAAGTCAGAAAGAAGATTCAGTCAGGTCTTCTTCCCATGTGGATGTGCTGTGCCGCCTGTTCAAGTTTCACTGCTTTGCTGAGAGTGGAAGGGGAAGAAACAGGTTATAATGCCCTTTGATAAGTGCAGGCTTTATGCAGCTCTTACTGGCCCCACAAAGCTTTAAACACCTGCGTCTCTAGTTTCTTTTGCCCCGCATCCGTCTTGCACTCCTAATTAGTGCCTTGCCACGCACAGTTGAAACCAGGAACAAGCTCGTCATTCCAGATATTGCAAGGTGCCTTTCTAATCCCGAGGTGAGAATTTTGGAAAGATATGCCTGGCTATCTTTTTAGCATCTTTGTCCTATTCATGATTAAAGTGTTTGGGCTAGGTTTCATACAAAAGACGCCTCTGCTAGACCTTCATAGTTGTTGCAGCCTAAAGCTTACAAATAAACAAATACTAAGCTGGTGCTCCTCGTTATATGTCCTCCTGTTTGACCTGATTTGTTTGACTCACTGCTGCTTTCAGCTGGGTGAATTTGCGGAGGCAGCGATGTGGGCAATCTGGATGCAGCAGTGAGTGCGTGTGTATGTGCGTGTGAATGTGTGCGTGTATGTGATCGTGTACGCACGTATGTGTGTTTTGTGTCTGTTTGAGTGCTGCTTAGAATTCTTTTGGGTGCCGGTGCTCGTGAGCTGTCCGTTTTACTACATGCTGAACTGCTGAGGGCTGGCTAGAGCCACCGGCCAAGCAGCCTTCCTAGCATCTCATCCCAATCCCATCCCTTCTAGCATGCTAGATGCTAGTATATAATTAATCTGTGCAGTGGCAGCATCTCAGAACGTTGGCATCTTGCATCTGCAAGTCGCTGCCAGGACTCTTGCTAATGAATAATGAATGCGTCTGCAATGTAGCCACTGTTCAAAACAAAAGGCTTTTTAGGCAATCTATTTAGATCCCATGTGCCTTTGTTCTTAATGCTGTGAGTTGCTTCAATGAACTAAGTGCCTGGTGCAAGTGTCGCGAAGCAATCCCTGCAGTTCTTGATTCAGGCCGTTGTTGTGAGTGGACTCTATTTGTGTTATGGGACCTGATTCCTGCTGCTTGATTGTGGGAGTATACAGTGTGACAGTGTGCTCATGTAGATGTGTTCTCTTGCTTTTCCTCCTTGTATATGTATAGAAACCTATGTTGCACGGCATTGCTGTATCCTTGCTACAGCTGTCTTAACTGCAAGGCTAAGTTTAGCTCGAATAAGGGTACAGTGTGATATCTAGTCCTTATTTTACCCCCACCCCTGTGCAGCTATTCGATGCTCCGTAATGACCTTGCACATGTACACATGTATATACAAAGATACATACACACAAATCACGCACATGCTGCAGCCTGAATCCATCGCCGATTATGGCAATGATTTCGTGGAGAGATGTTTTGCTCCTCAATCTCTCCTATTGGTATTAGTAAATACACACACACATACACACATGCACACACACAACGCACACACACATACACACGCACACACACACGCACACTCACACATGCACACACGCACACACACACATGCACGCACTAAGTCACACACAGGCTTGCACGCTTATGTCTTTGCTGCATCCCCTGTTCAGAGCAGAGTCTTGTCATCGTTATTTCTTTCATCATTATAGAAGCAATAATATGTAGACATGACGGAGAAATGCTTTGTTCTTCGATCCCCATGACCTTTAGCACACACACATATACATACAGTTGTACACACAGAGTCACTCACACATACACGCACACAGTCATGTATGCATATATGCTCACATGCTTGTACACAGAGCCACTCACACATACACGCACACAGTCATATATGCTCACATGCTTGTACACAAAGTCACTCACACATACACGCACACAGTCATATATGCTCACATGCTTGTGCTCACGCTGCCCAGTCCTGATTCAGAGCTGAATGACATCATGATGGAGGGGTGCAGCTTAATGTCTAATTCAGGGGAAGGGGAGCGAGCCATGGTATGCTTCCAGAAGCTCATCGACAAAGATCCTGAATTCGCTGAGGTGCGTGTGGTGTAGGATACAGGGGCAATAAGCATAGGAGAAGCACGGCGTACATCTAGGAACGATGCACTGAATTCACACAACGAAAACAGTGTGCTAAAGCAATTCGTCTAAGAATACCTAACTGAACGTCACTAAGTGTTATCACTAAGTTTCCAAATTCGCTGTAGCTCGAATTGTGGGCCGTGTTGAGCACTGTGGGTACGCTCTGTGTGTGAAGTCAAATTTGCACTGAACATGTTTAGGCAAAGGGAAAGGACATGGAGGCAATACATGATCCAGGGGGTCCTGTACAGGTGTATGTACAAGGGATGTGCAATTGATGCAAGTCGCATACTGCAATGATGTTTGGACACACATTTATGCACTTGATCAGTAAATTGACGAGGGTGTTGTTTGATATTCTGTGTGGCATGAGCGCTCCTCCCTTCAAGGGACGTGATCAGGCATGTGCACTGTACGGTGTACGGTACGGTACGCTTTGTACTGTACGTACCGTGATTTTGTAAATTACGGCGTAACTACGATTTTGGAGGATCGTAATTTACCGTAATTACGGCGATTTACTGTACGGTGTACGGTACGGTGCCAAGCTGGCACTGCCGGTGCAAAAATGGCCTCGGAAAGGCCTCTACACCCCAAAACCTCCCATTTTTGCTCCCCGGTGTGCTCCTCCCATGTGCTGACGCCACACAATGCTTCCCTGAACGACCCTGAGGCTGGGTTGGGGCTGCATCAGCTCGGGGGCTGGCACTGCCAGTGCAAAGTTGGCCTCAGAAAGGCCTCTCCGCCCCAAACACCTCCCATTTCCACCTCCAGCGTGCTCCTCTTATGTGCTGACGCCACACAATGCTTTCCTGAACGACCTTAAGGCTGGGTTGAGGCTGCATCAGCTCGGGGGAAGGGCCCAGCAGTAGCTTGCATGGAAACTGGAAGTTAGACGCAGTACTTGATTCCTGGTTAATAATTTGTGTTTTATTCATAGAGAATTGTTGTAAAAAGGAAAACAATAGTTTTGGGCTGAAACCGGAGCCAAACGGCCAAATTACGGTCAAAATTGTACTGTGCGGTGGGCACCATCTTGTACGGTCTGACACCGTAATTTTGGCTAACCGTAATTTGGACCGTACTGTACGGGGTAATTACGGTTAGTACCGTAATTACGGTCCAAATTCCAACAGTATGGCGTAAGTGCACAGGCCTGGACGTGATCAATACAACGGTGTATATACGGTATTTATGGCAGGGAAATCACCAAATATACAATCATATACGGCATATGAATACGGTTTTGGCCAACCCTATGCGCATGCGTGCAGGCCTACAACAAACGCGCCACGCTGTTGTACATCATGAGAAAGTACGAGGCCAGTGTTGGGGACTGCAAGCAGGTGAGGGTTGCTTTCAGGACGTCACTGGGTGGGAACATAATTACTGACTCGAACAGACATATACCAGCAAGATTGGACGGATACGCTCCAGGAAACTGTACAAGGCTACGTTGAGGACTGTTGGCAGGTGATGCCTCGTACAGCAGCATTGCCAAAGACAGGTACACACCTGTTGTATCTTGCCCCATAGATCAAGCACCAAATGCTCTTGGGAACCGCATGAGACTCAAACACAATGTTTGATGTGCTCTTAACAGGCAACACAAGAAGGATTGGTCTGAAATGTGGAAGATACACTTGACCCAGTAAGCGTCCTTCTTCAAAAAAAAACTTGTTGTGGGGTGGGGAGATTGCAAGCAGGCAAAATGATTGCACAACTATTTGTGAGCTTCCAGAGCTTGTGTGTATGCACACGCACACACACTCACACGCACATGCACACGCAGGCGCTACGCTTGCAGCCTTATCATTTTGGTGCAGCCAGTGGGATGGGCCTTTGCTACGTCATGCTTAAACAAGATGCTGAGGCAGTGACTGCTTTTGAGACAGCACTGAGCATTAACCCTGGGTTGAAAAACATAAGGTGCGACGCTCAGCCCCTCCCTTTTTTGCGGAAAATATAGGTGGCTTTTTCCTCAAAGTCTCAAGATGTGCGAACTTTCTGAAGTCCACTGAATGGAAATAGTGGCGCTGCGCTTGGGGAAACCTAGGTCGTGCAAGTCATCATCAGCAAGTCTTGTGTGAAAGCGCATGGCAGGTGTGTGCAAACTTCCACAGCTATATGAGACCTTATGGGTGATGCAAGATGTCTGTTGGAACTTCCTGGAATCTGCCATTCTCAATCCCGGACAGCGCTTGCACCGAGCACACGTCATCACGACAGCATATGGCCGGAGTGCATTTGTGCTCCAGCGATGTTGTATCTAACTTCCTGCTCATCGCGAAAATGCAACAACATGACCCCGCTCGGGAACCAGGCTTGCATTCCGTGGCATCACCAAAATGCTTCGGCCAGGGTCCAATATGTCTTAACAGTAAGTCCTCTTTCCATCTGTATCAGTTTTATATTGAGGAGCTGAAGAAAAATGGTGCCAATAACCCTAGCGATTCATTATTTCTCTTCATCCTGCTCGGCATCAAGTCCTGAGTCCGGCTGTGTCATTCTTACAGCATTTGGAAACAACAGTTTTCGGAGCAAGGTCACAATTTCTAAGATATAAGCCTCTCAGTTTCTCTAGCAATCCATAAGCCCTAGACACTTCGTGTCCTAGGATTCCAAAATGGGAAAGGCTGATCGGCTGCAGGAAGTGATAAACTCACGGACTTACAGGAAATTAATTGTCAAAACAACAGGCCGCGCTGGAAGTAGTTCCTAGCTGTATCGAAACCCAACAGAGCAACCTCAGCCATTCACTCTGTCATCTCAAATGTCCCTTACCTAGCTGCCTCCTTTTTAATAGTTTTGGCTGGAAGCGGTCTAGAAGTATGCCTTATAAGCCAAATGTCCAAGAAGAGAATGATACTGTTGAATACAACGCGTAAGGGCAAAACTGATTTTTAGAAATTTGTGCCTTTCATACTTGATCTTGCTTCCCTTTTTATGCTTCAGCACACAACCCCCCTGATCCTCTGAGTCACTAAGTGGCCTGTCACTTGATTTTGGCGGTGAGGGGTTCTTAAGTGCTGGCACCTCAGGGCTCCTTCCACTTAATTATGTTGGATGTGTCATTGCTACCAGCGTAGTTCTTTCTTTTTCTTTACCTGTCGCTTCATCTTTCCTCCTTTCCAACCAAGAATTTTTTAGCTGTATGCTGCAAAAGCTTATGAGCAAAATTGTCAGTCAAAGATTTGTGTGATTTCCCTGTCACACTGTGTTCTTCCCATGCTTGCAGGTTGCTTTTAGGTTGAGCAGCCATGCCAGGCCAGAGGCCTTTGTGTTCCAGACTTAACTAAACTGAACTTTCATGAGTGCAGCTCTGTACTGGAAAGGCTCAAAGCAGCTGACGTCTCTTACAGTCTTGACCTGACCGAAATGCACTTTTTCCTGCCTCTTGACTTTGCTCCCCCTTCCTTTTGCAATTCACAAATGCAGCTCTATGCTGGGAAGGCTCAAGGCACGCAGCGCAGCGCAGCAGCGACAGAGTAGCAGCAGCGGAGACAATCCTGCTGCCTAGCAGCATTTCGTTTTGATAATGAAAGGCAGCAGTACACAGAACAGAACATGCAACAACAATGCGCAGCAAGGGCATAATTGTTTCTAGCAAGTTTCCTGTCTTGAGCAACTCTTGCATGGCTATTATTGCCGATAAATGCCGTTCAAACTCTGCATCACTTATTACTTTTCTTGCATCCCCCAGTGCCTAAAACACAGTACGCGTGTGAGCTGCCAGGTTGTCAGCGACACTGAAATTCGTGTTCTACAACTGAATGGAAGCATGATCACACAATCCCTATGAGATTTTATGGCGAGTGCCGCGTGCTTTGTACTTATGGGTCTAGGCAACGATGATTATAAGCGTTTGAAACGCCAGAGGTTCCTTATTATCGGCGCCTTGGTCACTTGTTGGCCAGTTACTTCTAACTTGTGTTGTTCCTTTTTAGAAAGCTTGCTTCTAGGCCTTGGCGAGTGTGAGCTCTAGCAAGAAGATGGTAGCCCTCTTTTAACTTAAGCTGTTACAATGATATAGAGCTTGTGCTACTAGTGTTATTAACACATTTCCCTTGTTCAATGCTGTTGCCGATTCAATGTACTGATAGAACAGTCCTCTTCAATGTTTCCACATCCTTGTAATTGTATACAATGTTCTTTGGTTAATCCTCCTCTCTAACACCAGGCAGGGTATCATAGAAAATCACTGTCACAGCACCATACAAGACTCAAGCAATGTTTGAGCTTGGGTCGAGTATCTCTCGAGCAAAGGCTGGGAACTGCACATCTGACTGGCAATTCTCGTTCGATTCTTACTCTTTCTCTGTTGCTTCTCAAATCCAACTTGCTTTACAAGGTTTACAAAAAAAGGCCTTGAGTCAAGCCTGCTCCTAAAAAGCGATTAGTTCGTCATAGAGGAAAAATATAAAGTTTAGTTTAGTTTAGTTTGGATTACAAAGGCCCTCCAGCCTGGCATGGCTGCTCAACCTATAGGTCCCAACAATAAATCAATCAAAAAGATCGACAGCTGCACTTATAAATTTGTAAACTTCTAAGTTATATTGAAAAGCAAGGAACAAACTCTTTGATATCACCTTCAGAAATAATCAAATAGATGGATGAAATGGTGCCGTAAATGTTCGGTACCGTAACATGAAATAATAACGTGTTTCTCATCTTGATTACAATCCCCGCTTTTACACAAATCGCAAACACGTGCACTCCTGTCGTACTCGACTCCTGCCATATAAACCAGTTTCACACTTCAACCCACATCCTCGAATCCTGAACCGAGCTACGTTCCTCATGACACTTTTGCTCAGAGCAATCTTCAAATACTCCGGCAAGACAAATGCTGCACGTGCATCAGAAGCCGGTCTCACTCTCAGGCAAAGCAAACCAGTTGTGATAAGCCACAGACTTTTTTTAAACAAGAGCAAGGATCTTGACCATGTGCCTCTCTCCAAACTGCCTGATGCCTGAATCTCAAGTCTATGCGCAAATTAGAAATATTCAGCACACATGGCGTTTTTAAAGAGATTTTTGGGAATTAAATCTACTTCTACAAACTGGTGTGTGCTTCAAGAATGCGTGCAGGAACCCTTGCAATTTTCCTGAATTCAGGTCAACTGTCAAATTTTGGAACAGGATGGTCAATTCAAACAGCAATACTTTACGCGATGTTATGAAAGCAGATATTTCCCTTGGGAATTCTGGTGCTTCTAATTGTTGGACTAGACAGATGAAGGATGCTTTTGGTGATTTGCAGAATGGCACTGTATACAGAAGTGACTTATTACAATGCAGGAAGCTGAAAATATTAAGCTTGTTCTTGTTCTGTTCCGCCAAGCCCCCCATAAAGGTGTGTTTCACGTCTCCTCCCTCTCCACGCGAGAAGGAAGCGACGGCTCAAGCAACGCACTGAGGAGATGGCTGTCAGATAAGTCTGAGAAAAGAGCGGGTTTGTTACAAGAGGACCATCTAAACTGGCCAGACAACCAAATAAACGTAAAACAGTTGCTCACATTATAAATTCCAGGGGAAATCACATGATTTGTCCATGCCACTGATTTAGCATGACATGGCTTAAGAGATTGAGCACATCGTGGGCTCCTGTTGGGGGAACCAGAGCAGAGATGCATATTTCCTGTTGAGAGATGGAGAGATATCACGTAACGATTGGCGCAGTGGAAAAGCACATGCTGCTCATCTCGGACATCATCAGTATCACACAGGTCACAGGTGGGGGAATTACTTTGATTATATGTCGCTGTCTCAAAACGTAGGGTGTGAACACGAAGTCTGAAATGAGCTGAATTACGGATGACATCACGAGGCAGGTTGACAAACATGTGTTTGGGAAGGCAAATGAGTGATCAGAGCCCTTTTTGTAGGAAGAGCACACCATTGGTGATAAGTAGAGCATGTTGTTGTGTTCTCTCGGCGTTTCAGAATTAGGTGTCCAGTACTCCAAGTGTCTTTCCCTGAACCAACTTGCTTTAATAACACACTGCTGACATACCACACATACTATACCACACACTGGGCTGCATAGGGTGATGACTGAGCATTACCGCAATATCAAAACCAGAATATGCTATCTTCAATAAACCGGCTTCCCCAGCATATTGCACCAGACTAGGCAAAACAACCTCAACTGAAAAAGCAACGAACCAAATCATACGATTCGTCACTGCCACCAATTGGGCGTGACAAGGAGGGCCACTATTTGTTTGCTGAGAAGAAACCAGCGCCACAAAGCTCTTTTGCTGTTGTTTGGAGTAGATTTCGCTGCCTGAGTAATCTTTTTGTTAAACTGGCACAGTTTGGGGTAAATTGGCCATGAAAATCAGGACAACCTTCTCACATACATAATAAATCAGCCAAAACGCGTGGAAGACAACAAAACTGAACAACTTGCTTGAAATAATTTTGATTTAAGGTTGCCAGGTTACATCAGTTATAAAGTGCAAACTGGTAGGCTGCGTATGTACAGCACTTACAGGCTGTTAAATGCGACACTTTGTTTCAAGTATTGGTAGACGCGATACAATTATTGTGACACTGGACAGAAAATAGACTTGTAACGAACTCACCCGCCCGGCGGTTACTGGCTCAGCACTTGAAAATTTTGAGCTCCCAGGCCCAAAATTGAACTTCATGGAATATGAAAACTAAAAATTAGTGTGTTGGGAAATAAGGGTAATATTTTGAGAACATCTGCAAGCTCAGATTAATGTATTTTGGACAAATTGGTGTTGTGCAGGCTGAGCTGCCTGTCCTGGGCCCTTGAAAAGCACCCTAAATGGCCAAAAGTTTGCACCACACATTTTTGAAACTTTGTGTGTTGGGTATTAGGAGTGTTTTAAGATCATCTTTTTCTTCCTGAGCTTTTGGATTTATTAGTGGCTGGCCGAGACCAGTCAGCATCCGATCAGCCAAACAACCTGGTTAAAGGTCACCCCCCATCCCCCATTGTAACCATTTGTAACCATTTAAGATCATCTGCAAGCTCAGATTTATGTAATTTGATCCTACTGGTGTTTTGCAGCCTTAGCCGCCTGTCCTAGGCCTCTAAACGGCCAAAAGTTTGCAAAGTTTGTTAAACTTTGTGTTGGGTATTAATGGTTGTTTCCCTTGCAATGTGGATGACATGCCAGTTTACAAGAGACACACCAATAAAGACCAATAAGAAATCTGAACTTGACAATTTAAACTCCTCGACTAACCTTTTAATCAGCAATTAATCAACAGTAGGAGTCACAGAGAAAATGACAGCCAAGTCTGAAATATGGCACCATCGTATTAATAAGGAATGCAGCGATCAATGAAAATAATCAAGAAATAATGAAGCCAAGGAAAAGGAAGGAAGGAATCACACAGCTGTTTCAAAATTTCTTTAGCTAACAACTAGACCCAACGATAATGCCCTCTCACACTGCACATCACACAGCTCTCCGGCTAGTTGTAAAACGTAATAACAAAATTGGCCAAAGACCACAGTCAGTAAAAAGAAGGCAATAAATGTGTATTGCCTTCATTTTACTGACTGGAGCTGAGTCTCCTTTTGCAATTGCGGCATCTCCTGATGCACGATTGATGAGCAGCACTTCTGTGCATGTGCTACGAAGTGCGCGTTCCCATTCTTCACCGATTCTGATGGCAAGTGGGTTTATGCAGGCAACAAGGAAGCTGTGAGTGTGAGTGGAGGCATAGTGTTGCGTGCGCTTTTGTTCAGTGTTAGGTGCAAATGTTGGTCACAGGGATGCAGAATTGCTTGCTGGTGGGCTGTGGGGAACAGAAATGTGTTGTGAAATTTGTTTCCTTGCAGGAGCAGTGCCAGATGAGTTGACTACCTGCGATGTTAGAGAAGCACGACCCAAAAACTTGGTAATCCAGAACCAAAAAAGCCGTCTTGAACTGAGTTGTATTTGAGGTATTCGTACCTTGTAATCAATGTTGAGCCACGGGTGTTGCAGCAAGGAAAGTGGCAATGTAGACCAGCTCTGTGCAGAACGCTTTAACACTGCAAACATGTGCTTGCACGGCGTATGAGTCAGCACATAGTGGTTGCAGGTGCATGTGCTGTTCTCCAGGTTCACAACGTGGAGGGGTGCTTGTGGACTCCACGCCTCAAAATTGAGATGAGCTGAAATGCCGCTAGCACGCCAATCGAAACGTTGTGATTCTTCGGACTTGGGCACCGTCCGAAGCGGGCCTGGGAGAGCAATCATTAAATGCAAAGTAAAGCAAGAGACTTGTTATTCCATCTTGTCAAGGGCGCGGCTGAGACATTCCAGGGCAGGCCTGAACCTGGAGCCACTGGGGCAAGGCAGAGACAGAGGCAGAGACCCAACCTACCTATTATGTTGCACACATCAGGCACGCAAGCATCTCCAAGGCAAGCCTGCTCAATCAAAATAGGACGGATAGTAGAAGGCCTTCCACATAAATAGTCAGGCAACGCAATTTGGCGATTAAGTGCATCCCCGCGTGCGGATCAAGCACTGTTCAGTTCAGGTCATTTATGTTTTAAGTTAAGGTAAGGTAAGGTAAGGTTACATCGCTATATATGCCTCAGGCGGGCATCTGAGCGGAAGCTTTGGGGAAAAAGCCTGTAACCAAAACCAAAACAGAAAGCACTAGGAAAATCAAGGGAA
>Ga0307967_1000985_pt1 | contig 18518 bp, 13 predicted proteins | sample OrgLakmetagen648_FD_201828 | JGI IMG/M metagenome (GOLD analysis project Ga0307967, IMG submission 201828) | Saline water microbial communities from Organic Lake, Antarctica - #648 | ecosystem: Environmental > Aquatic > Non-marine Saline and Alkaline > Saline | place: Antarctica: Organic Lake... | reverse complement strand
TAATCGAATGTTTGGTATATTGATATCGCGGTCGCTGGAATTGTAAACGGTAAATTGATAAGTACTGGAAGAAATCTCAGTGAATACTGTATCTAAATAAACCGTATCCTGAGAAAACTGAAGCTCGCCTGAACTCGGATCGGTTTCAAAATTTTCGCGGCAAGATTGAACAGCTATAATTCCTATTAAGGCAATACAAAAAAATGCTGTTCTAAAAAGTGATTTCGTCATTTTTTAATAATTTTTACTTCAAAGAGTTTATCCCAGTTTTTTCCGGTGACATAGAGTTTATCGCGTTTCGCATCATAAGCAATTCCATTCAGGACATTTGCTTTTTTTGGGTTTCCGAGCTGTTTTTTTAAACCCCGAAAATCTATTAAACCCTCAATCGCCCCGCTTTTGGGATTGATAATGGCCACGCCGTCTTTATTCCAGGTATTGGCATAAATTTTTCCATTCACCCACTCGAGTTCGTTGAGTTTAGTGGAAAGTGATTTGTGCGTTACCGGCTGAATATAGCGTTCTTCTTTCAAAGTTTCAGGGTTTAAAATCCAAATTTTTGCAGTGCCGTCGCTTTTATAAAGTTTTTCACCATCATTGCACAAGCCCCAGCCTTCTTTACTTTTATTGTAATTAAAGGTCTTCTTTCGCTTTAAATTTTTAGGGTTAAACACAAATCCATCACCGGAACGCCACGTGAGCACATAAAGTTGGTCGTTCATTATACTTAAGCCTTCAGCAAAATAATTGTCCTTTAATTTATGTTGTTTCAGGATTTTTCCACTTTTCAAATCCACTTTCCGAATATTTGATTTCCCATAATGTCCGGCACTCTCATAAAGCGTGTCCCGATAAAATTCCAATCCCTGAGTGAAGGATTTTGAATCGTGCGGAAACGTGTTGATGACTTTAAAGGTGTAAATTTCTGGTGCGACATTATTATGAACCACTAATTTTTTTGAAATTGACGCTTTTCCTTCTGAAGTAAATACTTCAGCCTTTAATTTATTTTTTCCAAGGGGTGATGAAATTTTTACTTTTTCGGAATTTTTGTTTAAGCTCAGACGCCTTCCGGCATAAAAATAATGTACCGAATCAATCTGGATATTCTTTTTTGACTTTACACTTAGACTAAATTCTTTTCCCTTTTGCACTTTAGCTTTAGTATTCACCTTTAAAATGAATTGATTTTCCAAATTCCCACCACAGGAACACAGAAAAAAGCAGGTAAAAAAGAATGTGAAATAAAAATTTTTCATCGTAAAAAGCTCATTTTGAAAACGCAGCGCAAAGTTAATTATTTCATTGGAAAAAATACTTTGTGCAATCCAAAATTGATTGTATATTTGCCCCGGCAAGTCCCACACAACCAGCTCCTGTCGAATTCCCCCAGGGCGGGAACGCAGCAAGGGTAGATGGTCGTAGCGGTGTGATGTGGGTCGCTTGCCATTTTTTATGCGCTGGCTTCAGCTATTTTCTTCTTATTTTCGCGCATTATTTTTACCTTTAGCCTTATGCAAGAAAAACATTCCGTTGTTTTAATTACCGGCGCTTCTTCGGGAATCGGGCAATCCATTGGTGAATACCTTTATCAAAAAGGTTATCGCGTTTATGGCACCAGCCGAAATCCGAAGCTCAACGAGAAAAACGGTATTCATTTTTTAAAACTCGATGTTACCGATCAAGAATCCATCACTCAAGCCGTTCAGCATATTGAAAAAAATGAAGGGCGTCTGGATTATTTGGTCAACAATGCGGGGATGGGAATTACCGGTCCGCTTGAAGAAACCCCAGATGAACAAACCCAGCGGGTGTTTGATGTGAATTATTTTGGTGTGCTCCGCGTAATTCAAACGGTGCTTCCGCTAATGCGAAAAAACAAAGGTGGGTTCATCATTAATATCACCTCAATTGCCGGTTATCAAGGCCTGCCTTTTCGCGGGATTTATTCAGCAACCAAAGCAGCTTTGGAAATGACCACCGAAACTTACCGGATGGAATTGAAACCCTTTAATATTAAAATGACCAATATCGCGCCTGGTGATTTCCACACAAATATTGCCGATGGCCGTTATCACGCACCGGTTTTAGACGGCTCGCCTTACGAAGAAAAATATGGTGAAACCTTGCGCTTGATGGACAAACACGTGGACAGCGGAAAAGACCCCATCATAATGGCCAAAAAAGTGCACGAAGTGATGCAGTCTAAAAATCCGACGATTCATTATAAAGTAGGTGAATTTATCCAAAAATTTTCCATTGCACTCAAACACATTCTTCCCGATAAAGTTTATGAAAAAATGCTGATGAAGCATTATAAACTTTAACTTTGAAATTCCTTTAAAATTAAATTTATGAAATTTTTTATCGATACTGCAAATTTAGATGAAATCAAAGAAGCGCAGGATCTTGGCGTTTTGGACGGTGTGACCACAAATCCGTCTTTGATGGCAAAAGAAGGCATCACCGGCCGCGAAAATATTTTAAACCACTATAAAAAAATCTGTGAAATCGTCGATGGCGATGTGAGCGCTGAAGTTATCGCCACAGATTTTGACAACATCGTCAAGGAAGGCGAGGAACTCGCCGGACTTCACGACCAGATTGTCGTCAAAGTGCCGATGATCAAAGAAGGTGTGAAAGCCTTAAAATATTTTAGCGATAAAGGTATCAAAACAAATTGCACCTTGGTCTTTTCTGCCGGGCAGGCCTTGCTTGCCGCTAAAGCCGGGGCAACTTATGTTTCGCCATTTATTGGACGGATCGATGATATTTCCAGCGATGGCCTGGGTGTGGTCGAGGAAATCCGTGAAATTTATGACAATTATGGTTTTCAAACGCAAATTTTGGCGGCTTCTATCCGGCACACAATGCACGTGATCGATTGCGCAAAAATCGGCGCCGATGTGATGACCGGAAAACTCAGCGCGATTGAAGGTTTACTCAAGCATCCATTGACCGATAGCGGTTTAGAAAAATTCCTCGCCGATTATAACAAGGGGAATTCTTAAAATAGATTTCATCAAATGTTTAGAGACTTCCACTAAGAATAAAGGCTAGCACAATTTTAAATTTTGCTAGCCTTTTTTCTTAGTCTTTATTCTTCAAAATTTTTGATTTAGCCTTTATCTGAACAGCAAGCCGGTATAACCACGTGAGTTGGTCATAAATGAGTTGGGCTTCATTGAGCAAGGCTTCATTTGTTTGCCCATTTTTCAGCTCAGCGTGTCTATTTTCAAGGCTTGTGATGGATTCTTCAAAAGAACCGTGATTTTCAACTTCCTTTTCCAAGTTCACAGCTTGCTGCAGTTCACGACAGATTTCGGCCGTGAATTTATCAAATATTTCAGAAGCTTCGGTCGTTGGGTTATTTCTAATAAAAGTTCCCAAGCCCGCCAGACTGCTCAGCATTGTGTGGCTGAGCGTCGTGAAATTATAAAGTTCTTCAAAATAGTCCTGTTTTGATTTGGGTTCCTGCGACATTCTTTGGCAAGCGGCGCTGAGTTCGCCGAGTTTTAAAAAGGCATTTTTACGCGCCAGCTTATAGCTCAGCGGCAATTTTCCTTTTTTATGGTAAAACCAATCGATTTCCCTTAGAAAATCGCGATTGGCCAAAATACTTTCGCGTTTGATATTTGCAATATTCCGGTATTCCCAAGCTGGCCAAAGAAAATAATTTCCGATAATGACCAGTCCAGCTCCGATAAAAGTATCGACAACGCGGTATTGAATAATTGAATAGGCTTCCGGCGAAAGCAGGGCATAAACCATAATGACAGTGACCGTAATAAATGCAGCGGCTCCGACATAATTTTCCTGCAGCATTGAGAAGCCCAAAATTATGGAAATAATGGCGAGAACAGCAAAAACGGACGGACTGCTGAATAAAATCACAATCAACACTGCGGCTGCTGCGCCGATAATCGTTCCTTTAATACGCATTTTTGTGCGTTCTTTGGTAAGTCCATAATTGGGGCGCATAATCACAATCAAAGTGATTAAAATCCAGTATGATTTTTGGAATTCAAAAAAATGACCGATCGCCAAACTGACCAAAAACAACAGCGAGAGCCTCAGGGAATGCCGGAAAATAATAGAAGAAAAATTAAGGTTTTCAGTAAAAATTTTCCAGCTGTAATCAACCGGGGTGATAAATTTTCGGTATTTATTGGTTTTAAGCGAAACTGAATTTTTTGTTTGAATAGCCCCGATGACCCTAAAAAGTGATTTCATTTTAGAGACCTGTTTCTTTTCAATTCCCAAAAAGTTTTTCAGGCGGATAAAATCCAAGTTTTCAATCTCACCTTCTACCCCTTTCAGTTGATTTTCGGTATTTGTCAATTGTTGTTTGAGGGCGGTCAATTCTTCCGGCTTTTTTCCATCTATAAAGAAATCCGCACCTTGATTTAAAAAGCTGTTCAGCAAATTGAGCAGTTCATCGAGCTCGACAAAAATAGCGGGGTGTTTTTTGCGTAAGCGTTCGGCATGATCAAAATCCACGGGATGGCTTAAAGCCAGTTCTAAAATATCGACTAAAGTGATAAATACCAACAGCTTTCGACGTGTCGAGTTGCTCAATCCAGACTTGCGCCGGGATGTTAACAGACTGTCGCGCAAATCCTCGTGCTTTTCATTTAAAGCCTGTTGCAGTTCAATTTGCTTTTGCTGCGTTTTTTCACGGTTATTTTTATTCTGGATCAATTCTAAACGGCAATTGAGAAAATCTGCCGTTAAACGCGCAGTCTCCCCGAGCTGAAAATCCACTTGGGTTTTATTGTGGAAGTAGAAAAATACTGAGCTTATGAGTAAATAATAAAGTCCCCCAATGAGAATAAAAAGCGCGTGTTGCCAAATGGAATCGGCTGGAAAGCTGGCAAAACTTAAGGTCAAAGCCAGTAAACCTGAAAATGCAACTAAGGAAGCGCGGAAGCCATAAACGGCAAAATATGATATCCCAAAGGCGAGAAAAGTGACCAAAAGTGTATGCACATAAAAATATCCAGCAGTATAACGGCTGATCAAAGTGGCCAAAACACTTAAAATAATGGCCAGCAACATTCCTTTATAGCGGTGCCTTAAATTCCCCGGAAGGTCGCTGGGCGCGCAGAGTAAAGCCCCGATCGCCATAGCCATCCCCAAGGCTTTAAATCCAAAATAAGACAAACCAGCCACTGCAGAAACGGCACAAAAGGTCATAATTAGACCTTTTGAAAAGCCAGTGCCTTTTATGTAACGGAAAAATGATATTTTTGCCCTGTTGAAAGTCAATTGATTTACGCTTAATTTATTTTGCAAAAGTATTGCTTAATTATCGTTCGGTAATAATTTCTCATTGATTTAAACATTAATATCTCAACCGATAATTTTTGACTTGAAACATTGGACTAAAAATCTCAAAATTTTATGGAAATGAAAGATGCCACCCGCTTTTTTTACCGGCTTTTGATCGAAGGCGGAATGACTGAACACTGGGCCCAAATCCTGAATTTAATTATTAATCTCGTTGTGTTGTGCATCGTGAGCTATATCGTCAATAAAATTTTCCACTATTTATCTGATCGATTTTTTCACCGGCTCACGCGAAAAACCAAAACTGAATTTGACGATTTTCTTTATAAAAATAAAACCATTGCAAATTTTACGCACTTGCTCACCGTGATTTTAATGCGCTGGGCCTTGCCGGAAATCCTGGCCGATTTCAGTTATCTAAAGAAAGAAGTCGGTATTGCCTTGAATATTGCGATCATTATTTTTATAATCATCCTGTTCAGAAGCATTATGCGCACGTTTAAGGATTATTTGAACACACTGGATAATTTCAAGGATAAACCCATTGAAAGTTACATTCAGGTATTTATGATTTTTGCCTGGCTTATTGGTCTTGTCATCATTTTTTCCTTGTTGACCGGACAATCCATTATTGATTTTTTAACGGCTTTGGGTGCTGTTTCAGCTGTTATTTTGCTCGTTTTTAAAGACACAATTATGGGTTTTGTCGCCAGTATCCAGGTTTCTGTAAACGACACTGTGCGCATTGGTGACTGGATCACGATGGAAAAATATTCAGCTGACGGCGATGTGGTTGAAATTAATTTATCATCAGTGAAAGTGCGCAATTTTGATTATACCATTACTTCTATTCCTACATATTTTTTGATTTCAGACTCCTTTAAAAACTGGCGTGGAATGAGTGTTTCCGGTGGCCGGCGCATCAAGCGTTCACTGCTCATAAAATCGGCCAGCGTGCACTTTGTGGATGAGGATGAGATTGAAAGCTTTAAAAAAATCCAACGGGTGAAGGACTATCTGTCAGAACGTCAGCAAGACATCCAGAAATTTAATCAAAAATCTGAAGCTGATAAAGAACTTGCTTTAAATGGCCGGAACTTGACAAACCTGGGGGTTTTTAGAAGGTATATTGATATTTATCTGGAAAACCACCCGCAACTCAATCAAGAAATGATGGTGATGAGCAGGCAGTTGCAGCCCACAGCACAAGGGATTCCCCTTGAAATTTATGCTTTTAGCCAGGACAAGGTTTGGAAAAATTATGAACGCGTTATGGCCGATATTTTTGACCATTTGCTTTCGGCCATTCCTTATTTTAATTTGGAATGTTATGAATATCCTTCGGGCAAAGACATTCAGAACAGTTTTCGTCCTGAAAAACCAAAAGATAATTAATGGGTGTTAAATTTGAGCATAGTATTTGCTTTTAATGCAGAAGCAATTAATTTTGCCGCTTCGAAATTTTACTATGGGAAAAGATAAAGCAAATCAGAAAAACCGCAAGCCTAAATGGCAGCTTTTACATCAGTATTATAGTTATACTGGATTTTACAGGTTCGTGGGAAAGAGTTGTTTAAAGGCAGCTATCCCCATTGGTTTTTTTGTGGCAGCGCTTCTGTGCGTTCATTTTTTTGTAATGGATATTAACACGATGCTGGAATATATCACTGACAATTATCCCCCCGTTGGTGTTTTTGCCGTGTTCTTTGCCTCGGAAGCCGTTCTCGGGTTGATTCCCCCAGAAATATTTATTGCCTGGGCAGGACATTCAGTCTCGTCGATCCTCTATTTATCAATTCTCGCAATGCTTTCATATCTGGGCGGGGTGTTCAGTTATTTCACTGGGCGCGGAATCGCCAACCTTCCCCGCGTTTATAATTATATGGAAGGTAAAATGAAAAAACATATCAAGAATATGCGAAAATGGGGCGGTTTTTTGATCATAGTTGGGGCTTTACTTCCCTTGCCATTTGCTGTTTCCAGTCTAGCCGCAGGGATCATTAATTTTCGCTTTAAAAATTATCTTTTGTACGGATTACTGCGCTTGGTGCGCTTTGCAATTTATGGATATTTGATTTTTGCGGGGCTGCAGTAAAACTATATTGGTGTATAGTGTAGTATTTTGTATAGTGTAAATCTGTATAATGTATTTTTGTAAAGCTGTAGTGTTGTATAATGTATAGTGTATAAATGGATATTCTGTATTCGGTATTCAATTTATCGCCTTTATTAAGCTACCAAAAATCCTTCCTATGAAAGCTTTCAAAATTCCCCGGAAACTCAAGAAGAAACTAAAGAAAGGTCTTTGGCTTTATCCGTCTGATGAAAAAACGGGCGGCTCGCTAATGGCTTCACCGGCAAGAAATAAAGAGGATTTGGAGGCTTATAAATCTGGGGAATTGCGCAATTTACTCAATGACAACCGGTCGAAACAAGAACGCAAAGAAGAAAACTCGAAATTGGATAAAGAAAATTATGTTTCCGATCAAACATTGAGGAAGTATATTGATGATATCATCCGAAAAGACTTGCGCACGAGCTCCTTCCATATTTTACGCGAAGCAAAAAACAGTAAGAAAGCCGTTCGGGCTTATTTCAATTTTGTCAATGCCTATGAGTTGTTTGAAAGTGGTGAAGAATCTTATGGCAATATTTGTTGTCTCGCCATTGACCACGCAAAAAAGTTATTGAGATAATGCTGAGTAAAATTTGCTTTCACCAGTTATTCTTGAATTTGAAAGTCAAAAATAAATCCGAAATGCTATCTTAACGATTGCCTTATCTTTATTAAATTCGTGTGTTCAAAAAATCCATATCATGAAAAGTCTTTTCTCAAAAAAGTACCTTGTCTTATTACTCTTTCTCTTAACCTCTCTTTCAGGATTTTCCCAGGGACTGTCCTCCACTCAGATTGACAGTTTGGTAAAAAAATCCATGAAAACCTTTAATGTTCCGGGGATGGCTGTCGCCGTAATAAAAGATGGGAAAATCGTTTCAAAAAAAGGCTACGGAATCCGATCTGTCAATACCGAAAAACCCGTTAACACCAAGACTCTTTTTGGGGTAGCGTCAAATACCAAGGCTTTTACTTCGGCCGCTTTGGCTCAATTAATTGATGATGGAAAATTGAAGTGGGATACTAAAGTCACCACTATTATTCCCGAATTTCAACTTTACAATCCTTATGTAACCAGTGAATTCACGGTGCGTGACCTGCTCACACATCGCAGCGGTTTGGGTCTTGGCGCCGGTGACTTGATGGTTTTTCCAGCGTCTAACACAACCTCTCGAGATGAAATGATCCACAACTTGCGCTATTTAAAGCCAGTGTCGTCTTTCCGGTCAAAATTTGATTATGACAATTTGCTCTACATCGTGGCGGGCGAAATCGTTTCCCGGGTATCTGATAAATCCTATGAAAGTTATATTGAAAACAATTTCTTTAAGCCCTTGAACTTGAAACGGATGACAATGGACAGGAAAGAAATTGCAAATGACAATAATGTAATCGATGGCCACGCCCCAGTTGATGGCGAGTTAAAAATCACACGAAAAACCTTTACCGACGTGGGAAAACCCGCCGCCGGAATTTATGCCTCAATCGACGCCATGACAAAATGGGTTCAAGTGCGCTTGAACCACGGCAAGTATGGCAAAAACGGGCAAAATAGCTTGTTCAGTAAAAAATCAGACAAAGAAATGTGGACACCACAAACACTTATAAAAACTGGTAAAGGCGCCTATAACACACATTTCAAAGCTTATGGACTGGGCTGGTTTTTGAGTGACGTCAACGGCTATTTTGAAGTGACGCATACCGGCGGTTTGTTAGGTATTGTCAGTCAAGTCACGATGATTCCAGAACTCGATCTCGGCATCATTGTGCTCACCAATCAGCAATCTGGGTCGGCCTTTACTGCCATCACTAATTCCATTAAAGACAGCTATTTTGGCATTGACGATAAAAACCGCATCAAACAGTATAACGACGCCCGTTTGAAAGGTGAAAAACGCGCTGATAGTATCACAAATTCTGTCGAAGCTTCTTTACAAAAGCAATTGAAAAGCGGCGCCCCAAAACCAGATGTTTCAAATTTCACGGGCACATTTAAAGACCCGTGGTTTGGAAAAGTAAACATCACAAAAGCCAAAAACGGAAAATTGCGCTTTAAAGCTACTAAAGCCTTGGACCTTGTTGGCAATATGCAGTTTTACAAAGGCAGCACTTATGTCGTGCGCTGGGATGATGAATCTTTAAAGGCTGATGCTTTTGTAAACTTTTCCCTCGATACTGAAGGAAAGGCCAAAGGCTTCACGATGAAACCGCTTTCACCGCTGACCGATTTTAGTTATGACTATCAGGATTTGGATTTTGAACGGGTTGAATAGAGTCGTTCATTTCAAATTTGTCATTGCAAATTTATAATCTCAAATTTTAAAACGGGGGACTTTGATGATTTTAAATCTTCAGTTTCAGCCTCAATTACGATTTCGATTTCGAAAAACAGATATTTAAGGCTTTCGAAATTCAGTGCTGCGTTTTGTGTTCAAATTTTCAGCTTCAATTTAAATTAGCTGGGCTTCGAGAACCTCAGCCCGCTGCTTCGAGTGCAGCTTTCAATTTCAAGTTTGTTATCACGATTCCCACCGCAGGAAATAATTAACTTCGCGACCAATGACCGATTCTTCAGCGCCATTAAAGAGAAACTGGATCCTCGCGGCCTTGATGATGACAATGTTTTTGGCGGCTATGGACGTGGCGATAGTCTCGACCGTGATCCCGCAAATTGTCGGCGATCTGGGTGGATTTAAAAAATTTTCCTGGGTATTTTCAATTTACTTGCTAACGCAAACGGCCAGCATCCCACTTTATGGAAAAATGGCTGATATTTACGGCCGAAAATTAATTTTGCTCATCGGCATCATTGTTTTTTTGCTGGGATCAGTGGCCTGTGCCGCGTCCTGGAACATCGAATCCCTCATTGCATTCCGCGGTCTGCAAGGTCTTGGCGCCGGTTCAATAATGGCGACGGTCAATACCATTGCAGGTGATATTTACACCATCAAAGAACGTTCAAAAATCCAGGGTTGGCTCTCGAGCATTTGGGGGGTTTCTGCTGTGGTGGGGCCTACGCTGGGCGGCGCGATGGTTGAATTTGTCAACTGGCGATGGATTTTCTTGATCAATCTGCCCGTTGGGATTATCGCTGGCGCATTGCTCGTTATATTTTTAAAAGAAAATTTTGAGAAACAAAAACAGAACATCGATTATCTGGGGGCTTTCCTCATTTTTTCGACCCTAACGTTATTTATTACTTTTATTTTAAATGGCGGCGAAACCTGGGAATGGACGTCGGGCTGGAGTATTGGGCTCTTTTTTATAGTCGCTATTTTGACATTTCTCACCATAAAAGTGGAGCAAAAAGCTGAATCACCCATTATGCCGCTGTGGTTGTGGACGCACAGGACTTTTTTAGGATCCATTCTAACCGTCATGGGAATGGGGATGATCATGATGGGGCCAGAGACTTTTTTACCAACTTTTGCCCAGGCTTCTTTGGGCATCAGCGTGACCTTATCGGGACTCATCCTGGCTGCCGTGAGCATCGGCTGGCCCACCGCCTCTGCCCTATCTGGCAGACTTTATTTGAAAATCGGTTTCAGGAACACCGCCTTGATCGGGACCGTTTTGGTGATTCTTGCGTCGGTCGGGTTTTTATTGATCCCTTATCCGCAACCCATTTATCTTTTGCTCGCCGATCAAGTTCTGCTCGGCGCTGGCTTTGGTTTAATATCCACTCCGGTTTTAGTAGGTGTGCAATCAGTCGTCAATTGGGAAGAACGCGGAGTGGTCACCAGCGCCAGTATTTTTGGCCGAAACCTGGGTCAAAGTTTAGGCGCCGCCATTGTTGGCGCTATTTTTAATACGTCTTTCTCTCATCAATTGGCTCAATCCAATCTTGACTTTCCGGAAAATGACGGCAATGTCTTAAAAATGCTGGAATCCCCTAACCTATCCCAAAAAGCAGAAAATTTTTTACATCAAGCCATCAACACATCTTATAGTCACATCTATTATGGGATGGCAATTATAGCGGTACTCACTTTTTTAGCCGTCTTTTTAATGCCGCGGATGATGAATACTGGTTCAGAGTAACTGGTTAATTGAGAAATTGAAGTCGAAATTGAAATTTATGTTGGAATTTAAATTTGAAAATTTTACTCTGGTGTCTCAGTTTTTGGTTTGCGACTAACCCCCCGGCCCCCTAAAGGGGGAGTTGGCAGTCTAAATTTTAAGAATATATGGGAAGTGAAAGTCCATGCCGCGGGTGATGAATACAGGTTCATTGGAAAATTGAAGTTGAAGTTGAAATTTTAATTTTAACCTTGCATTGAAGCTTTAGGGTAATTGTACTGCTGTTTTAAACCGATAAACAATATATTTGGTAGTCTATAAAATAGATATTTAAATTTGGGGATTTTATTATGGAGTCGCAATTTTCGGTTTGCCATTAACCCCCCGGCCCCCTAAAGGGGGAGTTGGCAGTCTAAATTTTGAGAATATATCGGAAATGAAAGTCCCCGCCGCGGATGATGAATACAGGTTCATTGGAAAATTGAAGTTGAAGTTGAAATTTTAATTTTAACCTTGCATTGAAGCTTTAGGGTAATTGTACTGCTGTTTTAAACCGATAAACAATATATTTGGTAGTCTATAAAATAGATATTTAAATTTGGGAGTTTTATTATGGAGTCGCAATTTTCGGTTTGCGACTAACCCCCCGGCCCCCTAAAAGGGGGAGTTGGCAGTCTAAATTTTGAGAATATATCGGAAGTGAAAGTCCGCGGCGGGGATTTAGAGGTTGAAATCAAAAGCTTTTTTGAGATGATTAAGCACATTCATTTAACAAACTTTCTCATTCTCTGGGGATTATGTATCAAAAAATCGAAGAAATTAAAGGCGGTTTGCCATTAACCCCCCGGCCCCCTAAAGGGGGAGTTGACAGTCTAAATTTTGAGAATATATCGGAAATGAAAGTCCCCGCCGCGGCGGGGAGTTAGAGGTTGAAATTAAAAGCTTTTTTGAGATGATTAAGCACCTTCATTCAACAAACTTTCTCATTCTCTGAGGATTATGTATCAAAAAATCGAAGAAATTAAAGGCGGTTTGCCATTAACCCCCCAGCCCCCTAAAAGGGGGAGTTGGCTATATAAAAATCTGATAATATATTGGAAGTAAAAGTCCACGCCGCGGGTGATGAATACAGGTTCATTGGAAAATTGAAGTTGAAATTTTAATTTAAACCTTGCATTGAAGCTTTAGGGTTATTGTACTGCTGTTTTAAACCAATAAGCAATATATTTGGTAGTCTATAAAACAGATTTTTAAATTTGAAAATTTTATTCCAGGGGTTAATTTTTCGGTTTGCCATTAACCCCCCGGCCCCCTAAAGGGGGAGTTGGCAGTCTAAATTTTGAGAATATATGGAAAGTGGAAGTCCGCAGCGGAGATTTAGGGGTTGAAATTAAAAGCTTTTTTGAGATGATTAAGCACATTCATTCAACAAACTTTCTCATTCTCTGGGGATTATGTATCAAAAAATTGAAGAAATTAAAGGCGGTTTGCCATTAACCCCCCAGCCCCCTAAAGGGGGAGTTGGCTATATAAAAATCTGATAATATATTGTAAGTGAAAGTCCCCGCCGCGGCGGGGATTTAGGGGTTCAAATCAAAAGCTTTTTTATGGAATAATAAAGGCCAGACATTTCTATGCAAATCCCAGACATGATATTGACGTCAAAATAGAATTGAGAACCTTTCACTCTTTTCCTTTGATAACGCTTTTGTTCAAAAGCTTTGTGAGCCGAAAAATTTCTTATTTTTGAAAAAAACTTTATGAAAGTTCACCACTTACTGAACCAGCACAGTATCGCTACAAAATTTATTGCCGAGTTGCGGGATGTGAAAATTCAAAAAGACCCGATGCGGTTTCGCAAAAACATCGAGCGTTTAGGGGAAATTCTAAGTTATGAACTCAGTAAGTCATTGAACTTTACGCCAGAAGAAATCACCTCACCCTTGGGAAAAGCAACCCACCACTTGCCAGAAAAAGACGTAGTTATTTGTTCTATTTTACGCGCCGGAATTCCTTTGCACACTGGTTTACTCAATTATTTTGACCAAGCTGAAAACGCTTTTATTTCGACATACAGGCACCATCCCGATGAAGACGAAAAGTTTGAAGTTTTGGTAGAGTATTTGGCCTCGCCATCTTTAGAAGGAAAAACCTTGATTTTAGCCGATCCGATGCTGGCCACCGGAAGGTCTTTCGTCAATGTTTTAAAGGCCATGAAAGAAATGGGCACTCCAAAAAAAATTCACTTGGTTTCTATAATTGGCGCCAAAGAAGGCTTGGAATTAGTTCAGAAAAAATTTCCCGAAAACAGCGAACTCTGGATAGCAACCATCGATGATAAATTAAACAAAAATGGCTATATAGTGCCGGGGCTTGGTGATGCCGGGGATTTGAGTTATGGATCAAAAATGCAACATTAGATTTAGTTGGTGATCAGCAAAGGGATTTTTATATTATTTTGCCGGCCTTTTGTTGAAGAAATGGATATTCCATTTTTGACGTAAGACTACAGGACTTAAGACTTAAGATAAAAATTCACAAAAAAAGCTTAGTCAGTTTATGGTATTGATTTGAGCCTATGTTGAATAGGGTGGGCAAAAAAAGCTTATTTTACTTTTTTGAATAAACCCCTAAATCCCCGCCACGGCGGTGACTGCTGAATATAAATATTAAAAGATTGATTTATAGTACATAAAGTTTGTTTTTTATGTGCCTAAAACAAAAACATCTGCACTTTTGAGAGGGTTTTCTATTTCTGGTTGAGTTAAAATTGATATTTAAAAAGAGCGATATTAAATGAGTAAACGTCAATTAAAAAATTACTTGGGGGACTTAAAAAAGGAAGAACTGGAAGACCAGATTTTAGACCTTTATCAGCGGTTTAAGCCGGTGAAGGTTTTTTATGACTTTGTGTTCAATCCCAAGGAAGAGGAATTGATGCACAAAGCAAAAGTAAAAATTTCCAAAGAATATTTCCCAAATACCAAACGCAAGGCAAAGACCCGGCGGTCGATCGCAAAAAAAGAAATTAAACATTTTAAGCAGCTGGAAGTCGATCCATTTATAACGGCAGATCTTATGCTTTTTAATATTGAGATTGCCCAAAGCTTCGCTAAAGAAAAAACTGATTTAAAAGAAGCCTTCTGCAAAAGTATGTTCAAATCTTTTGAAGAAGCGGCAAAATATATCACCGAAATGGGAATCACCTCTGAATTTCGCTCCAGGATCATAAAAATTATTGATACGGCTGAAGAACAAGAATGGCCAAATACCTACCAATTTGAAAAAATTGAGGTGCAGTTTGAGGATGCTCCTTGAGAGCAAATAAACTTTTATCCAAAGCTTCTTGAACGGACAAACCGATTTTTTGCGGCAGTCCTACATGGACATCCCAACTATTTATTTAAAATATTCGCCTTTTGGATAAAGCGTTTACTTTTTTCGGGGTCACCTTTGGTCAAAAAACTCAATGTCACAAACAACACCAGTGAAACCGAAATACCAATAATCGCTTGCGTTGCCGAGGCAATTTCCCAGGCTACTGGAAGGTCAACTCCAAAGGCCACCAAGAGATTGTATGTCGAAAACGCCAATCCAAAAAGCATTGAAATCAAAGCCGCTTTTGAAGTTCCCCTAACCCATAAAAAACCCAGCACCAAAGGAACAAAAGCGCCACTGGTCAAGAAATCAGCACCGATCCAGGACACTTTCAAAACAGATTTTATTTCAAGGGCGATCAATAAAGCCAGCCCGCCCATCACAAAAGTTGAAATCCGCGCGACCAGAACACTTTTTGACGGACTGGAATGTGAACCAAAATATTTTTTGTAAACATCCACAGTCAATGAAAGCGCACCGGTATTGATCAAAGAATCCATTGTGGACATAATGGCAGAACTCAAGCCCACGAAAAGCAGCGAGCTCAAAACCGGATTTGAAATCGAGCTGATCATATTTTGAACGATACCACTTTTGGGCACGTTTTCATAAAAAACCGATGCAAACATTCCGGTGTATGTGACCATCAAGTACAGCGGGATAAAGGCAATAAAACTGATGATCATCATTTTTCTGGCATCCGGGGCTTTTTTTGCGGCCGAAATACGCTGCCAAATATTGGCCTGAATCATCCACGATGCACCAAAAGTGATCACATAAGCTAGATTATCGCCCACATTATTAAAAAATGAGGTATATCCCTCTTTTCCATTAGTTTCAGCCATTTTTTCGACGGCAATCATTCCACCCGATTGATCATAAGCGAGGTAAAACAGGAATATCACAGTAAACAGAAAAAAGCCAAATTGCAGGAAGTCTGTAAGCACCACGCCTTTGAACCCGCCAAAAAGCGAATAAATGAGGACAATCAAGGTCCCCACGATGGCGCCATTTTGGTAACTGATATCAAAAAAAGCCTGAAAAAATTTTCCGATTACAATAACCTGAACGGCAGAACCGACAAGCATAAAAATGATGATAAAAATTGTGAGCATCAAGCCGACACGGTCATTATAGCGCTGTTTCATCAACTGCGGCTGAGAAATCGTCCCCACATTGCGAATTCCCTTTGCAAAAAGATACATCAAAGCCGTGGCAATGAGAACGGGAACACCATAAATCCAGAAGGTGCTCAACCCCTCTTGATGGGCGTGATCCACAAGGTCAATGGCAGAACCGCCGCCCCACCACGAAGCTATAAAAGTGATGGCCAAAAGCCAAGCGGGTAAATTTCGCGAGGCTAAAAAATAATCTTCACTGGTTTTACTTTTCCGGTTCCAAATGCCAACCGCTATAATGCCAATAACATAAAGTGATAGAAATAAAATTGTCAAGCTCTTTTCTGGCATCATACTTATCTGTGGATTATTTCAAATTTCAAAAAAAAGCAATTTAAAATTTAATTCTAAATCTTAAGCATGACTTCTGAGTTAAACACCAAAAACAAATTGACTTTTTGAACTTAAGTTTATTTCAAATTTATTAGGGCAAATTTTAAATTTTAGCGCTACACTTCGACAAAGGGCTCAGTGCGGGGCTTCGACACTTCGGCAAAAGGCTCAGTGCGGGCGAAATGCTTTGTGCTGAGCTGGGGTCGAAGTGCTCAGTGCGGGCGAAATGCCTGTCTGCCGGTAAAGGCAGGCTCAGTGCGGGGCGAAATGCTTTGTGCTGAACTGGGGTCGAAGTAACATTTTCGATATAAAACTTCATATTCCACCCACTCAAACCAACATAGATCCCACATTTAAATTATGTTTCCGCCATTCTTTGAGAAAATTTTAGAACAATAAATTCCGAAGGTTTTACTACAGCCATTCCTATCTCTATGATCATTTTTCTTTCTAACACGTCCTGAGCTGACATGGTTTGTCCCAAGCCGACATTTACAAAATATGCGTTTTCGGGTGTATTGCCGCTCAGGGCTCCTGCGCGCCAAAGTGTCATTAGATAATTTTCAATCATCGCACGCACTTTCACCCAGGTATTGGCATCGTTGCGTTCAAACACAAATTGTTCACTGGCTCTTTTGATGGATTCTTCCACCATATTAAAAAAGCGCCGCACTGAGATATACCGCCACTCATTGCTGTTGCCAGCAAGGGTCCGGGCGCCCCAAATAAGTGCATTTCCCCTGCCCTCAAAGGAACGGATGGCATTCACCGATTTACCGGCATTAGCATCTATATTTAATCCTCTTTGCTGCTCATTGGTTATTTCGATCACAGGCTTTATCACATAATCTATGTTCACATTGGCAGCGGCTTTCCAAACACCCCGGGAGGCATCTACTTTGGCATACACACCAACAACTCCGGGCGAAGGGGGCATTATTAATGGGATGTCACGAATAGCCTGTTGTGCCTGAATGTAAAGCGCATTGTTTTGAGATTTTAAGTCAGCAAGCGTTCCATTTAATGAACCGTCGCCTCCCTGATGATCTATAATTACATCACTATCCCCATAATAGTAATCCAATATGGTTTCTAAATCGGGAAAATAAGTGGATCCATATTTTAGTTTTCCCTCTTCCGGTGAAGTTTTGTTGCGCATAATATCCACATTGCCAATAAGGTCAGTCTGGTTTGGTTCAGGCCAAATATCCATAACCGCAAAGCGGTCTTTTAGCTTAGTGCACATATCCATGGTTTCTCCAAATAAACTGTAAAAATCATCGGCAGTGCTCAAGCCTTGAGCATCGGGATAGACATAAAGTGTGATTTCATCAACTTTTTCGGTACAGTCCAGGCCTTTCTTAAGTTCGTCAAATTGAAGTTCTGACATGGTATAATCCCCTACCGAAACAATCCAGCACGGTCCGCCACCATTGGCGAAATACATTTGCAAGGCATAGTGCATTTTATAACTGGATATATCCTCAATAGTGGCTGAAATTGAATTTGGATTTGTCCCATCGCCATCAATCGATACTTCTAAACCTTTTTCCTTAAACGGAAAACCAAAAAAACTTTCATATTCCGTTAGCGAGCGAATACACTTGGGCTCATTTAGCAATGAATTGCCCCCCACATCTATAGCTATCTCAGTGTATCCTATAAATGCAGGAACAGCTGTTTTCACCTGAGTAACCGAAGAAGGTAATGGTAGGATTTTTTTGACGGATTCTCCCTGTCCTTTATATTTTGCCATAATAATTGACTTTTATTAGTGATAACTATCTTCTTTTACTTCTACCTCAAATGCGACTACTTTTAAACACTGAACACTTGAATTCCTTCAAAAATAACAAATATTTTATTAAGGTACAGAAATTAAACCCTTGATAAATTTGAAAGCTTCCACTCTATTACGGTTTTCCGCGAAAACGGCCGAAAGGCTTTTTATTGGATGCCTGCAATATTTTGTGCGGGGACACTTCCAAATTTAAATAAAACAGAATATGAAAAGTTACTTGTCACGGACCTCGGGATAAAGGACTGTTTTAAGCCGTACTGTTTTTCTTGAAATTCTCTGCTTGTTCGAAGATTTCATCGTAAACTTCATCGCGTTCTACCGGGGGATAATTGTGCTTATCAAGTAATAGAATCAAACCCACTTTTAAGGCGGCTTTGATGTCGTTCCGTTTGCTCCAATCTGG
>Ga0307967_1000983_pt1:0-17500 | contig 18551 bp, 11 predicted proteins | sample OrgLakmetagen648_FD_201828 | JGI IMG/M metagenome (GOLD analysis project Ga0307967, IMG submission 201828) | Saline water microbial communities from Organic Lake, Antarctica - #648 | ecosystem: Environmental > Aquatic > Non-marine Saline and Alkaline > Saline | place: Antarctica: Organic... | reverse complement strand
AGGTAACAGCTCCCCTTAACCTTCCGGCACCGGGCAGGTGTCAAGCCCTATACGTCATCTCTCGATTTGGCAGAGCTCTGTGTTTTTGATAAACAGTCGTCTGGACCTTTTCACTGCGGCCCCCCAAATAAATGAGGGGCGGCCTTTCTCCCGAAGTTACAGGCCGATTTTGCCTAGTTCCTTGGCCATGGATTACCCGAGCACCTTAGAATTCTCATCCCAACTACCTGTGTCGGTTTACGGTACGGGCCCTTTGCTCGCTTTTCTTGGAAAACCCTCCCCTGCATTATCACTCCGGCCGTAGCTTTTGTGTACTGTCTCCCCCCAAGTAAACTTGGGAGGATTCAACGTACCATTCCGTCGGTACGCAACAAGTTTGGGCCTCCGTCACTTTTAGTGCAAAGGCGGTAGCAGAATATTAACTGCTTTCCCATCGGCTACCCCGTTCGGGTTCGCCTTAGGTCCCGACTGACCCCCGGCTGATTAGCATGGCCGGGGAATCCTTGGTCTTTCGGTGGCGGTGTTTCTCGCACCGCTTCTCGTTACTTATGCCTACATTTTCTTTTGTAACCACTCCAATACCCCTGACAGGGTACCTTCAACGCAGGTTACAATGCTCCCCTAACTCCCCCCCAAGTAAACTTGGGGGGAACCACAGCTTCGGTAATTGGTTTATGCCCGATTATTATCCATGCCGGACCGCTCGACTAGTGAGCTGTTACGCACTCTTTAAATGAATGGCTGCTTCCAAGCCAACATCCTAGCTGTCGCAGCAGTCCAACCGCGTTTGGTCAACTTAACCAATATTTGGGGACCTTAGCTGGTGGTCTGGGTTCTTTCCCTCTCGGACGCGGACCTTAGCACCCGCGCCCTCACTGGTGGAAATCGTTTTATAGCATTCGGAGTTTGTCGGGAATTGGTAGGCGGTGAAGCCCCCGCATCCAATCAGTAGCTCTACCTCTATAAAACTGTTCCACCGCTGCACCTAAATGCATTTCGGGGAGTACGAGCTATTTCCGGGTTTGATTGGCCTTTCACCCCTACCCTCAGGTCATCCCAAGATTTTTCAGCATCTCTGGGTGCGGCCCTCCACAATGTGTTACCACTGCTTCAGCCTGCCCAAGGGTAGATCACCCGGCTTCGCGTCTGCCACTGCCAACTTGCGCAAAGACGTAAAATATTACGTCCCTACCACGCCCTGTTCAGACTCGCTTTCGCTGCGGATACTCCGCTGAACGGATTATCCTCGCTGGCAACGGCAACTCGTAGGCTCATTATGCAAAAGGCACGCCGTCACCCCGACCTAAAAGGTTGGGGCTCCGACTGCTTGTAAGCGTATGGTTTCAGGGGCTGTTTCACTCCCTTGTTCAGGGTTCTTTTCACCTTTCCCTCGCGGTACTGGTTCACTATCGGTCTCCCAGGAGTATTTAGCCTTGGCGGATGGTCCCGCCGGTTTCAAACAGGGTTTCTCGTGCCCCGTCCTACTCAGGGTACCAACCTTGCTGCCTTTATTCCCTGTAAAGGGCTATCACCCGCTATGGCCCAACTTTCCAGTTGGTTCCAGTTCTGCAGGCAGCAATTATGTTGGCCCTACAACCCCAATGGGTCCGTAAACCCATTGGTTTGGGCTGATGCGCGTTCGCTCGCCGCTACTAGCGCAATCACTCTTGTTTTCTCTTCCTCCGGCTACTTAGATGTTTCAGTTCGCCGGGTTTGCCCCCCCCAATTTAAATTGGGGGGTATCCCGATAAATCGAGATGGGTTGTCCCATTCGGATACCTGCGGGTCACATCGTGTGTGCCGATCACCGCAGCTTTTCGCAGCTTATCACGTCCTTCTTCGCCTCTGGGAGCCTAGGCATCCACCATACGCCCTTATCTGGCTCGTGTGCCTTATGCTCTTCTTTCTTAATATTACATAATTTCTATCTAGCCCCCAATTAAAATTGGGGGCCGTGCTCGTTTTTACAATATGTCAATGAACTTTCAGCCCCCTAGCCCCCAAAGGGGGAACTAAGCTTTGCCCTCCCCCTTCGGGGGTAGGGGGGCTTGTGTGGAGAATATCGGATTCGAACCGATGACCCCCTGCGTGCAAGGCAGGTGCTCTAGCCAGCTGAGCTAATTCCCCGTGTTTTAGTGATCAGTTAACGGTTATCAGTTAACAGTACTTATAACGGCTACTCAACCTCTAAAATTTCCTATTTATACACCTCGCGTTAGCGCGTGTACCTTATTTTAATGAACTTCTCTGTCTTTTATTTTTTAAGAACCCTTCTTATTCCCCCTTCGGGGGTCAGGGGGATCCGTAGTCTCAGGCAGACTCGAACTGCCGACCTCTACATTATCAGTGTAGCGCTCTAACCAGCTGAGCTATGAGACTGTCTTTTTTAACAACTCACACCTTTTACAAAATTTCAACATCGCTCACAGCATTAACGGCTGTGTTCAGCTGCTGAGCCCTGCCTGCCGGCAGGCATGAGACTGTCCTTTTGTAATACTGTATAATATATTTTTACAAATAGTATGTTATAAAATGTATATCGTGATAATACAATTTTACACTATACATTATACACTATAAAAAATACAATAAATTTATTGATCAACAGCAAAGCTTAAGAAGCACCGGCGTTTTAACCGCATAACAATTCCCCGTCAGGGAATTCTGTGAGCGTCTGCTCTATAAAAGAGGTGTTCCAGCCGCACCTTCCGGTACGGCTACCTTGTTACGACTTAGCCCTAGTTACCGGTCTTACCCTAGGCCGCCCCTTGCGGTAGCGGACTTCAGGTACCCCCGGCTTCCATGGCTTGACGGGCGGTGTGTACAAGGCCCGGGAACGTATTCACCGCACCATGGCTGATGTGCGATTACTAGCGATTCCAGCTTCACGCAGTCGGGTTGCAGACTGCGATCCGAACTGGGATGGGGTTTGTAGATCCGCGCCTGCTCGCGCAGTGGCTTCTCTCTGTCCCCACCATTGTAGCACGTGTGTAGCCCAAGATGTAAGGGCCGTGATGACTTGACGTCGTCCCCACCTTCCTCGCGGTTTGCACCGGCAGTATTGTTAGAGTTCCCGGCATTACCCGATGGCAACTAACAACAGGGGTTGCGCTCGTTATAGGACTTAACCTGACACCTCACGGCACGAGCTGACGACAGCCATGCAGCACCTTGCAAATTGTCCGAAGAAATAGCGGTTTCCCGCTACGTCAACTTGCATTTAAACCTTGGTAAGGTTCCTCGCGTATCATCGAATTAAACCACATGCTCCACCGCTTGTGCGGGCCCCCGTCAATTCCTTTGAGTTTCATTCTTGCGAACGTAATCCCCAGGTGGGTCACTTATCACTTTCGCTTGACCACCCGGCGCGCAATTGCGCCGGACAGCTAGTGACCATCGTTTACGGCGTGGACTACCAGGGTATCTAATCCTGTTCGCTATCCACGCTTTCGTCCATCAGCGTCAGTAATCCGGTAGTGGCCTGCCTTCGCTATCGGTGTTCTGAGTAATATCTATGCATTTCACCGCTACACTACTCATTCCGGCCACTTCCCGGATACTCCAGACATTCAGTTTCAATGGCAGTTCATCCGTTGAGCAGATGAATTTCACCACTGACTTAAATGCCCGCCTACGGACCCTTTAAACCCAATGATTCCGGATAACGCTTGGATCCTCCGTATTACCGCGGCTGCTGGCACGGAGTTAGCCGATCCTTATTCCCAGGGTACCGGCATCCGGCCTCGCAAGGCCGGTGTTCTTCCCCTGTAAAAGCAGTTTACAACCCGTAAGGCCGTCTTCCTGCACGCGGCATGGCTGGATCAGGCTCCCGCCCATTGTCCAATATTCCTCACTGCTGCCTCCCGTAGGAGTCTGGTCCGTGTCTCAGTACCAGTGTGGGGGATCTCCCTCTCAGGACCCCTACCTATCGATGCCTTGGTAAGCCGTTACCTTACCAACTAGCTAATAGGACGCATACCCATCTGTTACCACTCTCGTTTTAATCCCAATGACGATGCCGTCTCGGGACATTATGGGGGGTTAATCCAAATTTCTCCGGGCTATACCCCTGTAACAGGAAAGTTGTATACGCGTTACGCACCCATTCGCCACTCGTTCCCCCAACCGAGGTTGGGGGGTTACCGTTCGACTTGCATGTGTCAGGCCTGCCGCTAGCGTTCATCCTGAGCCAGGATCAAACTCTTCATCGTTGAATGTTCTCCCTTGTAATTGACCAGGTCTTGCTTTTGCGTTTAATTCGCCTTCGCTTCTTAATTTATTTGCTGCTGTCAATAAGTCAATGAACTTTGTCCTTACTCCTTTTCAAAAGCAAAAACACTGTCGGAAAACACGGCCTCGAACCGCTCTAAATGCCCCTTAACGGCTTTCCCTATTTTGCGGGTGCAAATGTAAAACCTTTAAATGGTTCCGCCAAAGAAAAAATAAACTTTATTTAATGCTTTCTTTACCTCGGCTTAAAACTATTCCTTTTTACACCTTTTTTACAATGAACATCCCGCTGAAACGGACGGCAAAATTAACACTTTCCCCCACACCGGCAAGGGGTTTTTTAATATTTTTAAAGCTTTTTTTTGGGTCCAGTCCCAAGGGACTGGAAATTAAGGCCTAGCGGCTTGGAAACCTATAAATATTCTTTTATCCTCAGCAGGCCCTTACTATTCTTACCAGTCGCAAGTGGGCATAGCAAATGAAATTGGAATTGGTGGTTGCGGTTTGGAAAAGGTTTAAGACTATATTGAATAAAATGGGTGCCAAATGACTGCCAACTACTTGTCAGCATTAGAAGCAACATGATTCATTGAGAAATAGAAAAATTGATAAACGAAGGTATTACTACAAAATACTGCACAACTTCCACCGCGCCGAAAAAATTTTAAGCGCAGATGGCAACATCCCCCGCCGACCGGGAGGCAACCCCAGGCAGCCGTGGCGGAAAAGGGCTAAAAACTATTTTCAAAACCTTGAAAACAAATACTATATACGACTCCTTCAATGGGAGGGACATCTTTTTATAATACAACTCATTTTTCATCCTCTACAAATGACGTAGAGCCCTGTTTTTTCAATCCCAGAACAACACTTATTAAGAGATCGGATATGATCAAAAAAAGCTGCCTGAGTTAACAGACAACTTTTAGTAAACAATTTTTGAAAATCAGTTTTATTCAATCACAAATTTTTGAGTATTGGTTTGCCCTTGTTCGTTTTGAAAACGAACCAAATAAACACCAGATGAAAGATTTGAGACGTCAACTGTATTCAAACCACTTTCGAATGCTGTCGTTTTGATCTGCTTTCCAAGCAAACTGTAAATCTGCATAGTCAATGGACGTTCATTGTTCACACTTAACTGTCCACTGGAAATTTGAGTTGAAGTGAGTGTCACCCCTAAATCTTTTTCTTTTCCACCAATAGCGAGATTAGGATCATATTGATAAATAACATCTAAGGTATTCTCAATATTATCCTCATCATCTAATTGTTGAAATTGAAATTGATAAGTTATTATTTCTGAACCGTTCCCTTCAGTATTAAGAAAATGATCAATTCCCGCACCTGATTGAGTCTCACCGGGCTGAATAACGACTAATTCATTAACGGGATAAAGGTTGCCTGGTTGAACACCGTTATAACACAAAGTGCCAAAACACAACTCCATCCCAACTCCATCGGTATTATCAAAACTCAAAACCTCAATTCGCATAGAAATTTCTTCAGATCCAGTATTTTCTACTGTAAAGCCAAGATTTGCCTCTGGCGCGGTCAAGGAACTAAACTGAAAAGTTTGACCATCTGTAATTTGATTTCCATCCGTGGTTACACTAAACTGAGCATTTACAATAGTGGATGCAAGTAATATGGGAATAAATAATAATAGTATTTTTTTCATTTGTTTTAATTTTATAGACAAAAATACAGTTTTTTTCAAAAAAAAACAAATCAATTGAAAATTTTGATAAGCGATGATATCTTTATTTGTACAAATTGACACCTAAAAAAAGTAGTACCCAAATTTTTGGACACTACCTTTGATCAATACTAAAATTAAGAATTATTTATTTCACCACAAGCTTTTTGGTGAAAGATCCTTTATCGGTTGAGAATGACAACAGATACGCCCCTGATGATAAGCTATTTACATTAATTTTCACGCTATCGGAAGTAGTCAACCGCTCAAATTGTCGGGTTTTTATCAATTCCCCATTCATACTATAGATAGCCATTTCGACTTGACTATTGATGTTTTTCGAAAAATCCACATTCACATAGTTTGATGCTGGATTAGGGTATAGTTTGAAATTGTTACTTGCCTCAACATTGCTGACACCAAGAGTTCCGACTGGAAATTCACTTGCATTTAAAATCGCCCCGGATTCTTGATCGATCAATAAAGCAACTACCGATACTTCCTCGACGTTCATGTCAGAAGGTAACGTGTAGTTGAAAACATAAGAAAAAGAATCACCATTATTGATCACATCTGGAACACTTCCGGCTTCACCATTATAGCCACCTAGAAGAGCCTTCCCAACACGGTCATAAACTATATCGGAAGCTGGAATGGGATCTGGTTCATTTTCAAAACCGTTTAGCGGTCCTTGACTGCCTCCAGCATAATAATTCCGTTGTGCGTATCCAGCAGAAGTACCACTGACGCCATCTTCAACTATAACCAATGACAACCTTAAGGCGTCTTCATTTTCAAAAAAGGTATAAAAATTTGAATTGATTGTAGCGGTCAAATTCCGTGATTCTTCATTATAAGTCGCTTCAATATTTATATTTGCTGGAGTAACAACATCTTTCCGGTCGTTATAATAATCTGTCCAGGCAGCACTTGAAACACTTTGGTCTTTCAACACCCGGTCAACGTTTGAGCCTGGAAAACCAGAAAAGGCCGCTCCAGTATCATATTCGGGAAGAAGCATTGGGTCATCATTATGGACGGCTATACCAATGAAATTTGGAAACATTTCAGGATTACCATACATATATTCCATAGCCACTATTCCACGAGGACAAAAGCCGCACCATGTTCCAGTTCCTTCCTCGATAACTACTGCTTTTTCGACATCTTCGGCAATAGTGTGAATTGTTGTTGAAATAGAATTATTGGAAGCATTTCCATCTTCAGTCTCATTTGGATTTAAAGCAGTAATAGTAATATTTTTTCTAACGACATCACTGTAATTAACTGGAGTTTCAAGGTCAACACTTGTGGATGAAAAGGATTCAATATTCAAGTCAGTAAAATCTTGGGAATAAGTATTTTCACCATCTGTCCATTCCACCGTAGTTGAGGTAATAGGATTAAGTCCGTTATTGGAAATTTCTACATTAATGCTTTGATCTGTACCTGTCGAAATATAATTGTCAAGCTTGACATTATTAACCGCAACATCAACATTTGATATATCTCTGACCTCGATATCTTTTATAATTAAAAGGTTTACAGTGCTCGCGGTATTACGGAAAGCGATATAAATATCATCCCCTGCAAAATCGTCAAGAGATATTGAACGTTGCAACAATTCGCCGGATCCAATACTGTTTTCTGAAAAGACAGGGGCATCCGAAAAATCTTCAGGGCTGTTCCCCGTTGTTGAAATCAACACTTCATAATCATCAGTCGCATTTGCATTAAAACCTGCCACTTTATAAAAAAGAGACAAATTACTGAATGAAGATGGTATTGAAATTTGAGGTGTGACCAACCAGTCATCAGCTTGCCCTCCACCTACATAATTTGATGTACTAGTCGCAGCCTTGCCGTAACCTTCATAATTAATGATTTTCCAAGCTTCATCTATAAAGCTATAAGGTGAAGCATTAACCGGTGTTAATCCGTCTTCATTATATATACTGAACTCGGAAGGAATACTACCGACAAAACCATCGAGGCTTGCAGTTTCAAAATTATCTTGATAAATAGTGGTTTGCGCATTCATCGCTATACAGCCAATGAATGCCAGTGTAAGAATTGTAATTTTTTTAAGCATAATTTTTAGGGTTAAATTAATAAAATTTCATCAAATTTAGTTTAAGAATAATTAACATACAAATATTCAATCATATTTATGATTTTACAGAGTAAAAATAAAAAGCTTATTACTAGCGATAGCCTGAAATTGATAATCACTCAGCCCATTAATTTTAACCCTGGGTTTTCCGTCAAGTTCAGAAAGACATAAATAAGGGCATTTTAAATGGAACCCAAATCCTCTAATAAAATAATCCTTAGAAAACTACAAAGGTCATTATGGGATTTATATAAAACCCAAATCGCTCCACAGAATAGCAAAAAGTGATATTTGAATTGCATTGTTGGTAATAAAAATTAATTTTTTGTTCAACCAAGATTAGATTACAGTGAGAATTGTAACAAGGTGAAAATATTTTCGTGTCAAAATCCAAGTGTGATTTTGCAATTTACACCGAATCGACTATAGCATTAGGTTTATTAAGTTTCAGCTCTATTATAGTCCCTCGGCATCATAAAACTAAATTTTACTCAACTTTAAAGTTGAGTTGGTTTTATTTTCATTGACCACTCAAAATTGCTCAAGAAAAAATGTTTTCATAGCTAAAGCTCCGTGGATGTTTTTCTTTGGTTTTTTTCTACCAATTTATAACCGCGCTCGCCCAAGTGAAACCACTACCAAAAGCAGCCAAAACAACTTTATCCCCATCTTTAATTTTATCATTTTCCCAAGCTTCTGTCAAAGCAATGGGAATCGACGCTGCAGTTGTGTTGCCAAAACGCTGGATATTATTAAAAACCTGATCGCCGCTCAATTTAAACTTCTTTTGAATAAATTCTGAAATCCGCAAATTCGCCTGATGTGGAATAAGCAAATCAATATCTTCAACCAAAAATTCATTTGCCTGCAAGGCTTCCTGAATTACTTCTGAAAATCGCTGGATGGCGTGTTTAAAAACGAATTGACCGTTCATATAAGGAAAATAGGGAATGTCCTCTTTGGGGTCTTTTTCCATTAATTCGGGTACCCATAAATTTGTGCTGGGTGCGCGCATTGTGAGTTGCAAAGCGTGTTTTCCCTCAGAATGCAAATGAGTTGAAAGAATTCCGTGTTTTTCGCGCTCATCACGCGTTAACACAGCAGCCCCAGCACCATCGCCAAAAATCACAGAAACCGATCGCCCACGCGAAGTCATATCAAGGCCGCCGCTGTGGTTTTCACTACCGATGAGCAAGATATTTTTATACATCCCGGTTTTGATAAACTGGTCGGCCACCGAAAGTCCATACACAAAACCGCTGCACTGGTTGCGCACATCCAGCGCCGGACAAGTGTGAATGTCCAGCTCATTTTGAACCTCAACGCCAGCTCCCGGAAAATAATGATCAGGGCTCAATGTCGCAAAAACGATCAAATCAATATCATCTTTTGAAATATCGGCGCGTTCAAGTGCAATTCTGGCTGCTTTCACGCCCATAATCGCCGTCGTGTTGCCATCACCTTTTTTGATATGGCGGCGTTCCTCGATCCCGGTGCGCTCACGGATCCACTCATCGCTGGTATCCATCTTTTTGGCCAGCTCATCATTGGTCACAACATTCTCGGGCACATAACTTCCAAGGCCAGCTATTTTTGTACGGTACATTTTATAATTTGGCTTAAAGATTAAACAGCAATATAATTAATTTCACCGCACATACTTAAAATAAATTTAAAAATGATTAGGGCGTGCCCCCCAAGTGAATTGAATAAGTCAAAAACCTAAAGAATTAAATCACCTATTCTGGAATTTTGAACTACAAAATTTAAGACACTTGGGGGTCGGGCTGTCGGCAGTCGCTATTTTTTGCTGAAAAAGCAAAAAATGAGCTTCGACAAATGCCTCGATCCCTCACGCAAAAACTTACTTTGAAAGAAATTGAGCTGAAAATCCCAAAAATGAAACACAACAAAACCTCATAGAAAATTCGTTAACCTGAACTCGATCAATACATTGAAACACTATAAGTATTTATATCCTGCAAGATTTCTTTCCAAAATGAAAATCAAACCTTGTAGGTGTTGTTATATAACCCTACCAAGCCTGCACCTGCAAGCTTTGCGGGACAGGCTTTGCAGGACGAATAAATTTACTGATTATCAGATAGTTTTAAATCTAAAACCCAGCCAAACAAAACAAGTCCCAAAGCTTTCGCAGCCGCAAAACTCTTTACCAATTTAAAATTTACTTTGTCAATTTTAGCTTAATTTTCGTCCATCTCTTATCCAAACACTCAATTTTAAACCTAAACCCCAACTGAACAATTTTCTCTATTTTTGGAAAAATTCCACTTATGTCAGATTTCTTATTTCTCTTCATCGGTCTCATTATATTTTTCATCGGAATTCTACTCGGTTTTCTTTACAGTAAAAACAAATCAAACCAAAAAGTCAGCGAACGCGATCGGCAAATCACCCAGCAAAATGCCGAACTTCAGCAATTGCAGCAACAACTTTCCCGCGAACGCGAAGACGTTAAAAAATTACAGGAAAAATTCGAAACCCAGTTTGAAAACCTGGCCCAAAAAATACTTGATCAAAAATCAGAGAAATTTACGCTTCAAAACAAGAAAAACATCGAAGGCATTTTAGATCCACTTCAACAAAAGATCAAATCCTTTGAAGAAAAAATTGAAAAAAACAGTCATAATTCCATTCAGCGTCACACAGAACTGGGGGAACAGCTAAAATTTTTGCGCGAGCAAAATATCAAAATCAGTGAGGAAGCCTTGAATTTAACCAAAGCCTTAAAAGGCGACACTAAAATGCAGGGAAATTGGGGCGAGGTTATACTCGAACGCATTCTCGAGCAAAGCGGGCTGGAAGAAGGCCGCGAATACCGCCGGCAGGAAAGCGCCAAAACTGAAGAAGGAAAACGCCGTTTTCTGGATGTCGTTATCGAGCTTCCCGAGAATAAAAAAATGGTCATTGATTCCAAGGTTTCGCTCAATGCTTATGAACGCTATGTCAACGAACCCGAACAAGCCGAAAAAGAAAAATTTTTAAAACAACACATCGCGGCCATTCAAGCCCGGGTCAAAGAACTGTCAGAAAAAAACTATCACGCGCTTTTCCCGGAAGAAAGTCCAGATTTTGTGCTGTTGTTTATTCCCATTGAAGGGGCTTTTGCAGTTGCGTCGCGAGAACAGGACAACCTTTATTCCAAGGCTTTTGAAAAAAATATTATTATCGTCACGCCCACGACCTTGCTCGCCGTTTTAAAAACAATCGACAGTATGTGGCAAAATGAAAAACAACAGCAGAACGCACTTGATATTGCCAGAAAAGCTGGCGCCCTGCACGACACCTTTGTCAATTTAATCGAAGAATTTGAAAAAGTCGGCAATCAACTGGGAACAGTCCAAAAGACTTATGACCGCTCGATGAAGAAACTAACGGGAAATCAAAATTTGGTTAAAAAAGTAAACGAACTTCAAAAACTGGGGGCGAAGAATGATAAAAATATTGATCCTAAATACTTGAGAGAGAATGAAAGTCTGGAAGATTGATAATTTTTAGTTTCGGGTTTCGGGTTTCGGGTTTCGGGTTTTAAAACACATTAAATTTATTAGTCAGTATTCAATATTCTTGAATCGTACTTCATTTTCGAGTTTCCCTCCTTCGCTACGCTATGGCGGGCAGGCTGGTTAAAAAAAACTTCAATATTCAATATTCAATATTCCAAATCGTACATCTTACTTTGTTAATCTTATTTCTTTTGCGGGTGTGTTGATTTGATGATGTGGTAATTTGATGATTTGACAATGCGCAAAAAGCTAAATGTTAACCAGAGATTCAAAGGATTCCCAGATTATAATGCACTTATTAACCAATAACTTTTTCCGATGTACGGTTTTTCGAGTTTATAAATAACCCATTAACCAATAACCCTTTTTTCAATGTGTCTCGATGGGATAATGCTCATCTTCATAGTTTTCAATTAACAATGAAAGTATTTCTGCTTCTTCGCCTTCTTTTGAATCTATCGGTGCATCAAAAATAATTTCCAATCGTTTTAAAGATTCTTGATAATCTTGTTCTGTTTTAATCGGTTTTAATTCCATAACTAATTTTTTAAGTGCCGCGAATTACACGAATTACACAAATTGGTATTTCTAAAACTCAATATAAATAAGTTTGTAAAATAATCGTGGCGCTGATTTCATCGACGAGGGCTTTGTTGCGGCGTTTCTTTTTACTGAGTCCGCTGTCGATCATTGTTTGAAAAGCCATTTTTGACGTCAGGCGTTCATCGATGCGTTTCACGGGAATATCAAATTCTGAGTTGAACTTTTTTAGGAATTCCTGGATTTTTTCTTCAATTGGCGGCGCATTGCCATCACGCATTTTTGCTTCGCCCACGAGAAGCAACTCGACATTTTCTTTGTTTAAATACGTCTTCAAAAAATCAAATAAATTTGGCGTATTCACGGTTTTTAAACCCGAAGCGATCATTTTCAGTTCATCGGTTTCTGCGATTCCTGTTCGCTTTTCACCATAATCCAAAGCTAAAATACGCGGCATAAATAATTTTTTACAAAAATACGATTTTCAATGGTTTTAAGCCTAAAAATAACTACGAAGCCCTTATATTTCGACCTAAAAATTTTGACTATGCAAGCACTGAAAAAAACAATTCTCGATACCTGGGAAAACCGCGAAAAATTAAAAAGCAGCAATGTCCAGAAAGACATCCGCGAAGTCATCAGTAAACTTGACAGCGGGGAATTGCGCTGCGCCAAACCCATCCCTAATTCTCGGGACTGGCAGGTCAATGAGTGGGTAAAAAAAGCCGTCGTCCTTTATTTTCCCATTCAGAAAATGCAAACTATGGAAGCCGGGATTTTTGAATACCACGATAAAATGCCACTGAAAACTGGTTATAAAGAAAAAGGAATTCGTGTAGTGCCCAACGCAGTCGCGCGCCACGGCGCTTATATTTCCAGTGGCGTAATTATGATGCCGAGTTATGTCAACATCGGCGCGCACGTCGAAGAAGGCACGATGGTCGATACCTGGGCAACGGTGGGAAGCTGTGCGCAAATTGGAAAAAACGTCCATCTTTCCGGTGGCGTGGGAATTGGCGGTGTCCTCGAACCGCTTCAAGCATCTCCCGTAATTATTGAAGACAACGCATTCATAGGCTCGCGCTGCATTGTCGTGGAAGGCATTCGCGTTGAAAAAGAAGCTGTTCTCGGCGCCAATGTCGTGCTGACCGGTTCCACCAAAATTATCGATGTCACCGGCGACGAACCAAAAACCACCAAAGGCTTGGTTCCAGCGCAATCAGTTGTGATTCCTGGAAGTTATACCAAGAAATTTCCAGCTGGCGAATACCAAGTTCCATGCGCGCTGATCATTGGAAAACGCAAAGAAAGCACCGATAAAAAAACCTCGCTCAACAATGCACTGCGGACTTATGATGTGGCGGTGTAATTGTTGGGGCCATGTGCTATGCTAATGAGTTGATGTGCTGATGTTTAGTTAATCTGCTGATGCGGTGATATGTTGATACGATGATGCAGTGATTTTCTGGTGTTTTTTAATTCATCATTCGGTGTTCCTCTATTCAGTATTCGATATTCTTGAATGTTAATGTGGTAATTTGCTATGTGGAAATGTACTGATGTTTTTTAATTCATTAATCCTTGTTCTCTATTCAGTATTCGATATTCTATATGCCAATTTTTAGTAATTTCAATCTTTCCTGCGGGGTTTCTTTTAAAAATCAACAAAACCCCGTAGGTATTAAATATTAATTATTTCAACCTAAAAAGCAATAAACCACCTTTCCTTTTTTCAAGGAAAGATGGTTTTGATTTTGGTTTTTTTCGACCAAAATTAAAAGCGGAAAGGATACAAGTTGCTTATAACTCCTTTACTATAAAATACCGTTTTTATCTGATGCCTTTCGGCAAGGCCTGTGCTGATGTTTTTCAATTCATCATTCCTTGTTCTTTATTCAGTATTCGATATTCTTGAATCTTAATGTGGAAATTTGCTGATGTGATAGTGTGGAAATTTGATGATTTTTTTCACTTCATCATTCGCTGTTCTCTATTCAGTATTCGATATTCTATATGCCAATTTTTAGTAATTTCAATCTTTCCTGCGGGGTTTCTTTTCAGCATCAACAAAACCCCGTAGGTATTCTACTATTAATTATTTCAACCTAAAAACCAAAATTAAAATCGGAAAGGATATCACGTTTTTGCGTGAGGGATTTAATTATTTCAAATTTTTGATTGCGAAATCTCAAATTTCAAATGTGAAAGTCGAAATTTTACTATATTGAAAGCGGTGTTTTGCGTGAGGGATCGAGGCATTTGTCGAAGCTCTTTTTTTGCATTTTCCGCAAAAAAAAGCGACTGCCGACAGCCCGACCCCCCAAGTGGCTGAAGGTATTTGATAAAAAATAGCTCAATGAGATCCTGAAATGAGTATAGTATGACAGATATTTTCACTTGGGGGGTCACGCCCAAATTATCAACTCAAGCAAATTAAAACTTTCACTGTTTTTTACTAATTTTTAGCGTTCCTCTTTCTGATTATAATTCACCAAGAGTGCGACGACATAATCATAGCTGCGCATTCCTTCGGGTTGATTGTTGGCTCTGAGGTAACCACCATAAAAAAGCTTAAAAAAAGGTTCTAAAGGGTTTCTATAATTTTTATGGAAGTCGGCGACTTCTTGATAGTTTTTCTTGACGCCGCGGTTCAATTGCAGTGCCAGGCTTTCGGCAGCACATTTATCTTCGCGGTAAAGTTCGCCGAGGCAATATTGCAGCGCAAAGGTAAAACCGGCATAGCGGTAATAAACATCTGGGTGGTTCATCGTGGTCAGGCAGGCCATAAAATTAGCTTCGTTTTCTTTCGCAAAACCAACTTGATGCGCCATTTCGTGACTGGTCACACTGGGCAACTTGAATTTTGGGATGCAATTATTAACTTGGGATTCATTGCTAAACGGATTCAAATAACCATTAAATCCCATATAACTCAGGGGAATACTAAAAATTGAAGCTTTCACGCTTTCCTGGCGGTAGCGCAGTTCTGGAAATTCTTTACCGATGCTGGCATATCCTTTTACGGCCCGGTTCCGCCAGTCTTTTTTAGTTCCTTCAAACTCAACTTTTAAGCTGTCATTTCCTGTTAATTTTTCTTGCAGGGCATTTGATTTTTCAACTAAATGCCGTGAAAAGTCAATGAGTTCTTCAGTGGTATAATCGGCATCGATTTTTAAACTTTTGTGCATCGGAAGCCGGTAATAGTTCATTCCCCACAGCAGGTGGAATAAAAAGTAGATCAGCGATAAGGTTCCTATAGTAGAAACAATCCATTTTCGAGGTTTTCGGAATTTTGTTTTAAACCGAATGAAAACCCAACGGATCATTAAAATCATCGCTAAGGCGTAAAGCAAGTCGCCGACTGAAAATGGAATCCAACCAAACAGAAAACGCTCGATCACAGAAAGTATCGGGTAAAGGCCTTTGCTGTAATAATGCTCGAGAAAATAAGGATAATCAGACAGGAAATGAACGGCGATAATTTGCACCGGAAAAAAAAGTGTCCAAAAGATATTTGCTGACTTCTTCACGGCCCGAAAATACGATGAATTTTAGCACCGACAAATTTTAAATTTTTTGGTACTATTAATTACCATTTTATGTGTTCTTATAAAATTTGATTTTTTTGTGTAGTCACGACATCCCAAAACCGGCTTGAGAATGACACTGACTACGTTAAAATTAAATTACATTTTATGAGGTAAGTGGTATAAAAAGTATCTTTGCAAAAAATAGCATTTATGAGTTCAGAAATAAAAAATTTAGCGCCAAAAGCAGTATGGAAAAATTTTGCTGCTTTAAACAGCGTTCCCCGCGCCTCAAAAGATGAAGGCCGCGTGGTGCAGTTTATAAAAGATTTTGGCGAAGCACTCAACTTGAAAACAGTTGAAGATTCCGGCGGGAATGTGATCATCACAAAACCGGCCACTTCGGGAATGGAAAACCGCAAAAAAACCGTTCTTCAATCGCACCTTGATATGGTGCACCAAAAAAATAACGACACTGATTTTGACTTTGATACCGAAGGCATCAATATGTATGTCGATGGCGATTGGGTCCGTGCGAAAGGAACGACTCTCGGCGCTGACAACGGCCTGGGCGTAGCGGCAATTATGTCACTTCTGGAAAGTAAAGATATTGCACATCCAGCACTTGAAGCCTTGTTCACCATCGATGAAGAGACAGGAATGACGGGTGCTAAAAATCTCGACCCAAAAATTTTAGAGGGCGATATCCTCTTGAACCTCGATACTGAAGAAGATGATGAAATCGGAATCGGTTGTGCCGGTGGTATTGATTTGAGCGCTGATGGAAATTATACAGAAAAAATTGTCAATCCGGAAGCTTTGGGTTATGAAATTAACGTAAAAGGCTTGAGCGGCGGACATTCAGGGATGGAAATTATCAAAGGCCTCGGCAATGCCAATAAATTAATGAACCGCGTATTATTTGAATTGACCGAAAAATGTGATATTCAAATTTGTGCTGTGAACGGCGGTGGTTTGCGCAATGCCATCCCCCGGGAAAGCGTCGCAAAAATTGCATTGCAAAGGTCTAAAAAAGAGGTTTTTGAAAAGACCTTGGACGAGTTGGCCGAAAAAATCAAGGAAGAATATGCCAGCCTTGAAGAAAACCTCACAATAACTGCTGAAAAAACCGATGCCCTAAAAAACGGGATGCCAACAAAAGACCAAATCCAGTTTTTAAAAAGCGTTTATGCCGCCCACAATGGCGTTTACCGAATGAGCCCAACTATTGATGGTTTAGTGGAAACAAGTAATAACGTCGCCCGCGTTGAAGTGGGAAATGGTGAAGTCAGTATAAATTGTTTGACCCGTTCTTCTATGGAATCGGGAAAATGGGATCTGGCCAACAGCCTGCGTTCAGGATTTGAACTCGCTGGTTATAAAGTGGTCACCGATGGTGATTACCCAGGCTGGAAACCGAATCCAGATTCAGATATTTTAAAAGTGGTCGATAAAGTCTATCAAGAAGAAGTGGGCGAAAAGGCTGAAGTTGCCGCTTGCCACGCCGGATTGGAATGCGGAATATTGGGCAGTCATTATCCAAAAATGGATATGATTTCCTTTGGCCCGACAATCCGCGGGGCGCACTCACCTGATGAACGCGCGAGCATTTCTTCAACACAGAAATTTTGGGGTTTACTTTTGGAAGTTTTGAAGAATATTCCTGAGTGATTTTTGAAAATTTTTTAATAAAAAAAGCCTGTTTGCGAGTTCGCTAACAGGCTTTTTTGTTCAGTGACTCAAGTTTCGCACCCTGTAAACATTGGTGTTTTGGGGTAAAAAAATAAAAAATGTAGCATATAAACCTTGCTAATCGCTTGGTTTTTAAGTATTTTTAAAGTGCAAACAAGAAAATACAAATATG
>Ga0307967_1000979_pt1 | contig 18610 bp, 36 predicted proteins | sample OrgLakmetagen648_FD_201828 | JGI IMG/M metagenome (GOLD analysis project Ga0307967, IMG submission 201828) | Saline water microbial communities from Organic Lake, Antarctica - #648 | ecosystem: Environmental > Aquatic > Non-marine Saline and Alkaline > Saline | place: Antarctica: Organic Lake... | reverse complement strand
TTTGTAACTCCTTTCTGTGTGTGTTTAACTAAATTTAGACCTCAAACGATTAACTGTCTAATCGTTTGTGTCTATTGATAATGTAATTTTAATAGATATTTAAAAGTCGTTGTTCTTATTTGTTTTCTTTGTCTCAAAACTAAACGGTGCTGTGTTTTCAAAGTAGCCTTGCTTCATATCCATGTAGCCTGTGCCAGTTCCACCGTGACGGTTAAGTCTTATAATGGCCTCTGTTAAACCTTTCTGGTTAGGTTGTAAATCATCATTGTAAACAGCTTCTCTGTATAATCCCATCCAGTAATCCGCGTCTTGCTCAATCTGTCCTGTGTCTCTACTGTCAGCAGGTATAGGTCTTTTGTCAGAGCGTTGCTCAAGGTTACGGTTTAACTGTGTGAGAAGTAATACTACGCAATCTAGCTCCTTAGCAAGCGCCTTAAGCCCTTTTGTTATCATTCCATATGCTAGGCTGTTTGTATCTTCTTTGCCTGCCTCCATCAATGTGAGGTAATCTACTGCTATTAATTTAACGTTGCCATTCTTAGCAAGCTTTCTCGCTTCTTTCTTTAGATACTGCAAGCTAATACTAGGCGTGTCATCCATGTACAAGTTAGAGCCGTTAAACCTGCCTATTGCGCTGCTGGTCGTTTGCCATTCGTAATCCGTTAACTGTACGCTGTGATACTTATCACTATTTACTTTTGATTCAGACGATAAAAATCTTTCGTACAATTGGAAATTGGGCATTTCAAGAGAGAATATACCGGTCAAGCCGCCTTGGTCTATCGCTGTACGTCTGCATATTGCTTCAAGATAAGCAGTTTTACCCATCTTAGGTCTAGCACCAACAACGAATAGTGAGCCTGGGCGCAATAGTTTCGGCCCTAACACTTCATCAATTGAATCAATGCCAGAAGAAACGCCTTGATGCGCCTCAGGATTCTCTTTGCGGTCTTGCAGCTCATCAAACCATTCTTTACCAATTTCTTTAATGTGAGTTAATCCACTTTCACGCCCAGATGATGCACGCTGTCCCAGTGTTGAGATCATAGATTCAAGCTGGCCAAGCTTTTGATAAACGTTTGTGTCGTCTAAGTCGTTAAACTCAGCAAGTGCGCTTTGCATCTTAGAGTTAATAACTGTTCTGATTGAATTCTGCCTAACTAGATCGGCATAAGCCATAATATTTGCGCTACTTGGCACCGCTTGCTGTAGGTCAGCTAAGTAAGCTATGCCGCCCACAGCATCGAGTTGTCCGGCTTGCTGTAGTCTTGCATTAACCATCACGAAATCAGCGCTAGAGCCTTCTGTGCTTAACGTAGACAGCATGTTAAACACCGTCTTATGCCTTGCGTCTTGAAACGATGTAGGTTTAAGCATAGATAATACTTTTTGCGCTGCGTCACCTGATAGGTCTGTCATGATCATGAGTGAGCCAATAACACATTGCTCGTTTATAAAATAGTTATTTTTTATCATTGTTTGTATTTTCCTCTGATGCTTTTACATAATTGTCGATTGTCATATACCAATCAAAAGGCCGTTGTGTATATCTAATGCCGTTCTTTGTGTTTATCTTTCTAAAATACAACCAAGATTGATTACTTGAAACATACTGAATATAAGATTCAAACTTATCAATAGTTAATTTAGTCTGATTAAAAAATGAATCAATGGCCTTTTTCCGTTTCGGTGTTAGCTGTTTAATTTCTGCTGACAATAAAGGCTCTCTAGATATTGGATCAGTTCCCCTGCAAAAGTACTCGTTAAATATATCTTTAACCTTTTTGTAATCGACATTCTCTTTATTATCTTTATTATCTTTATTACCCTTATTGATTGTGTCCTCTCTGCTGGGGACTGCCTGCCCCTTCTGCTGACCTTTTAGCTGGGGACTTCCTTTCTTGTTTTCCTGAAAATCATCGTAATTACAGATACTTATATAAGAAGTTAGGTGGTCACTTTTTGTTGAAATCATACCATCTTTTTCCAATATTTTTAAAAACCTTGAAACAGTTTTTCTGTCCCAACTCCAAGCGCTTGCTAACGTTACTTGTGAGCGTATTTGCTGTGACCTTTCTACCGTTATTAACGTTCCTTTTATCATCACTTTATTTTCTGTGTGGGCAGCAGCAAGAAGCAAATCAATCCAAGCCTGACCTTTAGAAAACTTTTCGTTTTGCCATAGCCAGTGCTTGGTTATGGCTCTATCTAAACTGATCCACCCTGACATAAATACCCCTTAAAGACCTAGTTTTTTCTTAACAAGAGCCATTGAATCAGAGTAGTCTTGAATTCTTTGAGCCTTTTCTTTTGGAGTTAAAACGTACGCGGACATTTCTGCTTTCATGTTTTCAAGGTGACGATTCGCAGCTGATATTTTAGCGTTCGACATTTGGCTTTCTTCTAACTTAAGGTTTGCATCTTTTAGCTTCGTACCTAGCTGCTTAACTGTACTGGTCATCTTTGCAAGTTTAGCCTGAGAAAGTTCTAATTCTAATTCAATTACTGATTTCATATTATTTAGCCTCTTCTTTTATTTTAAGTTGTTTTTTTAACTGACATAAGAAACCATCAATTACGTGATAGTCGCCTTTGTTGATCATCGGAGTAATTTGCTGTGCAGTCATATTGTTATCAATCGCAAATGCTCGCTTATTGCCTTTGTAATGCTTTTTTATATAACTTAATAATTTCATTTGTAATTCCTTCTTGTTAATAAATTAATCTTAGCAAAGGTCGTGCAGCTTTAGCCATAATGGGAAAAGCCTACCTCTCTTTATTCGTTATTTAGCATAGGATGAAACGTATTAAATATCTCATCCACCTCTTTCTTTTCTTGCTCCTTAGTAATTACTTGCTTTCAATCTGTTGAATTGCAATCTTGACACCTTCGCATGGAATATCTTCACACATCATGTAGTCAAGAGATTTGTAAAGCGCGGTTAGAACTTCTTTATCGTAGTTAGTCATAATGTTTTCCTTTGGGTTTGTATGTTTCGATTCAATAAGTTCATTATATACTAATATGTTTATATGTAAACCTTTATATGTACATTAATTTACACGCACAAAAAAGCCTCAGTTAAGAGGCTGTGTTATACTGTTAACATAAGCCATTCGAGCCTATTTTATAATTAAATTATATTATGCTGAAATTGTAATGGCGTTCTAAAAACCCCAGCTAAGGGGCGGTGTTTATTTTTAATTACGCTTGTATTTATTAATACTTTTTATTATTTCATCTATTTGAAACCTGCTGCCTTTATTTATTTCTAAAATTTCTAATTGCCTATCTAAATTATGCAGCGTAACCTTGTCGTGAAGGTTACGCGGGTTAAGATTACATTTTAAAGCTACTTTATTTATAAGACGATCTCTTTTTAAGCTAAAAACTCTAGAGTTTTCGATTAACTTTCTTTCTAATCTAATGTAATTCATTGACCACCTCCAGGTGTAAGTTGCTCAATTATTTTGTCTTTATCTTCTGCGCTTAATTTAAAAAACGCTGTTCCAAAGCAGTCTGTAATTTCAATTACATCATCGTCGCTTTCGTTCTTTCCAATTATTAAGCTTTGGTCTTGGTGATGAATAGTTAATTTATTCATAATTTAACTTCCTTCTTATGCAGCCTACGAACCAACTCAGCAATAATATCCTGTTTGCTGCGGTTAACCTGGTGCTTCTCCTTCCGCTGTCTTGATATCTGATTAAGCTGGTCATCTATTACGCCACTAATTATTACTCTGTTTACTCTCATTTTTGCTACTCCTGTAGTTGATGCATCTATAATAATATTATTGCACTATATAGTCAAATAAAGGCGCATATAAAACAACATAAAAAACATGCGATAAAAGGTTGACGTATAAATCAAACGAGCATAGTATTACCACATCGCCAAGGGATTAGCCCAAAGCAGGAAATTATTAGGAATTATCATGAACTTTAAGAATCAATTAAAACGCGAACTAAAAAGAAAAGGCGCAGCTTGCCTATTCATGGAAGCGTTTGCAGTAGTCGGGTTGGTAGCAATGTGTTACATGTCATTAGTATTAATAGGGAGTATGCAGTCATGAATTATACAGAAAAAGAGCACAACGCGCAGTTAGAAGAGGCTGACGCTTTAGAAGTACGCATAGAAAGATTAGCCGAGGCTATATATAAACAGCTAACGAAAAATAAATTTGTGTTAGACATTAAAGGAAATCAAATACATATTGATGATTTTATATGCGATGTTGAGATAGACCCGTATGATATGTCACGTTTTATTTGCGGAGAGGCAGAGCCTTTGCAAATAGCGATGTGTGAAAAGCTTTATGCCTTTAGCGTAAAATTAGCTACAGAAATTATGAAGGCGAAAAAATCATGATAGTAATTGACACGGAGCAAGGCTCAGACCAGTGGCACATTGACAGGTTTCGTCGTGTTACTGGCACTAAATTTCAATCGGCAGTCGGCGCAAAGTATTCAGCAGCTAAAAAAGAATGGACACTTGGCGACAAGAAAATTCAGCAAACTTTAATGCTTGAGTTAATATCTGATTATCAAAGCGAGCTAGAAATAGATGATTATTGCTCCGAAGCTATGGAGCGTGGCAATGACTTAGAGCCGGTTTCCGTAGCAAAAGCAGCAAGTAGGTTAGGCGTTACTTTTTCTAAGTGTGGAATGCTACAAAGCGACACAATGCCATCGTTTAGATTTAGTCCTGATGCTGTTTGTTATAATAAATCTGGCGTAATAGTTGGCGGTTATGAAACAAAATCTAAGTCAGGTAAAAAGCATATCGAATACATGCTAGCAGATGAAGTGCCACCAGAGCATTTATGGCAGTGTCTATGCCCTATGGTTATGGATGACGCTGTAAAATGGTGGGCTTTTGGTCACTATGATGACCGCAATCACATAAACGATTTATTTTTAAAAGGCATTAAGCGCGCAGATTACGAAGAATTAATAACCCAAGCTAGAGAATTATTAACTCAATTCTTTATCGACTTAGATGAAGCAGTAGAAAAATTAGGAGGTGTTTACCATGGCTAACGTAATTACTCAGGAGCGATTAAAAGAGCTGTTATCTTATGATGAAGAAACGGGGGTTTTTACAAGGAACTTCGCGCACAAAGGACTTGAAAAAGGAAGTGTTAACGGTTATTTAAATCCAATCGGATATGTAATGATAAGCGTTGATAATATACCTATGAGAGCACATAGACTGGCGTGGCTTTATGTTCATGGAGTTATGCCTGTTGATTGCATAGATCACGTAAACCACATAAGAAGCGATAACATGATCAGCAATCTACGCCAAGCATCAAGCAAGGATAATAACAGGAACAGATCAAATCTAAGATCTAATAGCGTATTCGGGATTAGATGGAGAGCAGATAGAGGTAGCTATAGAGTATCCATTGGTAGTAATGGTATTGATATAAATTTAGGTAGTTTTGAAGATAAGTTTGAAGCTATTTGCGCAAGAAAGAGTGCTGAGAATAAGTATGGATACCACACTAATCATGGTCAAATAAAGGAGTTTTAATGTGGCAAACGTATCACAAACAGTATTAGCAAAAAGCGATCAATTGAACTTTGATGACTTTAGTGGAAATAAAAAGGTTATATTAATCACTGACGTTAAAGTAAAAATTGGAGATCAACCTATTTCAGTTTCCTATGACGGGCATAACGGTAAACCGTGGAAACCTAGTCTTGGAATGAGAAGGCTTTTAATAGAAGCTTATGGCGAAGAGTCTGACAATTGGATCGGAAAGAGCGTTGAATTATATGGTGACGCTACTGTAAAATGGGCTGGAGCTGAAATAGGAGGAATACGCATAAGTGCGTTGTCTGACATTGATAAATCAGGGTTAACAGCGTTTATCGCGATGTCACGGGGCAAACGCAGAAAGGCAACAATCCCATGCTTAGAAGTTAAAGAGGCTGTGATAGAGATTACAGATATGGATAGGCAGTGGATAGCAGCGGCAACCGAAGACATTGGCATGCTTGAGCAGCTAGCAGATAAGCCGGACTATCAGGCATGGATTAAAAGCTTACTATAAAAAGGTGCGGGCTATGGATATTTTAAAAGTAGAAGAAATGCTTAAAAAACTAACAATTAAAGATGCAGCTAGCAGACTTGAAATGACAGCGGATTCTTTAACTTATCATTTAAAAATGGCCGGTACTGACGTTGTGCAAATTAAAGATGACTACGCCAGGGTTGTTCTATCAGATTTATCGGGGCGGTTTAGTTTTCCGGAAATGTCAGCAATAACTGGGTTTAGTTTAACTAAGATAAAAAGCTATAGAAAGTTAGGAATTGTTAAAAGCAATGCGAAGGGCAGAGGTAGAATACAGCCTATTGAATAAGCATTTTTAATAGGCAAAATCAATTAGACATGTCTCACCAATATATTATTATTAGTGAGACAACAAACCAAAAAAGGATCCAATCATGAGTAACGAATTAATAGTAATTGAACCATCCCAAGCTTTGCAGATTTTATCAACCACCACCGGCGCTAATCAACTGATGCAAAATGTAAAAGAAAACGTCATGAATTCTGATGGCGGCTCTATGAAAAATAAATCTACTCGGGCAAAAATACGCTCTAATGCATTTAAGGCCACAAAAGCAAAAACAGATATTAATGCCAAACATATTCAACCGTTAATCAATAGCATTCTGTTAAAAATACAGCCTGAATTAGATACTATTTCAGCTATAAAAAGCAATGCAAAACTATTAAATGCAGGTCTAGATAGTATTCGTAAAGAAGCTAATCAAGAGGTTGACGCATTTGAGGCAGAAATAAAGCGCGTTGAAGATGAAAAAGCAATGTTATTGATGATTGATGATGCTTATAAAATGGACATTGAGATTCAAGAGCAAAAGAAAAAAGATATGCTGCTTACTCATCTAGAAGCAATAAACGACAATCACCTTTTTGATGCTGCTGCTAAAGAAAGCGCTCTAATAGCCAAGGCAGCAGCAGAGCAAGCAGAAAAAGATCGCATTCAGCATGATAATGATATTGCAGAAAAAGCGGTGAAAGATGCCCAGGTTGCTTTTGATTTAAAAATAAAGCAAGCAGAGCAAGATAAAGAAAACGCAGAGCTGCGCATTAAAGCACAAGAAGCCGCTGCAATTAAAGCAGCAAGGCAGGCGGCAGAAAACGCACAAACAGCAGAGAAAAAGGCGCGTGATGACGAGAACGCGCGACACGCAGCAGATAAGCAGGCTATAATTGATGCAGAGTTAAAGCGTCGCAAAGATGTTGCTCACAATACTAAAATTAAAACTGAAATAAAATTATCATTAATCAAGCACGCTGGGTTGTCGAATGACGATGCAATTAATGCAACAAAAGCACTGGTAAAAGACTTGATTGATCACATTAACGTTGCATATTAAAAAGGATTTAATTATGATTGACATTTTGAAATACAAATTTGAAACAGACGAGAAAGCCAAGGCCATAACTGGCCAGCTTTGGGGCTTTCGTTGGGCGCTGCTTGGGTCGTGTGTCGTTATTGGATACCAAGTCACTAGCGAAGCTCGCCGGTTTCTTGCGGATATCGTTCAGTCTAAAGCAGGCGCGCACACAGTTCATTTAAGCGAAGATGGGTCGGATGTTAAAGCAGTAGGAGGGTATTGATATGCATAAAATATTAAAGTTTCAATTTCCTACTATCGAAAAAGCAGATAAAGCTTCTGGTTATATTTGGGATTTATGTTTTCATTTAGATGGTTGTTTTTTAGTTGTTAAATTTGAAGTTGACAAGGAAATTGAAAGGCATCTTTCTTATCGCATGGAAACAACAGGCGGCGCTCACCCAGTGCCATTGCAGTTGTTTGATGTTCACTCTGTAGGAGGTTACTAAATGTTATGCATGGGATTATGTATGAGAGATGTACCAGATAACAACTTTAAAGTTTGGATATCTGACAAATCAAAGTCGCGGCAATGTGATAGCTGCATCGAGAACAAAAAAGATCACAAATTATTAATTTTTCACGAAAAAGAAAGAGCTGCTAAAAAACTAGCTCAATCAAAAACACGCAAACCAGCAGAAATTAGATCATCATTAAGTGACGAAAACAAAATGAAACGCGATACACGTAGAGCATGGGAAGACCACCAGGACATGCTTCAATATCAAGCACAGTACGGAGAAATAATATGATTAAATTATTAAGCAAGCTAGGACAATGGGCATACTTTAATTTTTACAGGGCGTTTTATGCTATTTCAGATAATATTGCTGAAATTATTTTTATTCTTTTAGGTATTTCGATCGGCTTGCTAGTGGCCTTGGTTATTAGCCTATGAGTTGGTTAGGTGGCTTATTTGGAACTAAAAAAGCAGTTGATAACTTACTTGATAAAGATAACGGGTTGATTGTAAAAGCTGGTACGGCAATTGGTAACTTGCATTATTCTGAGCAGGAAAAAGCGCAAAGTAGCAGGGCTGTGCAAGAGTGGTCTATTCGTTACCTTGATTCAATGAGCCAGTTTAAAGTTGTTCAGCGGGTACTAGCGTTTGCAGCTATGGGGCTATGGGTATTCTTTGGTATAAACTTAGTTATTGCCGTATGGATAAAACAAATTTATCCAGACATTGACGCATTAACAGGACTAAAAGAAATAGCATTTTCTGATTATGTATTTTGGCCGGTCGTATCTATTTTTGCTTTATATACTGGCGGCGGAACAATTAACAGTTTAAAAGGCGGTAGATAAAATGATTACAATACAAAGAACATATTTAGATAATTGCACTACTGGAATAATGACCAGTGACCAGTTTAGCAAGAAGATTTTTACTTTGGAATTGGTTGACCTTGATAATAAAACAAGTGTTTCATGTATACCAGAAGGGCTTTACAGTTGCCGCCTTGTTAATAGTCCATCATTAGGCTTGTGCATCGACGTTAAAAACGTAATCGACCGAACATACATCAGAATTCACGCAGGTAATTACACAACTCAAATAGAAGGCTGTATTTTAGTTGGCGATAGCCAACAAGACTTTAACAATGATGGCGTAATAGATGTTACAAACTCAAGAGACAGTCTTGATTGGTTAATAAGCTGGGTTGATGAAAACATAAACGATAAGTTTCAACTGCTAATAAAGTAGGCATTTGTAACGCTCTGATTAAAAATGGTATAATTTATTTTTACTATTAAAACGGGGCGTTATGTTTGATTTTTTGACGCGTCACGGCAAAGATATAATCTACTACGGGGCCGTTATTTGCATCATAGCAAACTGGTTACCGTTGTTAATTAAAGCAATCAGGCGGTTAATATATGAGCACAGGTTTAATAAGTCCCACCCAAGGTGCATTTACAGGCGCAACATTTGGAGTAGGGGCGCTAGATTGGCTATCTGTAAATTCAGAAGCAATCACTCCAGGCGCGGTCATAGTGACTGCTCTTGCAGCCGTTGTATTCGGATTCTGGAACGCATACAGCAACAGCAAAAGAAACGAGATCAACATAGAAAGTAACGCCGCAATAGATAGACGAGCAAAAGCAAATGAGCAATATATTACACAATCAATGATTAATAACTTACGAGCCAATGGCAAGAGTGAAGAATACATAAAGGATTTTGTCAAAAACATAAAGCCTTGATAGGAATAAACGATTGTACAACCTGCCTTTGATTAGCCACAATGGGCCATATCAACAGGGGGATATATGAAAAGGGATATTATAATAATTATACTGATATTGTTGAGCACTTTCAAAGCGCTTGATGATGCAGCAAGTAGAGTAAATAGAACACAAAGCTCGCGCACTCTACGCAAGCCAAGCGGCCGCAAAAATGGCCGCAGTAAAAGATAAAAAATGTTGTCATCGTGCTACGGCTTGTTATCCAGCCAAGGGCGCACCGTCGGGCTACTGTCACTCCTTTGGCAGTCTAATTTCTAAGTTCTTTATTAGTTATGGTCAACAGGTGATAAGTCAAACGATGAAAGGCCCAATGATAGGAGATTGACCCGCTTCGGCTGTTAGGGTTTTTATTTGATATTAGCAATTATTCGATTGTTAATATTTAATAAACAAGGAGATTATCATGACACATCCAAAATCAGGAAAACTCAAAATATTATTTTAGGTGTAATTAGAACTAGAGCTGACTTTACAACCGCTGATTTCTTTTGTTTTAGCATATTTAAAGGATATTATTTTACTTACAGCAGTTATGAATGGGGTTTATTTGGATTATGCACAGGTAGTGAATACAATAATTACATTACAGAACTTAGCCATCACAAAGGGCAGGAATATTATTTAAGTTATTTAGCAGGTAATCGCACGCCCGAATTGCCTGCTGTTAAAGATGGTAAGTTTGAGCAGTACGAAGATGTAAATTATAGAAGTCAGCAGGTGCCCTATTTGTGTCAATCACCTGAATTTTGCAAACAGTCATATGTTCTTTTTAACGGTAAGCCTATTTGTGTACCTACTAAGGCATTATCGAAAGTAGATACAGCAGAGCAAAAAGCAGCTAAAGAGCGCAAGGTAGAAATAGATAAGATTATGCGCTTAGTTAATAATGGCAAAGAGCGCGAGTTTGATTGGAAAGGTTACGCTACAAAACTTTACGATGACGGGCTGAGAGCTAAATGAATACAGCAACGCATAAAAGCCAGTGCGGTAAATGGCTTTATAAGCGATCGGAATTGAAAAAGATCCATTATGAGTACGGATGTGCTAGACGCTTTCAAAGCGATAACATGCAATTTTGGGATAGCTACTGCAATAAATGGAGAGAAAGTGCGATGCTTGAGTCGCAAACTAAACGGATAAATTAAGGAGAATGTTGTGGATAAATTAGAAGACGGTTTTTATTGGGCTAATGTAAATGGAAACAGAGAGGTTATTCAAGTTTACAAGGGAGAGATTTTAGTCACAGGGTATGATATATTTTTTACTGAGCGTGATGCTAGTGTGAAGCACATTAACCCCAAGCGAATAATTGAAGAGTAAACAATATAAATTACCGACCCTTCTTCCACGCGAGGCATTAAGACCCCTGGATAAGGGAAAAAGAGCCGCTTAACTGCGGCTTTTTTGTGTGTATACGTAAAAGTGTTATAATTAAGGTTGATAAATTAATAGGGGTAAAGTCATGGATGCATTAAAAAATGTCAAGCACGAGCTGTTTGTGCAGAAGTGGCATGAGACAGGAAACAAGTCAGAAGCGTATAGAATAGCCTATCCTGGCAGTCTTAAATGGAAAGATGAAAGCGTACATCCAAAGGCTTCTGAATTGTCAAGGAGAGATACGGTATCGGCAAGGTACAAATCTTTGCAGGATAAGACAGTAGAAGAACACGGTATAACAATCACAAGCCTACTCTTAGAGCTTGAAGAGGCTAGGACTATGGCTTTACAGCCTGAAAATGCGCAAAGCTCTGCGGCTGTCTCAGCGACTATGGGGAAGGCTAAGCTTGTGGGGCTAGATATTCTAAAAGTTGAGGTATCTGCAAAAGAGGAATTAACACCTTGGGGAATGATATTCGCCGAAAAGGATGAGTAATGGCCGACCTGCGTTTTAAGCCACAAAAGATATTTGCACCGGCTTATAACTTAGATGTTAAGGAAATAATAAAGCACAGGTCTTTTTTTAGTAACTTATATGATTACTTTGTTGACTATGGCGGCCGAGGTGGTGGCAAGACAAAAGATAAAGTTAGAGCTATTGTGCTGGAGTCAACTATCAGGCGCGTTCGTGTGCTTGTTACGCGAGAATTACAGAATAGTATAGAGGAAAGCGTCAAGGCAGAATTAGAGGCTTGCATTGAGGAGGAGGGGCTACAGCACTTTTTCCACATAACCGATAAGCAAATAGTGGCCCGAAATGGATCTAAATTTATATTTAAGGGCCTGCGCAATAACATAAACAATTTAAAGTCGATTGCTGACGTTGATATTGTGCTCATAGAAGAAGCTGAAAGCGTTTCTGAGCTGTCTTGGTCTAAGTTATTGCCATCTATTCGACCCATTTCAGGTCGTGCAATTGTCATTGTTATATTTAACCCGGCAAATGAGCTTGATGCAACTTATCAAAGATGGATAATTAATACTCCGCCTAGAACTTTACTAACTAAATGCAACTACCCAGACAATAAATATTTCCCTTTGTTCCTAGAAGAGCAGAGATTACACGCTAAAAGAACAATGCCGCCAAAAGATTACGCTAACACATGGCTAGGATTACCTAAAGGGTCAGAAGGCGATGTAATTATTGATTTAGACTGGTTAAAAGCGGCTAGGTTTGCAAGTAATCACCCTGAATGGATTAAACGCGGCATTAAACGAGTTGCATATGACCCAGCAGGACAAGGGCGAGACTTTAACGCGGCTGTTTATGCTGACGGCAACTGTATCGAACAGGTTGATGAATGGGTAAAGTCTAAGGATTTAAGAGAGGCGACACGCAGGGCTATTCTAATGGCAAGAAGCAACGAGGCCGAAGAATTCACCTACGATGAGTGCGGTGGCTTTGGTGATGGCGTTAGTGTTTTTGTATCGGATAACATTAGCGGCGATGATATTGATAACGCTGGCGAAAAGTATAGCAAGTTTGATATTGACGTAATACCGTTTAATGCTGGTGATTCGGTCCTTGCAAAAGATACGGATACCATCCAGGGTACAGAAAAGACACCTAAAGAAATATACTCTAATCAGAAAGCACACGCCCACGGGATAGTTTCACAAATGCTTTACAACACTTACCGATTTATTGAGCTACGTGAGCGGGATATGATGCCAGAGGATATGTTAAGCATTGATATTGATGATGATGATATTTGGTTTAAATTAATGCGCGAAATGTCCACGGCTTTGTGGGTTAAATCAGAGGCTAATAGTAAAAAGAAAGTAGAAAAGAAAGCAGATATGAAGAAGCGAACGGGCCAAGAGTCGCCAAATATAAACGACTCCATTATGATGCTGTTTGCTGAAAGAGAAATTAATTACAAACTATCGTCATGGTAAAGCCGCCCTTATGAGGGCGGCTATTGCTTAGATGACGTTTAGCGCTTTGATGTTTACAGTTAAGCCAATGTTTTCTTTTTTTGCTTTCTTTAAAATCCAATCAAAAGGGTCCTTATTATCAGCTAAGTTAAAAGTTCCACAATGAAACGTGTTTCCACCTTTAGATTTATAAGCATCGTAATTATAAAAGTATGAGCTTTCTTGGTTATCAGCAGGTATATGTTGCTTCATTTGCGTAAATACCTGCGCAGCGTTCAGTTCGTGACAACTAATTTTATATTCTATTTCGCTTAATTCCATGTTATTCACCTTTATTTAATAGTTTACAAATAAAATCACCAATTTTAGGCCCGACATATTTTCCGATGTTCCAAGCCATTGGCAATAAACAAAGCAAAGCAAGTATAGCAAACAACTGGCTCCAAGCTTCAATGTCACTCATATTATTCACCTTGATTAAGCCGCTTTTTAGGGAGGCTATTGTTTAAATTGCGTAATAAATTTTTACAAGTATTTTTTATCCTGTTTTTTTAATGTATTCAATAAACTCTATCGCCTTTTGTAGGCTGGAATGCGTTCCAAGATGATTCTTCCAGATAAAAGACAAAAAAGTTTTATACTGAACCCTATAACGATCTCCTCTAATGCTGTTCACAACTCTATACTGTCGCTTAAAAATATTCACATTATTCCCCTTTGTTAGTTAAACCATTAATCAAACCTGTTTGCTGCATAAACAGCAATGCATCCATTTGCACAAAAAAGCCTGCATTACGTAGTGCAGATACTACGCTTTCTAATTGCTCTATCTCATCTTCATGTTTTTCTGTGGGCTTCTTGTAAGATGTAATTCTTTCTGATTTAAGCTTGCCATTTAACCACTCTTCAGGCAATCCAGGCAATGAGCTATCATCTGCTGCTCGGTCACGCTCAAAACATTCTGCAATTGTTGCAGGGTCACTAACTACCTCGATTCCATTAGGATCGGTCAATACTCCCATAGATCCGTTACTAGCAGTGTAGCTATGGCTGATGGATGATTTAGGGCCTGTAAAAGCAGCCCTGTCTTTGTTCAGTGCAGTGCTAAACGTTGGTATAGATTCTTCATCTAAAGACTCACGAAGCTTCTGCTGCATTGCCTTTATATCCTCATTAGATTGCGCTATGCCATCAGAAACAGCCTTGAAAAAAGCTTTTCCGCATACTGGTGGCATTATCCTGTCGTGCTTGTTTTGCAAATCAATCAGCGCGTCAATGTCAGGCATCCATGATTTAACTTTTGATGATTCACCGCTATCATTATCTCCCCAGTAAACCTCACAAGCCATTTCTTTGTAAGTGCTGCCGCTTATATCAACAAGCATAGGAAAGCCATCAGGCATAGGCTGCTCGCCTGTATTTGCTCTTGGTGCAAATGATTCTATAAATAGCTCTTTATCTTTCTTTGTAGATAAATTTATAACATGGACATCAGTGTCATCTACCAGATTAAAAGAGCAATCCGCTATTTCCTTTGGCGGATTAATAAAATCACCAATTGCAACTTTACCACCCAAACTTTTTAAAAAACTTAAACGTAACTTGTTCATAAAATACTCCTATTTATTTAGCTTATCTAACTGCTTAACTGTATCTCTAAGTGTGCGCCTAGAATTAACTCTACCCTTAAAATAAAAATTGCTTAAAACCCCAACCCTGCAAAAGAACATTGCGCCTCTATTGTCTGAGTAGGCTGCTGCTGCTCTGTCGCCATTCTTTGTAAATTTAAATACCATAAAATACTCCTTTGATTAACGTACCCTATAGTATCAAGTACGCTTTAATTATCTAATCGTTTGTAACTATCGAAAGCTGTTAATTGATAGTTACACTTTAATTATCAGTAAGAAAGTGAACCTGGCTTCTCCCTATTATTTCAGCAAAAGAATGTATTCTATCGCGAGCTAATTTATATATTTCCTTGTAGTCCATTTCTTTATTCATGCCGTCAATAAGTGCTTTTTCTATAACATCATCAGCAGTGCATGACTGCATAAGCTGTTTAATAGTTAAGATCTCCCTAAGGTTTTTATATTTCTGCTCAATAAGAAAAAGCGCTTTGTTTTCCATCTTAGCTAAATTTGTATAATATCTATGTGCTGAGGTGCTTCCCTGCTTCGTGGCGTAATCAACAAAGTCTTTAATTACATCGGTTTTCTGCTTGTATACAATCTTTCCATCGGATCTAACATTTTGCCAGTTAGGGTCGTTTTGCTGAGAAACAATATTAGCAACAACTTTCTTTAATCTGCTAAATTCTTTGGCGACTCTAATTTTTAAGGCTATTACTTCCTTTGAGTTTCTTGCTAATAAAACAAGCAATATGAACTGATCTTCATTAAGCAAGTACCCTTGAGTTGGTCTACCACCTTTTGCTGTAGGTTTCTGCATCTGAAAACGCACTACTCCGAATTCCTCAAAGTCAGATATATTGTCTGAGATAATCTTTTTTAAGGCTCGATGCTCTCCGTACCCCATGGCAACGAATAAATCAAAAGTGCTAACTGCTGGCTGGTTATTGGTGAGGACTACTAAATCATTCATAAATTAATCTCTATAGTTAATGTGAATATATATTATAACATATAGCTGTAAATAATTACAATAACCCAGTTGTTGTGCTATAGCCAACGCAATTTTGCGTACGTTAAGTAACTAAGCACCATTTGGTTCTCAGTAAAAATAATCACTTGCGAATATTGAAACTAATTTTTTAGATGTCATTTTATACCTCTTAAATGTTGAATTTTATTTTAATTAACTGCGAAATAGTTACATTATATCTAATTGAAATTTTACTAAGATTTTCTATTTCTTGCTGCTCAAGCATTAATTGCAAACTTTTTTTTGTGCTATTAGATCTCTTTTTTGCGGCAGCTATAGTGTTACTTAATCTTTTTAATCCAACCTCACTTAATAGGCCTCTCATTATTAATAATTGCGCAGTTGATGTTATGTCTGCGTGCTTTATTAAATTGTATTCATAAAGTATTTTATCAAGGCCCACCCCATCAACCCAATTATCCATAACTCCTTGAGATACTTGCCTACTAAACCAATTTAGCTGTTCTTTTGCAAATTCGTTATTGTTTATTAATTTAATGCTCATTAGTAAGACTCCTTCAGACAGCTTTCTTGTAGTTTATTTACTAACTGGGTTAGTGCTGCGCCGTCACTGCCGAACCTAAACTCATTTTCCCTGCTGCATACTACGCCAGATATAGCACTGTTTACCTCAGCAGAGATAAACCCGTACCCTTTGTTTGCTGACTCTACTATCTGGTCGGTTAGATCATTAGTAGGTGTTCGTAAGTTTTGCATTATAGAGCTTTGATGTGCAATCATAACTTCAAGAACGTCGCCGCCATACTGAAGTTCTATTTCTTGCATTAAATAACTTGCAGAAGCTATCCTGCTTTTCAATAAATCATTGCCTAGCCATAATTTAAAATTGCTCAAAAACTCTTTTTCTTTGTTAGTTTCATTAATCATTTTACTCTCCATCTTCTTAGTGAGGGTTAATTATCGCAATAGTTTGCAGTCTTGTGAAATACCGTTTAGCTATAAGGAAGGCTATTCTTATACCTCTTAATTATATTTAGATTGCAAGAACCCCATTTTCCACAATTAACCTAACGTGTGGAAGTATTCCTCGCTGCTATGTAACAATCCCTTGCTGGTAACTAGGGTTGACTTTTCACGCATTGCTTTATTAACCTTTTGCATTAACTTGCCATGCTTAGCGTAAAACCACTCTCCACGAACATTCATGTTTTTTAGTCTGCGATGCAAAAACTTCTCTGCCATTTCAGCGTCTGACCTACTTTTAAACTCAATTGTAGTTAAAATTGTTAGCTTGCATGGGTTGCCAACCTGGAGCTCACTCATCCGTAACAATGGGTTGTGAGATATACCTATTTTTACAGGCTTTCTGCTTCTTGATTGGTCACTTTGCATAAAGCAAACGTAACATTTAGCCATTCTTTATTCCTTGTTATATTGCTTTATCAAGATGGAATATGGTGGATTAGATAAAACTATCCCAAGAAAGCTAAAAAGCAAACTTAGATTTTATCCAACATGGTCTACGGAGCCACTTAGATATTTATCCATTATTAGAATGATAAACTTGAGCATCTACAGGCTAATCCCTGCCTAAACACCACATGCTCACGCCTTTATTAATCCAATGGTTAGTAATTACCAATATTACATCGCTTACGCTTTAGGATTAACTCTAGCAACTCTCGCAGTTTCCGCTTTGTCTAGTTCAATGGTAACGGATTAATACTTGTAACAGCCACGGTTATATTTATTCCCACCTGTTATAAGGTGATTAGGTATGAAATTTGGACATAAAAAAAGGCTTTGGGAGAGTACCTGGTGAGACTAATAGAATTAACTATTACAGGTAAACTTCCAAAACCTTCTTATCGTCTAGGGTCTCACGCCTAACCAACTATTGAATTATAGCACCTCATTGCTTGATGTAAAGAATTGCCCGACATAATCGAGCGTAAGTTTTAAACTGTAAACCAAGATGGCGCTGATACTGATTTATTCCACACTGCGAAATACTTTTTATCCACTTTGTAGTAATTTCTGTATGACTCGACAAGGCTAGTCTTTTTTAGATGGTCAGGAACACAGTTGGGTGGTAAGTTGCCAGCTATGTCTGGTATATTTATAGGGCTATACTTTAGTGCATCACGAAGCCGTGTGTCACATGCATGAGTCTTACCGTAGCGTGCTGTGTATTGAGATAAAAGAGATGTAAACAACTGGTACAGCGTATTGTAGTTAGCCACTGAGCGGCGAGACCATACTGAGCAAGGGTGATTGACGTGAGCAGCTTTGTATAAAACATCGTCATCGGTAGAAGGCAAGCGCCACCGTTTAATCTTACGGCTAGCCTTTGATAGCTCCGTGTATTCTACGCCGTCACAAACCCTGTGTGCTGTACATAGTAGCTGCGCATACTCTAGCACCATTTTTACAACGTGCTTATCACAATGCATTTCTGCGGCTGTGTCGATGTCATTATCTAAGTAAAATATATTCATGTGTAAATCCTTGGTTAGTTTCTTTGGTTGCATAACAATAGCAACCCTGCGCACTACGTCTAATTGATTGTAACTATCAATTATTGATGATATGGCCTAACTTGCCTATTGTGTTATAATGCATAAAACATAAACATATAATTGCGGAGATAAATAATGATTTTTAATGTACTAACAAACGACACGGCAAAGTCTCCGTTAATTCCTATTGCCAACGGCGTTTATTATACGCGCTCGATGGTGCTGCATGACAAGTCTTTGGAGTTTAACAGCGGTGATTTTGCTATTGTATTTTATGCTGCTGATGGAACTACACCTGTCACACCTACGGGCGGCACAATAGTTCCTGTTATGTCTCCAATTGACGGAATATGGTTAGGTCCTGGGCTTGGCGATTCAACTATTGACGCGACTAAGGTTATAGCATCAACTGACGGTACGGCGACATACAGCACGCCGACATTTTCAGCAGGAGCTAAGCAAG
>Ga0307967_1000976_pt1 | contig 18620 bp, 14 predicted proteins | sample OrgLakmetagen648_FD_201828 | JGI IMG/M metagenome (GOLD analysis project Ga0307967, IMG submission 201828) | Saline water microbial communities from Organic Lake, Antarctica - #648 | ecosystem: Environmental > Aquatic > Non-marine Saline and Alkaline > Saline | place: Antarctica: Organic Lake... | reverse complement strand
AAATAATCATTCATTTTAATCCTTTAACAAGTCCTCCCCCTTAATCCCCCTCCTAAAGGGGGAGATGGACAATACCTTCGTTTTTAACTTTTAATGTTATTTCAGAGTTTCGAATTTCGAACAAAACATTCTTATCTAAAAGTAAAAATTGAAATGAAAAATTATTCCTATTCCAACAGGTAGATTCGAAGCGTTTCCCCCTTTGGAGGTGGACAAGGGGGAGGATTTACAGTATTGAGCAATCCCGATAAATACGGGACAGGGAGCAATGAGTTTTGAGGTGTTTTAAACTAAACATTTTTTATAAATCTGGAATAATCATTCATTTTAATCCTTTAACAAGTCCTCCCCCTTAATCCCCCTCCTAAAGGGGGAGATGGACAATACCTTCGTTTTTAACTTTTAATGTTATTTCAGAGTTTCGAATTTCAAGCAAAACATTCTTTTCTAAAAGTAAAAATTGAAATGAAAAATTATTCCTATTCTAACATGTAGATTCGAAGCGTTTCCCCCTTTGGAGGGGGACAAGGGGGAGGATTTACAGTATTGAGCAATCCCGATAAATACGGGACAGGGAGCAATGAGTTTTGAAACATTTCAAACTAAACATTTTCTAAGAAATCTGAAATAATCATTCATTTTAATCCTTTAACAAGTCCTCCCCCTTAATCCCCCTCCTAAAGGGGGAGATGGACAATACCTTCGTTTTTAACTTTTAATGTTATTTCAGAGTTTCGAATTTCGAACAAAACATTCTTATCTAAAAGTAAAAATTGAAATGAAAAATTATTCCTATTCCAACAGGTAGATTCGAAGCGTTTCCCCCTTTGGAGGTGGACAAGGGGGAGGATTTACAGTATTGAGCAATCCCGATAAATACGGGACAGGGAGCAATGAGTTTTGAAACATTTCAAACTAAACATTTTTTATAAATCTGGAATAATCATTCATTTTAATCCTTTAACAAGTCCTCCCCCTTAATCCCCCTCCAAAAGGGAGAGGTGCTTCGCAACTAGCATTATCATTTTTTATTTAAATTTCTATTCTAAATGTAATAATTGAAACAAAAAGCTTAACCCTATCATAAAACATTGGTTTGGAACACTTCCCCCTTTGGAGGGGGTCAAGGGGGAGGATTTACAGTATTGAGCAATCCCGATATATACGGTACAGGGAGCAATGAGTTTTGAAACATTTCAAACTAAACATTTTCTAAGAAATATAAAATAATCATTCATTTTAATCCTTTAACAAGTCCTCCCCCTTAATCCCCCTCCTAAAGGGGGAGATGGACAATACCTTCGTTTTTAACTTTTAATGTTATTTCAGAGTTTCGAATTTCGAACAAAACATTCTTATCTAAAAGTAAAAATTGAAATGAAAAATTATTCCTATTCCAACAGGTAGATTCGAAGCGTTTCCCCCTTTGGAGGTGGACAAGGGGGAGGATATCTAAGGAGAAATGTTTTTACTTAAAGAAATCACCTATTTGAATTGTTTTAATTATCAATTTATCAACTTGTTAGCAAGTCCTCCCCCTTTATCCCCCTCCAAAGGGGGAGATGGAGATTACCTTCGATTCTAATAGATATGAACGATAAAAAATTAAACTTCGAAATAACATTCTTTTCTAAAAGTAAAAATTGAAAAGAAAACCCCATTCCAGCAAGTAGCTAAAAGCCAACAGCATAAAGCCTGCCGCCTAAAGCCTATATTTTCACAAACCCCACAGCCGGCACCTGACCTTCTCCTTCAAATACAATACTATATTTTCCACTACTCCAAGCACTCGTTTCAATCACAAAAATATTCATTCCTTTTTCCAACTCCTGCTTTTCCGTAATCATATAAACCAACTTGCCTCTATTATCATAAACACTTAAAGCGATAACTCCTTTTTCAGGCATTATTACTTTTATAGTTAATTCATTTTTTACTGGATTAGGATAAGGTTGAATAAGCACCGTTTGATTATCTGTCATTGATTTACAAACCTCATTATTATTAAAATTCTCTTCTGTAAATTGAGCGGGTTGAACAATACTTCCATCTATACATAAGAAATTCTGTAAGGTATCTTCCGCTGATATTTTTGCACTTGGATTGGCTGAATAAATGTAGATTTCATTCTCATCTGCCTGTAACATTCCTGACCAAGTTTCTTTGATAAATCCAGTACTTGGACTACTCAAAACCAAATCAATTTCAGTAATTGGCGTACTGCCTAAATTCTTTATACGAACACCAATAGTCAAAAATCCATTAATTTCCTGACTAAATAATTGTGAAATTTCTAAATCTGTTCGTTGTGTTAAAACAGGTAACTTAACACTAGTACTGTCTGAACAATCCCATTGGTTTTTCACTTTCAATTGAACCATTTGCTCAGTCCCTATTTGACTTTCATCAAATACAATACTGGTATCTGCTTGCTGGGAAGTAGCAAAACTTCCAAAGCTCCACAAATATTCATTCTCCCCTGATCCTGTACTTTCAAACGCCATAGGATACCCAACAATAAATGCACTTGGTGTAAAGGTGAAGTCTGCATTGAGATAAGGATTTATGGTCACACTTGAAGTTTTAATGTTTTCACATCCAAATCCAGAACTTACGGTTTGTTCCAAAGCATAAACTCCACTGTTTGCAAAATTATTTGTGATACTAAATCCGTTCAGCGGATTTTGATTATTGAACATCCATTCCACTTGCGCAACACTGCCATCAGGAACAAAAGAATCATCTGTGAATGAAGTTTCAATTCCAGCACAATCTTGATTGATAAGAAATCCTACTTGAGGCGTTGCATGAATTTTAATGTCCTTACTGATACTGTTATTACATCCATTATCTGCAGTTATAATTAGCTCCACAGTGTAAATACCATGTGAAGTATACGGTTTTTGAGGATTACTTTGATTAGAATTCGTTCCATCACCAAAACTCCACTGATTATTGCTAATTACTGCTGGATTAGCAACTGTAGAAGTGTTTTGATAACTCACTATATTTCCTTCACAAACCTCTGTAAATGTAAAGTCTGCAACTGGAGTGGGTTCTACTGTTTTGGTTTGGATCAAAGTATCAACACATCCGAAAATATCGGTTCCTATTAACATGACATCATAATCTCCGTAGGCACTATATGTATGTGCTGCGTTTTGTCCATTGGCACTATTGTCGATTCCACTTGCTGGATCATCAAAATTCCATTCCCAATTGGTGATGGTTTGCGGACTTATTTGTCCTCCGTTGAAATCTATACTTTCATTTTCACATTGATTGGAAATAGCAAAAGTAAGCATAGGATTTTCCTTCACTTCTAGTAAGAAAGTTTCTTGGTTGAAGCAACCTGCCGAAGTTTCTACTTCTAAATCTATACTGTACATTCCTCCGGTAGGGTACGAATGAGAACCTTGGTCTATTGCAGCAGTAGTTCCATCATTAAAATCCCACTCCCAACCTATGATTGTTGAGCCGTCTGTTGTTGTGGAGAGGTCTTGGTAGTTGAAAGTTTCGTTTACGCAGATGGTGGTTGGGAGTTGCGTGTTTATTGTTGGGGCGTCGCCTAGGATTGTGATGTCGATGGTGTCTTTTACTTCACATCCGTTCGCGTTTTGGATGATTACGCTGTAAGTTCCTGTTGTGTTGATAGTGATTTGGGGAGTTGTTTCTCCGGTGTTCCATAAGTAGTTTGTTGTATTATTTGCTCCTGCTGTTAAACCTAAATCATTTCCTGAACAAATGTTGATGTCAGGGCCTAGGCTTGCTGTAGTTGAAAATGGATCTTCTGAGAATGTTAGGGTGTCAGATTTGAAGATGCAGCCGTTGGTGTCTGTTACGGTGACGTGGTAGTCTCCAGGAGAAGCTATTATTAAAGTGTCTCCTGTTGAGCCGTCAGACCAGAGGTAGGAGTAGTGTTGGCCGAGGTTTGTGTTCCAAGTGATGGAATCGTTTTGGCAGTAGAGCTGGGTTGTGGGGTATTGGATACTTGAGAGTACTTGAACTGAATCACGAGAAATAAAACCAAATATGTCTTCTACTTCTACCCAATATGAGCCTTGTGAGAAAACTACTAAACTGTCTGATGTGGATCCATTTGACCAAAGATAAGATTCAAAACGATCACCCGCATAAAGGGTGGTGTCACAAAAGCCGTATTTGGAAATGTTAGGACCTAAGTTGATTGGAGGAGCGTATTTGTGACGGAGATATTCATAAGTTAAATTTCGTAAAGAATCGGTAAGAACATTATTAAAAAGAATAACCTCACCAATTACACCATCTAAATAATGATTGGCTAATGATTTTCCTAAATAAACATTATTGTTAAAAGATGGTGTTCCATTATTAGAAGTAAAAAGGTTAACATTATTTATTCTAAAATCAAAGGCTACTCCAGTGCTAATATTTAATATATGTGGCTTTTCTAGATTTATTAAATTTGAAATATTCCCAACTCCAAAACGTGTAGTTCTACCAAATCCTGAATAGACGACATTGTTGTTGTATGGATAGTGATCTTGAGAGCTAGAAGTCCCGAATGACCAAATACCACTTGAGCTTTGAGAAGCTGGGGGAGCATTTTTTAACTTTATTAATGAGAAAATTTCACCTTCGTTAAAACTAGAGAAGTCAATGGCATTAAAAAAAGTTTGTTCAGTGGAATTAAATTCTACTAGCCAATGATTATTTAGCTCATTTGAATTTGTTAAAAGGTATGGTTGATTGGAGCTATTTGATTGTGAATAGTTGTTAGTATTTCCTGATAAATCCATCCAAGATGATACTCTATTTCCTGAAACAGTTTGAACACTGTCTGCCTTTAGCCACATCTTTAATTGGCTAAACCCATTCAAGTTTACTATTCTAAAAGTTCGTGAATTAGACCATGAACTATTATTGGACTTACATCTCCAATAGAATTTTGTATTGGTTGAAAGCCCTGAAGCAGTGTAGTTAGTTGCTGTTAATAAAGTTATATTTAAAACAGTTGAGTTAAAACTTGGATCTGTTGAGATTTGAAGATTATAGTTAGTTGAATTGAGTGATTTGTTCCATTCGAAATAAACTGTGGTAGTATCAAACACATAATTCTCTTTAGGCAAAACCAAACCTGATTGACCATAAACTGTTAGGTTATAGAGCAAAAATATTAAGGGTGTTAATAATAGATTTTTAATCATAATTTATTTAATTCTATGTAAAATTAACGCTAATAATGTTCGAAACATCATTAAACTTAAAGGTAAATTTATGAAGAACCATTCACACTTACCAAAAAAACATCTATTTCTACCTTATTTATTCAAAAAAACATTTTATTGAGAATAGGAATGTTTGAACTTTAATTACAAAAACTTGAATAATAGTTAGTAATTTAGCAGCGCTAACTAATTTAATAACTTAAAACATTATCTTTGATTACCTCAAAAAATGCGATAACAATCTCGAACCTTTCTAAATCTTATCTAATAGGAAAGAAAAAGGATTCTTCTTTAAGACAAACTTTAACAGGGATACTTAAGAAAAAGGAAAGTTCAACGGAATCTTTTTTTGCGTTAGAAAATGTATCATTCGAAATAAATGAAGGCGATGTTATAGGAATTATTGGAAAAAATGGTGCAGGTAAATCTACATTATTAAAAATACTCTCCAAAATAACTCAACCTACTAAAGGTAGAATAGAAATCAATGGGCGAGTGGCATCTTTGTTAGAGGTTGGTACTGGTTTTCATCCAGAGCTTACTGGCAGAGAGAATATATATTTGAATGGAACACTTTTGGGGATGTCTCGAAAAGAAGTTTCAGACAAACTAGATGAAATTATTGAGTTCTCAGGTGTGAAGAAGTTTATTGATACACCAGTTAAACATTATTCTTCTGGAATGTATGTTAGACTTGCCTTTTCTGTTGCAGCTCACTTAGAACCAGAGATTTTGATTATTGATGAGGTACTTGCAGTTGGTGATGCTGAGTTTCAAAAGAAATGTTTGGGTAAAATGAAAGATGTGGCTGGTGAAGGAAGAACAGTCATCTTTGTAAGTCATGACTTGGCAGCAGTTAGAAAACTATGTACAAAGGGTATTCTTTTGGAGCATGGAAAGATTGTAAAACAAGGAGAAATAAGTGAAGTAATTCAAGCCTACATTAAGTCAGGGAAATTGAGTTACCAATATAAACCAGAAATCGTAAAACCAGACATTCCAGTTGCTTTTAAAGCGATTGAATTATTTAATGGAGATGGCGAAAACTCTAATGAATTTACTTGTAAAGATGAAATAATATTAAAATTTTCCTTTGAGATTAGGAAAGAAAATCATCCTTATTCACTTTTTGTAATCTTTAAAGATAAATATGGTACTCCGATTTTTTCAGTAGAAAGAGTAATCGACAATGAGGTTTTAGTCTTAAAATTAGAGAAAATGTTTTTAACCCGTGGCCAATATGATTTAACTACATTTATTCATATTCCTAAAGTTGAACAAATTGATATTGCAAATGATATTTGTGGTTTTTCAATTTACGATGCAACTTCACCATTGGCAATTCATGGTAGTTATGAATATGGAAATGTTTTTGGGAACTATAAATGGCAAAATAATATTTAGACAATAATGTTAAAAAAAATAAAAGATTATTATAATTGGGGAGGTCGTTTTTTGAATGATCCTTATCATATTAAAGTTGGCCAAATAGATAAAGAAGAGATAGCAAAAACTCCTTTAAGGTCAGATATTATTAATTATTTGATTAATTTTTTAGATAGAGAAACAACTTATTTAGAAATTGGTGTAAGAAATCCTGCGATTAATTATGATGAAATTAAATCTGATACTAAATACAGTGTTGACCCTGGAATAGAATTTAAAACAAACCCAGTAGATTTTAAATTAACGAGTGATGTGTTCTTTGACGATTTAAGAAACGGAAAAGTTTTGTCTAAAGAATTGAAATTTGATGTCATTTTTATTGATGGTTTGCATCTTGCCGAACAAGTGGATAGAGACATTAAAAATGCACTAGAATTTATCAAAGAGGATGGATTTATAGTATTACATGATTGTAATCCTCCAACTGAGTGGCATGCAAGAGAAGAACATGGATACAGAATATCTCCTGCTAAAAATAATTGGAATGGAACCACTTGGAAAGCTTTTGCCAAATGGCGTCAAAAGAAAGACTTATTTTCTTGTTGCATAGATACAGATTGGGGAGTTGGAATAATTTCAAAAACTCAGAAAATTGGAAGCTCCAGTCCACTTGAAAATGAGTTTTATGAATTTAAAGTATTTAAAAAAAACCAAAATGAAAGTATGAATTTAATTTCTTTTGTAGATTTGAAAAAAGTTTTAAAGAATTAATTGTACTATCTCAAATAGTCATTTAAAAAGAATATTAAGTCTATAGATTATTGAAATCTTACCAACATATCACCCTCCTCCTAACGATGTTCTCCTATCGTTTTAAAAGCTTATTTATATTTAAGAGAAACAAAAAAATATCCAAATCTATTTTATTCCTGCCTGCGTTTTTCCCAGAAAATGCAGGATATCATTGGAGGGTAAAAAAATGGGCTGAAGCGCTACAAGATCAAGGGTATAAAGTAGTGATTTCTTCAGCGATTAAAAAAGATGAATTTTACGATTTATTAAAAAACAATAGAACCCAATTTTTAATCACCTTTTTAAAAAGAAGGTACAAGCAAGTTTTAAATGCCCGAAAATTTGAAACTGTTATCGTTCGTAGAGAGTTACTTTTATTCAATGATTATGGCAATTTGTTTTTAGAAAAGTTATTGCATCGAATTCATGATAATGTTATTTTAGATTTTGATGACGATATTGCAGCTTCTAAAAATCAACCCAAACAAATAACAAGTCTTTACGCAAAGATAATGGGGGAAGAAGGAAACAAATTTAATGACTCCTTACGACTGTATAAACGGTTTATTGTGGCAAGCAATTATTTGAAAGAGTATGTACTGAAAGAAAATCCAACTATTAATCCAGGTGATATAGCAGTAATTCCCACATGTGTGGATTATGATAAATATGAAGCTAAAAAGTACCCCGAATCAATAAGTGAATTAGCGTTTGGTTGGATAGGTGGTGATCACAATTATTTTTTATTAGATACCCTTTTACCAACGCTTAATAAACTTTCCAAATCACATTCTTTCAAGCTTATAGTTATAGGAGGAGAAGAATATGTGAGAGATACCGATTTTAAAATTGAATTCATACCTTGGTCATTAGATACGGAAGTCGAGAGTCTTTATAAAATTGATGTTGGGTTAATGCCATTAAATAAATCTCAAAACTCAAAAGGAAAAGGAGGTTTTAAGCTGATACAATATATGGGGTTAGGAATTGTAAGTATAGCCAGTGCTGTGACAATTAATAAAGAAATTATTACAGATGGAAAGGATTCTTTTTTAATCAAAAATGATGATGAATGGTATTCAAAGTTAGAGAGTATTCTTTCTAATCAAATTGACTTTGGACAAATTGGAAATAATGCACATCAAAAAATAAAGACTCATTACTCTGTTTCTTCTAACGAACAAAAATATTTTAACTTTATTGCTAATTTATAAGATGAACTGGAAGTTGATTCTTTAAAACCTAAATAATATGCTAATCAAGAAATTAATTTTAGATATAAAAACTTATATATCGATTAACTATTCAAATCCAAAGAGATATCTAAAATCAAAAATTGATAGTTATATCCCTAAAGGTTTAAATATTAGTGAGCATATAACTATTCGAAAAGGTGTTACGTTTTCAGATAAGGTTAATAGTGTTGGACAAGGAACTTATATAGGAAATAATACTACTATCCTAAATTGTGCTAAGATTGGTAATTATTGCTCTATTTCTCATGATGTAAAGATAGGCTTAGACAATCATGAGTTAGAGGGTCTTTCTACAAGTCCATTAATTTCCAAAATGAAGCATGATAAACCAACTATAATAGAGCATGATGTTTTAATATCAAGCAATGTGGTTATTTTAGCAGGAGTAACTATTGGTACAGGAAGTGTTATTGGTGCAAATAGCTTTGTAAACAGTGATATCCCACCCTATTCAATAGCTGTTGGCTCTCCTACAAGAATAATTAGGTATCGCTTTGATGAAAGGGCTATAAGTGCCCTCTTAAAATCTAAATGGTGGGAAAACAGTCCGGATGAAATAAGTTCAAATTTGGACACATATTTAAAACTAATCGAAAAACAATGAGTTTTGACCAAAAGAAAATAGCAGTATTCTTAGACGGACCTATCAAAAATGACGGTCGGGTTAGAAGGGTTATAGAATCTTTATCTGAAAAACATATTGTTCATCTCTTTTATATCAATGGGGATGAAAGTGACAAGGATTTATTTAATCAATCTGTTACATTACATTCACGTAAAAAAACAGGAGGTTGGATGAAAATTAATTTACTCTTCCACTTACGCTTTAGTGAATTAAAGGAAATTTTTTTATCTCTGAATGATGAGTTTGATTTTATTTATTGTAATGATTATCCCTTACTTCATCTTTGTACTGAATTAAAAGCTAAAACAAAGGCAAAACTCATTTATGATAGTCATGAAATCTACATTGAAACAATCAATCAATTTTTTCCACTTATTGGATGGAAATCTATATATGGAAATTTTTTAGTAGCGTTAAATAAAAAAATACATGCTAAGGTTGAAAGAAATGCAGTTAAAAAAGTTGATTTAATGATTACTGTTTGTGATAGCTTTAAAGATTATTTCACTTCTAAACTTTCCATTTCGAACATACATGTTGTTAAGAACTGTCCGAAACAAATAGAGGTAAATAGAAACCCTTTGCTTTTAAGAGAAATGCTAAAGTTAACTGATCATGATAAAATATTATTATACCAAGGTGATATAAACATTAGTAGAGGAATAGAAAAAATTGCAAATTCAATGAAGTACATTAATAAAGATGTTCATTTTGTTGTACTAGGAGGAGGAACTAAATTAAATGAATTTAAAGTAAAGTATAGTTCAGATAGAATTCATTTTCTAGGAAAGGTTCCTTTTGAAGTTTTGTATGAATATACGACATCTTGTGATGTCGGTATTCTATTAATTGAGAGTTTTAACTTGTCAAAACAACTAACCTTACCGAATAAAGTTTTTGAATACATGGTGGCTGGTAAACCATTTATAACTAACGAACTGCCTGAAGCCTCCAAAATAGTAGAAGAAGAGAATTGTGGATTTGTAATTAATGATACCTCTAGGGATTCTACAGCAAATGGAATCAATAGTGCTTTTGAAAATTCCTCTTTAGAACAATTAGGTGAAAATGGATATCAATCAATTGTAGATAAGTATAATTGGGAGAGTGAAGTGAAAAAATTAATAGAATATGTCGATGCTAATTAAAAAAGTCCTGATTTACACTTATAATTTTGGACATATGTTTCTGTAGGCGGTTTACGTCCTTACAATTGTTATAAATAACACCAGCCAAATACTTGATTTCATTTTCAAGGAAGGTTTCGCTTTTTCCATACGGAAATCCAGAGGTTATTAGAATTAACTTTTTGTTCATAATGCAAATACTTCGAGGGGCTAAAGGTACGCAAATCCCTACAATATCAATCAGTTGAAAAACACGCGTTTTAGATAGTGTCTGGTCGGAAACAGACGGTTTTTATAAATTGTATAAATTTTGAGAAATATTTTGTTTTTCTTTCTTTAGGAGATGCCTTAGCATCAGCCGACAAGAAAAAAGGCGAAATAGGCTCAAAAGAATCTATTTTAATATTGTTGTGTTTCCGCCCAGACACTAGACACTCCCAATTGAATTCAAACTGTTATATTTGCTATCAAGTATTTCGGCAGTTAATTTGTAAATTAGCCACAAACAATTATAGAAATCATGGCGTTACTTAAAGTTAGCAATGTAGGACCAATAAAAAACACGGATTCCATCAATGGAGAATTCATAAGGTTTGAAGGACTAACCGTATTTATAGGAGATCAAGGTACAGGAAAAAGTACGCTGGCTAAATTGTTTTCTACGCTCTCTTGGATTGAAAAAGCACTTTTTAGAGAAGACTTTACACCAAAATATATTAGTCAATATAAACGATTTCAAAAACAGTTAGAATTTCAAAATATTGATCAATATTTAAAACCAAACAGTTATATTGAATATGTAGGAGATGCTTTTACAATTAAATATGATAATGGAAAGGTAAAAATTAAACCTATAGATAATAAAAAGGCAAAGCCCTACGATTTTCCAAAAATAATGTATGTTCCAGCAGAAAGAAACTTCGTGAGCACTATTGACCGTCCCGATTTAATCAAGCGTTTGCCCATGACTATTTTTTCTTTTTTGGAAGAATACGAATACGCCAAAAGAACATTGAAGGGAACGATTCAGCTACCTATTCATGGAGTTACATTTGAGTATAGAAAACAAAATAAAAAATCATGGATCATTGGTGAAGATTACAGCGGTGAACCATACAAATTGGACTTGTTGGCTGCATCAAGTGGGTTTCAATCTTTAGTGCCAATGTATCTAGTTACTGAAAGTTTGAGTAAAATCATCTCTGAGAAAGGAAATACCGCAAAAGACGACTTAACCTATGATCGCGCAAAAAAGTTCAACGAAGAATTAGAACGAATTTTAGCCAATTCAAAACTAGATGAAGATGCTAAACAAATCTTAATTGAAAGAAAATTAAGAACAATCAACTATACATCATTCGTAAATATAGTGGAAGAACCAGAACAAAATTTATTTCCTACCTCTCAAAAGAAAATTTTATATGCTTTGTTCAGAAACACCAATAAAAACATCAATAACAAGCTTATACTTACAACACATAGTCCGTATATCATTAACTATTTAACCCTTGCTATAAAAGCATTTTCTTTAAAAGAGAATTTATCGGATGATCAACTCAATCAATTAAATAATATTGTTCCATTAGATGCAGCTTTGAACCCAAATAAAGTGGCTGTCTATCAAATCAACAATGAAGGATTAGTGGAGGAATTGGAGAGTTATAAAGGACTGCCTTCCGATGAAAATTATCTGAATGAATTGTTGGGAGACTTTAATGATGATTTTGTTGAATTATTAAAGTTAGAAGAATTATGACGATTAAATTTTTTAAAGAAAGTTGTAAATCTTCAACGCGCGCTTCTCAATTTGGTCTTTACGATAATGAAGCAACCTATGCGAGTATAGTTATAGAAAATCATGAAATTTGGCAAGGAGAGGTGGAAAATAGCAAGGAGAAGAAAGTCGTTTTTTTTGCAATTGATAAATGTTTAGAGATAAAAGATGAGAACGGAAATTTAGAGAGTACGTGTGATTGTTTATTAAAGCAGGAGAAACAACTTATTTTCGTTGAACTGAAAAGTTGGAAAAAAGGGCGTTGGGTAAAAGAAGGTCGGGAACAAATTACGAATACGATTAGTTTATTTAAAAAATCATATATTATAGATGAATATCAAGTGAAAGCACATATTTGCAATAATAAACGTCCGAGAAGTCACACAGGCCATGCTGTAAATATTCAGCAATTCAAGGATGAAACAGGCTTTATATTATCAACAAATAACAAGATCGAAATCAGGTGAAAATGATTTTTAGATTTGAAATAAACTCGACTGTTTCACATTAAAAAAGAAAATTTTAGAACGTCAAAATACATGAAAAAAGTACTTATTCTTGCCTATGATTTCCCACCTAATGTTTCTTTGAGGGCGTTAAGACCTTACAATTGGTACAAATTAAAAGAATAGGTTTAGAAGCATTATAATTGCTCACCATTAATGTAATAACTAGCGAAATAAATTTTATTATATTACGCCAAATAAAGTGAAAGAAAGAACTTATTAAATCCGCTTAAAACAATTAACTATGAATACACATAAGTCATGTCTAATCTGTGACTCCACTGATTTGAAACCTTTAGATGGGTATGAAAAAACTTACCTATGTCAGTGCAAATCTTGTGGATTTGTATTTTCTGAAAGAATACCGACAGAAAGTCAACTTATCAAACATTATGAAGGATATGGAAGGAATGATTATCTTTCTCCCATTACCATCAAGCGATACAACGAACTTTTAGACGAGTTTGAAAGATATAGAAAATCCAACAGAATTCTTGATGTTGGTTGTGGTGTTGGTTATTTTCTACAAGTAGCCAAAGAAAGGGGGTGGGAAATATATGGCACTGAATATACCGATAAGGCGATTGAAATTTGTGAAGCTAAAGGTGCTTCTATGAAGCAAGGTGTCTTGAATGCGGATAATTATCCCTCTGGTTATTTCGATATTATCACTTCTTTTGAAGTTTTAGAGCACATTAACAATCCTCAAGAAGAGTTACATTCATTTAATAAAATCCTTCGAAAAGGAGGTTTGGTTTACTTTACCACTCCAAACTTTAACTCTTTGTTGAGGTATCGGTTGAAAAGTTTCTATGATATAATTACCTACCCAGAGCACTTAAGTTATTATACTCCGTCAACCATTAAAAAAGTCTTTAAACGGACTGGTTTTTCATCTTTGAAAGTATTGACTACTGGCATTAGCTTAACAAGACTCAAAAGAGGGAAGGCATCCAAAAGTGGAAGTGATAAACCTAAAGAAAAATTGATTTCTGAATCATCTTCTGATGAAAAATTAAGATTAGAAATTGAAGAAAAAAAACACCTTCAAGTCGTTAAAAAGATTATTAATAAAACGCTTACTGTTTTTGGGGTTGGTGATAGTTTGAAAGGTTATTTTATTAAAAAATAATTGGATGTTATTTCTCTAAAAACGTCCTTATATATAGCGAAATACAGAAGTAATTAGCACTTCTCTTTTGCCATTTTAATAAGTATTATTCCAAAGGTAGAAGTAAAATTCAATTCCTTAGGCATAAAACAGTTCTTAAGCGTAGGATAACTAATCTTAAAATAGTTAGATTCGCAGTATGGATGTGGAACATGTTTTGAGAATTATTTCAAACGGCGAAGGATTAACTGTTGAGTTTAAGAAAGCGACTTCTGAGTTGCCTAGAAGCTTGTTTGAAACCATATCTGCATTTTTGAATCGAAATGGAGGAACTATTTTGTTAGGCGTATCTGATGCTGGAGAAATACTTGGAGTAGATGAGAACAAGGTAAATCAACTAAGTAAAAACTTAGTTAATTTGAGTAATAATCCATCCAAGTTAGATCCTGTTTTTCTGCTACAAGCTACTGTTTTGGAAATTGAAAATAAGAAGATAATCCATGTGTTTGTTCCTTCGAGTTCGCAAGTTCACAAAACTAATGGAAAGATTTATGACCGCAGTAGAGACGGCGATTTTGTTGTTTCAACCCATACGAAAATAAGTGAACTCTATAATCGTAAAAGTAGTTTATACAGTGAAAACACCATCTATCCCTATCTAACCGAAGCACATTTTGAATCTGAAACTGTGCAAAAAGCTAAGAACTTGATTCGTGCCAATCGACCAGCACACCCTTGGTTGGAATTAAGTGGACTTGAATTTTTCAAAGCATCGGGCTTATATAGAGAGGACTTGACTTCAGGAGAGCATGGATTTACGCTGGCTTCTTTACTATTATTTGGAAAAGAAGAAGCTATTTTAAGTATGTTACCCCATTATAAAATTGAAGCACTTGTGCGGAAGATTGATAAGGAGAGATATGATGATCGGCTGAGTATTCGGTATAACTTGATCCGTGCTTATGAAAGTTTAATGGATTTTGTTTCCAGGTATTTGCCAGATAAGTTTCATTTGGAAGGAGATCAACGTATTTCTTTACGAGAAAATATCTTTCGAGAGCTTATAGCTAATTTTTTAATTCACCGTGAATACATTAATCCCAGAAGTTCTATTTTTGAAATAAATACAGATTCATGTTCCTTGAAAAACGCAAATAAACCTCACTTACATGGTGTTTTAGAACCTTCTAACTGTGAGTCATTTCCAAAAAATCCACACTTGGCTAAGTTCTTTGTTCAAATCGGAAGAGCGGAAGAATTAGGAACTGGAATTAGAAAGGTTTTTAAGTACAGCCTCTTATATACTGGGAAAGCACCCGTTTTTAATGAACACGATTTATTTGAGGTAATTGTTCCTGTAATAGATAAAGTTACCACCAAAGAAAGTTTCACCGATGATTTCACCGATGATTTCACCGATGATTTCACCGATGTTCTCACCGATAACAATTCAAGGTTAAAGCAAATTATTTTTCAAATAAATCAAAACAATAAAGTGTCCATGAGTGAATTAGCAGAAAAACTAAACGTAACCAAGCGTACAATAGCATCAGATATCGCTTTTCTAAAAAGCGAAGATATTATTACACGAATTGGCAATAATAAAACAGGGTTTTGGAAATTAATAAAAAATACATAATGAATTCGTTTGTGTCCAGCTTAAGTTTTAGAGCAGAAGAATTAGGAACAGAAATTAGAGAAATTTTTAAGTACAGTACATTGTACTCTGGGAAAGCACCCGTTTTTAATGAAGACGATTTATTTGAGGTAACTGTTCCTGTAATAGATAAAGTTACTACCAAAGAAACAGAGAATACTACCAAAGAAAAGAGAAGTACTACCAAAGAAACAGAGAATATTACCAAAGAAACAGAGATTACTACCAAAGAAAAGGAAAGCCTGATTTTGTCTCTTTTAGCTACAGACCCAAGATTAACTGCAACAGATTTGGCACATCATATTGTCCTTTCAAGTGATGGAGTTCGCTATTATCTCAAAAAGTTAAAAGCTACAGGAAAGCTAGAGAAAAAAGGCTCTACCAAGGGGGGAAGTGGATTGTAGTTGATTTAAATAATTAAGATATGAAAAAAGTCCTCATCCTCGCTTATGATTTTCCACCTTATGTTTCTGTAGGTGGTCTTCGTCCTCACAATTGGTATAAATATTTAAAAGAATTTGGAGTTGAGCCTGTCATAATTACTCGTCAATGGGATAATGAATATGGGAATGAATTAGACTATATTGCACCAAGCAAGTCAAAAGAAACCATAATCGAACATTCAACTTCGGGCACTATTTACAGAAGCCCTTACTTACCTAATTTGAGCAATAGAATACTATTAAAACACGGGAACCATCGGTTTAAAATTTTCCGCAAAATCATCACTGCTTATTATGAGTTTGCTCAATTCTTTTATGTAACAGGTACTAAAAAAGAACTGTATTCAGCAGCTCAGGATTATTTAAGAGAGAATAAAGTTGATGCAATAATTGCTACAGGTGAACCCTTCGTTTTATTTTCTTTTGCTTCCAAATTAAGTAAAGAGTTTAACACCCCATGGATTGCTGATTATCGTGATTTGTGGAGTCAATATGGTGATGTTGAGAAAAACACAGCTTTAAAGTTGTTTTATCGATTTTTTGAGAAAAGGATAATGCGTAATGTTAATCAAATCACCACAGTTTCAGAGTTTTTAGAACATAAAATACAAAGTTTAGGAATTGATAAAAAGTTTCATCTTTTACCCAATGGCTTTGACCATGAGTTAATTGATGAGGTTGCTCAAATAGAGCCAAAGAACGACTGTTTAAATATTGCATTTGTAGGCTCAATATATGAGTGGCATCCTTGGCAATCTTTTATATTGAACTTTTGCAAATATATAAATGAGCATCCTAAAGCAGAATTGAAGGTTAATTTTTATGGCGTAAGTGGAAAAGAAAGAATTGAAAGTTTCATAATGGATAATCATCCAGAATTAAAAGACTATTTCACTTTTACACCTCGCATTCCCAATCGAGAAGTTTTAGAAAGGTTAGCCGAGAATAATGTCATGCTGCTTTTTAATTATTACTCCTATATGGGTACCAAAATATTTGATTATTTAGGAGTGAAAAGAAAGATAATTCTTTGTTATTCTGATGATAAAGAAGCAAATCGTTTGAAAGAAAAATATTATGGTATAGAAGAGATTGAAGGAATTAGTAAAACTTTGCAAGCAGACCTAATCGCAGCAACCAAAAGCGGAATTGTTGTAAAAGATGCAGTACATTTAAGTTATGTTTTAGATGATTTATGGCAGGAGTTCGTAGAAAAGGGTGAAATTGAATGTAATTCTATTGGTGTTGAGAAGTTTTCGAGGAAAGAGCAGGTGGAGAAGTTGGCTGGGATTATTAAGGGGTTAGATTAAACAATAAATTCTTACTTTTACCCTCCAAAACCCAAACGATCAAATAAGCATCTCCCCAATGAACAAACAACTCCACAAAACAATTATAGACGCCGACAAGAAATCCATCGTTCCAGATTTCAAGGAATTATATCAATACAAAGATTTATTTGTCACTTTGGCGTGGAGAGATTTTAGAGTTCGTTACGCACAAACCACCATCGGTTTTCTTTGGGCTATTTTACAGCCTGTTGTTACATTGTTAATTCTTTCTTTGGTATTCGGACGTTTCGTTGGTGTAAAAACAGAAATTCCACACATTCTATTCACTGTAGCAGGAATGAGTGTATGGAGTTATTTCTCCTACGTAATGACCAACTCTGGTAGTTCAATTATTGCGAGTCAGAACATGATTAAGAAAATCTATTTTCCACGATTAATTATTCCATTGTCTAAAGCAGTTGTAGGGTTTATCGATTTCGGAGTGGCATTATTAATTATGATCGTTTTAATGATCTATTTTCAAGTTCCACCATCTGCCAATGTTTGGTTGGCACCAGTATTTATTTTAATCGGTGTTATTGCAGCATTAGCTGTCGGGATTTGGTTAAGTGCATTAACAGTACGCTACCGAGATTTCCAGCATGTTGTTCCATTCATGGTTCAGTTGGGTTTATATATTACCCCTGTAGCTTATCCAGCAGAGTTTGCAGTCAAGCAACTTCCAGAATGGGCAGCCACACTTTATTACCTTAATCCAATGGCTGGAGTAGTGCAAGGTTTCCGTTGGTCAATGTTCGGCGGTGAAGCTCCGGGACCACTGATGTTTGTTTCTATATTTATGATTTTGGTGATATTTATTACTGGTCTTTTCTATTTTAGAAAAGTCGAAGGAGATATGGCGGATTATGTTTAACTGTGACTTTCGCTTCGCTCAGTCTCAGTTAAACATAACAGTATTGAGCAAGAGTAGGGAGTTTTGAGGGGGCTTTATCTTAATTGATTGAAATTGTATTCTCAAATTTGGCTTGGTTCAATGATTAGTATTGAGTATTCCGTTAGTTCGGCGCGCATCATTACTCAACCTGTGCCGAATTTTATCGGTAAACTCTTGCTCAAAACTGGATTTAAATCCGGTTTTATGTTTAATAATCACTATATTTGCACTGTAAACCTCACGATTATGAAAAAGCAAAAGATTGTAATAAGAAAAGTAAATAATCCATTATCTTTTGATAAAAATAAATTTGAAGAAGAAGCTAAAATAATTCTTAAAACTGTTGTTATTCCGCAGGTAAAAAAAGCAGAAAACACTCTGGATTTTGATAAGAAGAGATGTCTAAGCCCTTCTTTATAATTTTTGCAGGATGCAATGGCTCGGGAAAATCTACTTATTCAAAAAAACTATCGAATGGGGTAGATGTTTTTGATTATGATAAAACATTTC
>Ga0307967_1000970_pt1 | contig 18757 bp, 14 predicted proteins | sample OrgLakmetagen648_FD_201828 | JGI IMG/M metagenome (GOLD analysis project Ga0307967, IMG submission 201828) | Saline water microbial communities from Organic Lake, Antarctica - #648 | ecosystem: Environmental > Aquatic > Non-marine Saline and Alkaline > Saline | place: Antarctica: Organic Lake... | reverse complement strand
TTTCGATATTTTTGGAAAAAGCCTTCGTGAGTATATGGCTTTAACAGCTCGTTGTACTGCTGTTTTTGGTAATGAAGGCGGAGCAAATAATATTGCAAAGGCGCTTGAAATTCCTACTTTTAGCATATTTTCGCCAAATTTGACCAAGGTAAATTGGTTTGGCAAAAGTGAAGAAAAAAAGCATACTGCTGTACACCTTGCAGATTATATGGATTTTAATAAAAACGACAAAAAAGCTGCTGTGGAAAACCCTGAATTATATTATGCTAAATTTAAACCCGAATTGATCAAACCTGAATTAGAGCGTTTTTTATCGGAAGTTTCTAAATTATGAAGGCTTTAGTTTAATTTAGCGTTGTCTCTTTAAAGTCCTTTTCGCCGCGGCGAAGAAGCCTGCCTGCCATCCTATTAAAAAAAATAACGGCGGGCAGGCTCCCCCCCAAGCAGGCTTGGGGGGAGTCATTTTTTTTATTATCAACGCAGTTCTAAACTTGAGCCATTATGAATTATGAATTATAAATTTTTAATTTACATATCATATAGTTATGCCATTCCGATTGGCAAACCTTTAGAGAAAGAAATACTTTCCCGAGGGCATGAAGTCGTGTGGTTCAGTGATCTTGATGATGGAAAAATAGCTTTGCGGGATAATCCTAAAAAGTTAGGTTCAATCCATGAAGTGATCGGTTATGAGCCACAAATTGTTTTGGCCATAACTAATGTGGTGCCAGATTTCATAAGGGCTTTAAAGGTGCAGGTATTTCACGGGTTCCTGGCAAAAAAAAGACCTTCTAAACGACACCTTTTTAGCGAATTTAGAATGCGTGGGTTTTTTGATTTGTACTGTACACAAGGCCCTAGCACAACAAAGGTTTTTAAAAAACTAGAGAAAAAGTACAAATATTTTGAAGTTATCGAAACAGGTTGGAGCAAGGTAGATCCACTTTTTCCGCTGGAACAGAATCCGGTTCAAGATATTCCAAATGTCATGATTGCTTCTACCTTCACTGAACGCCTGAGTTTAGCTTTCAATCAAGGTGTGTTTCAAGAAATAAAACGCCTTTCTACTACTGGTAAATATAATTTTCATCTGGTTTTGCATCCGAAGATACCTGATGAAATAGTAAAAAAATGGATGTCCCTTGAAGGTGATCATTTCACTTTTTATGACACTACAAACCTTATCCCTTTACTAAAAAAAACATCAATTCTTTTTGCAGACACCACTTCAGTGATACAAGAATATTCACTTCAGCAAAAACCGATTGTGAGTTACAATCACACTTTTGAACACGATTATCTCATCCACGTTCATAAACCAGAAGCGATTGAAGAAAAATTAGATTATGCGCTCACATATCCAAAAGAAATTTTAAAAAAGCTCGCAACCTTTAACCAGGAATTGCATCCATATACTGACGGACAATCCAGCAAACGTGTTATTGATTCCACTATTGGTTTTTTGCATAAGGACAAATCCGATTTAAAAAGCAAACCTTTGAACCTCATTCGGAAATTTAAAATCAGGAACCGATTGGATTATTATAGCTTCCGCAGTTATAACAAACCTTATACCCTTAAGAAAACTGAAATTCCGCTAAAGCATGAGCCCATTACAGCCATTATTCCCGCGGGAAACGAAATCCATAATATTGAGGAGGTAATCGACTCGGTCAATTTTGCGGATGAAATTTTGGTGGTGGACAGTTATGGTGAAGACGGGACTTATGAAATTGCCTGTGAGAAAGCAGACCGTGTTATCAGGCGGGAATATCAGTATTCAGCTTCTCAAAAAAACTGGGCCATACCCCAGGCAAAGCACGAATGGATAATTCTAGTGGATGCTGATGAACGGATTACAACAGCACTTGAGCACGAAATCAAGGATGTTTTAAAAGCCAATCCTTCAGAAAAAGAAGAAATTGGTTATTGGATTGGCCGTAAGAATCATTTTATGGGCAAACACGTGAAGCACAGCGGTTGGAAAAATGATAAAGTGATTCGTTTATTCCGGAAAAGCAAGTGCCGTTATGAAGATAAGCGCGTGCACTCTGAAATTATTGCCGATGGAAAAGTGGGCAGGTTAAACAATAAATTTTATCACAATACTTATACTTCACTCGATAAACATATTGACAAAATCAACCGTTATGCCTGGTGGCAGGCCCGGGATTATGATACAAAAGTAAACCGTCTCACGGGTTATCATTTTTTAGTCAAACCAGCCTGGAGCTTTTTTAAACACTTTGTGGTTCAGGGTGGTTTCCGCGATGGCGCTGTGGGGGCGACTGTGAGTTATATACAGAGTTATGCGGTTTTTATGCGCTATGCAAAATTATGGTTATTGAGAAGGAACAGGAAGTAAATTACTTTGGATTACTATTCTGTGCTAAAAATGGAATTACAACCAAATTAATGTATATTGTAAAGCGCATTTAAGTTATGCAGAATTCAAGTCACAAAAACTTAAAACCCAAAAAAACTCTAAAAAGTTAAGTTTAAAATGCAGTAAAGTGCAAACTAGACTTCGAGGAATAGTGGTCGATTAATTTTGAAATCAAAAAAAATATTATGAAAGTAGGGATAATTATGGGCAGCACCAGCGATTTACCGGTGATGCAAGCTGCCATCGATTTTTTAAAAGAACTGGGGATTGAAACAGAAACAGACATCGTTTCTGCACACCGCACGCCAGAAAAATTAATGGATTATGGAAAAAACGCACATACACGTGGAATAAATGTCATAATTGCCGGTGCCGGCGGTGCAGCACATTTGCCGGGAATGATTGCAGCGACAAGCCCTTTGCCTGTAATTGGCGTGCCCGTAAAATCCAGAAATTCCATTGACGGCTGGGATTCTATTTTATCCATTTTACAAATGCCCGGTGGTGTTCCTGTCGCGACTGTGGCTTTAGATGGGGCGAAAAACGCAGGGATTTTGGCAGCTCAGATTTTAGGGGCACAAGATGAAGGAATTCGACGAAAAGTATTGAAATATAAGGAAAGCTTAAAAGAAAAAGTTATTTTTGGGTCAAAATCAGTTCGCAAAAATAATTAAAAAAATAAGTAAGAACGGCTATCCCAGTTGTGAAAAACGACCCCACTCGTACTAGCACCGGGTTGAGTCTATTTTCGAATAAATCGAATATAGCTCATAATTAGCCGTTCCTACTTTATTTTAAATAAAGGTCAAAATTTTAAATCATTTTTTATTGTGGAAAATCGTAAAAACCTAAAGAAAATTCCACAAAATACTGAGGTAAACAATCCTTAAAAATATTTGGAACCGGTGTCAGTTCGCAAAAAATTAAAGAATATAAAATAAAAAGAACGACTTCCCGGTTTTGAGTTAGTACCCCACTCGTCTCAAAACCGGGCCTTGCCAGAAAACGGAAATGTCGCCTAATGAACTTCGGACAAGTCGTTCAATATTCTGTTTACAAACTTAGAAGGAATGTTTCGATAATTTTTACGGAAAACCGTAAAAACGGGCAGTTTTTCAAATTAATCCCAAATCTTTAGCCTTCGCAATCAGTTGGATTGCATTTCTGGATTTAAAATAAGCCTTCAATTGCTTAATCCGTTTTTCGATAGCACTGTTACTTCCTGGCTTTACCCCTTTTTGAGTAAAATATTTGGAAATTTCTTTTTGGTTTAAACCTTGTCCCAACAAATTCAGTAAAGTGATGTCATAGTTAGTGACTTCAAAGGCCGTTTTTTTTGTAAGCGCTTGATCTATGGTTTTTGAAGCATAAAGATCGCCTTCGGAAATTGCTTTTAACGCTTTTTTGATCTCTTCCCGATCAAATCTCCCTTTGACAACATACCCATCGATTTTTCTTTTTTTGAACAAATTCCGCACAGCTTCTATGCGATCGTTCTGTGAAAACACAAGGGTCTTTATCTTTATATCCTCTCGATTGAGACAGATCAAAAGCTCTTCACCGCTTTTTATTTTTCCAGTGCGATAATCCTCTTTGAAGTGAAGGTCAGTTATCAATAAATCATACGGGCATTCCTCTTCTATGGATTGTTTGATCTTAGAAAAAACATCATCGCAATAGCGATCGACTTCAAATTCTGGAATATTTTCTTCCGTTAAAACGGTTTTTAAACCCTCATTGATGCTATCGAAATCCTCGGCTATAATTACTTTTTTAAACATGCGGACTTGGTTATGGACTAAAAGAAAGCCTGATCACAATTCCCCGATTGGAATTGGATTCAAAAGTAATATGTCCATTCTGTTTTTTTATGCGGTTTTCCACATTTTGAAGACCATTTTTGGAAATTTTATGATTTTTTTCGAAACCCTTGCCATTATCACGGTAAGTGATTTCGAATTTTTGATCATCTCGGTCAAATTGGACTACCACCAGATCTGCCCCGCTGTGCTTTATCATGTTGGTGAGCAATTCCTGTAAAATGCGGTAAATATCCACTTTTTTCTCATCCCTTAAACCCCTTAGGTTTTCTGCGCTGTAATTGCGGGTCATAATATTTACCGACCCGTTTTGATAGCTGTTGATCATTTGCAACAAGCGTTCAGAATAATTTTCTAAAAGTGAAGAGGTGTCGATACTGCGGGATACATTTCGCGTTTTTTCATAAACGTCGTCGAGACGGTCTAAAAGCACGTTGTGCGCCTGGCCTTTCGGATTGTTTTCCAAGGAGTTCATAATTTGATAAACATCATTTGCCACGCCGTCGTGAAGGTTTTTTGAGAGTTCTTTTTCGCGTTTATAGACTGCTAAACGATTGTTTTCTTTATGCCGGCGAACCATAAAAAAATAAAGCATTGTGGCGATAATCAAGATAAAAGCTGTAATACCGATGCTGATGACTTTGAAAGTGCGTTCATCCTGAATTTGAAGGTCTGCCCGAGAGTTCAAATTTTCCAACTGTAAAATTTTACGTTGTTTGCGCTCACTTTCAAAACGGATTTTAGCAAACTGCCCGCTGGATTTTCGACGTCTCAAATTCAAGCTATCACGCAAATGGCTATATTTTGATAAAAATTCACTCGTCTCGCCTATGTCGCTCCTTCCCATCAAGTAAAATGCCCTGAGTTGCAAAACAGGATCAGTAGTCAAATTTAGAGCTTGACGTGCCCACTTAAAACTTTGTTCAGGATCCTTTTTTAGAAAAATTTCAGCAAAGTGTAAACAACTCAAGGACTGGCCTCCCTCATCATTCATCTCAACCCGCTTTTGATAGGCTTTTTGCATTAAACGCATTCCCTTCTTAAACAGGTCTTTTTTTTTAGCGTAAGCAAAGCCCAAATTATCCAATAGCTTAACACGGGTATATCTGTTTTGGGTCAAAACGGGCTCATGCTTTATTTTTTCCCAGATGTCGATGGCTTCATTAACCTTTTTTTGATAGAAGTAAACCAGCGCTATATTATTCTTGAATATAGGAATATTTTTTGAAGTGGGATCGAGTTCAATAGCCTTTCTATACCAGTGCAAGGCTTCAGGATATTGCTTCATATTTTGTGAAGTAATCCCCGCTAAATTGAAGGCCGCGGATCTGTATAGGTTATGATTTGCTTTCAAAAAATCCAAACTTTTGATCGCGGTCTGTCGTGCCCCGAAATTGTCCGATCCTTTAAGCTGGAGCGCACTTTTTGCCATTAAAATTCTAGCAACAATTAAACTGTCGCCGCCTTTTTTAAAAAACGATTCTGCCTTATTGTAATTAAAATAAGCACTATCAGATTGATCTTTTCTTTTAAAGTAACGCGCCCTTTCATAGAACACTTTGCCTTTTAAATAGTCAGAACCGGATCTTTGGGCCATGGCATTCAAGCTTTCGAAAACGCTATCAATCTCCGCTCGGTTAAAATCATCATGGCCTTCTTTATAAATCCTAAACTGGATTTTGGTCGCCCTTTTGTTGAGGTTATTTTTTTTGGCTTTGGAAAAGGCATTTTGCAGTTGACCGGAAGCAATGGAATCAACGGGAATTATTATTTTTTTAGAAGTAGGTGACTTTTCTTTTTGACTGCACGCAAAAAAAAATAATAGTAGTAAAATAACGGGGAGGAACTGCTTCATCTCGTAAATCTAATAAAACGTATGGGATTTTATAAACCCAGAATTAACAAGGCTATTTTTCCATAAAATCATTAATAACCTCAATTAAAAGTTGAAAGTTTGAGTTTAAAACCAAATATAGACAATTTAAAGCTTTAAGAGTGAATAATCAATCACATCTTTTTTTCAGACTTGGGAAATGAGGTTTTATGCAATGCCTACTTAAACACTATTTTAATACATCAAAGCAATCTATAAGGTACTGGGTTTTGTACCGAATGTGATTTTCAATGTCGCATTAATGCTTCTTATAACAATCCAATTTTAAAATTGCGTAAAGATTTATTATATAATATATAGAGAGAGAGACTGAAAATAAATTGAAAACTTGATTAACAAAATATTATAGTCGATTCAGTATTAAATCTACCATGGCATCATAGCTTTTCAGATAACTTATTATGGGCTTATAAAACTATATTGGTATTGAAATTCACAAGGTCATCCAAATTCAGTCCTTGAAAGTTTACTTATTGGCAATGCTTAGCACACCTGTAATGTCTATTTTTGGGAAATAATCCCGTCGAGTACTAAAAGCTTCTACCAGTATTATTTAAACGCCTATTGACAAAAAATTTTAGGTTTGATATTTCTTTTAATGGGTAAACTATCGAGTTAATTCTCGAAACTATCACGTCGAGCATTTCGACTTCAGTTTCTCCTGAACATTCCAACCCTGCCCGATTCAGGCTAAGGCTGAACGGTTATTTATAAAGAACACCATTTCTTTCACAGCCTTGTAAAAAGAAAGTAACTAAATTTGCTCTGTAATACTATTTTTGTTCACAAAATAGATCCCATAGAAAGTTTTTAGAATGCAAAAGTCAAATACAAAAACCGCCCCCTGCCAGACTGCCGGCAATCATCAGGAATTTAACTACAACCACAGCAACAAGCTGACTACAGTTATTAGTTAAATTTTAAGGTGCATAGCCACTCTTTCAAATTTCGTCGTCCAATGGAACAAGAACTGTACTACGAGTTTTTAAGGTGTCTGCAGCTAATCTTGCATTTTCTTTTTCAAGTGGTTTTGAAATTGGGTCTTTAGTACAAGACATTAAAGTAATAACCGCTGCAGCTACAAAAAATAATTTTTTCATCTTTCAAATAATTTAAATTAAGTTATACGATTGTTAAAATACAAAACTAATAAAATTTTATCCATTATCAAATTTTTAAGCCAAAAATATATATTTTTATTTATATTTATTAGTTATAACCTCTATTTATTTAAAATAAACAGCTGATTATTAAGGTTTAAGGATAAATTATTTAAAAACTGTTTTAACGAAAAAATGAACAGATAAGCCTTTGCGGTTTTAAGCTTAAAAGACATAACTGTCCAAAAGTTATAGTAATTTGAAAGCCTAAAAAATTGTGCTGATGATTCAACAATTACTCAAGGATTGTTTTAGACAAGCAAAAAGGGAAACAGAAGTCTCCTCAAAAACTGGTTTATGCAAGTATCTCGCTGATAGAGTAACCGAAGATTATGGGTATTCTGTTTCTTATAAAACTTTAGAGCGGCTCTACAACGGGTATATTTTAGAGACTGTACCCCAGCCAGAAATCAAAAACCAACTCCTTCAGAAATTGGCCAAGTATCGTGGATTTCAAGATTATGCAGATTATACCTCTCGCAATCTCGAGCGGAGCAGCAAAACTTCGGGTGCAACGCCCCGTTTAAACATCACTGCTTATGTTTTAATCGGAATTATTTTTTTAGCCCTGGTGGGTTATCCACTCTATAAAGAATATTCTAAACCCAACTGTATGACTTGGGTGGATGACCATTATGAAAAAAAGAATGCAGTGGCAATGGCACAGAAAGATTTAACAAACAGCGTTTCCGGAAAATGAAAAAACTAAAGGTCAATTGCACCTCTACATTTTTTGATGAAAGTGGCGATGCTCAAATTTATTACGATAAAATTGAAAGGGATACTGTCTTATTTTATTCATAATTATGGACCAAGCCCAGAAAGTAATGATGAACTGAAACCCATAACTGATTATATGATTGAAAAATATGTGGACTGTGAATAGTTTCCCATTCCGTTCATTGCAACTGATACCGAATGTGATTTTTAAGAACAAAATCATCCCATCCTAAATCCCTGTTCGCCGGCAAGCAGGCTCCCGCAGCGGCGAGAAGACTTTTACACCCTTTCCACCGCGGCAGACTGGGGTTCGGATGATTGTCATTTTTAGTTGGCTTCAGCCGGAGTACAAACCCATAGGCTTTAACCGTTGGTAGTTTAGTTGAAACTGAGAATACTTAGATCAAAAAAAAAACCAATAAAAAACGCCCCCTGAAAAACAGGAAGCGTTTATTCTAAATAAAATATTTCAGCTCAAAGTTAAGCATCGATATTCGCATATTTTGCGTTGCGCTCAATAAAGTCGCGGCGCGGCGGCACCTCATCGCCCATCAGCATTGAGAAAATCCGATCGGCCTCACTTCCGCTGTCAATGGTTACTTGTCGCAAAGTTCTAAAATCTGGGTTCATTGTGGTGTCCCAAAGCTGAATGGCGTTCATTTCACCGAGACCTTTGTACCGCTGGATACTCACTTTGCTGGCATATTCCTTGGTGATTTCATCGCGCTCTTCTTCAGACCACGCATAGCGCTTCCGGCTTCCTTTTTTGATCAAATAAAGGGGTGGTGTGGCGATATAAATATTTCCACCTTCAATCAATTCACGCATATAGCGGTAAAAGAAGGTCAAAATCAAGGTTGCAATGTGCGAGCCATCAACATCCGCATCACACATAATGATTATTTTGTGATAGCGCAGTTTTTCTATATTCAAAGCTTTACTATCATCTTCTGTCCCAACTGTGACCCCTAACGCTGTATAAATATTCCTGATTTCTTCATTGGCAAAAACCCTGTGGTGCATGGCTTTTTCAACATTCAGTATTTTTCCACGCAAAGGTAAAATCGCCTGAAACTTTCGGTCCCGTCCTTGTTTTGCCGTTCCACCTGCCGAATCGCCCTCTACCAAAAATACTTCACAATCTTCCGGGTTTTGTTCAGAGCAATCTGAAAGTTTTCCGGGAAGGCCAGCACCGCTCATCACGGTTTTTCGCTGCACCATTTCACGGGCTTTTTTAGCCGCGTGCCTTGCTTGGGCCGCAACAACAACCTTTTGAATGATTTTTTTGGCATCATTTGGGTTTTCTTCCAAAAAGATGGTCAGCATTTCTGAAACTGATTGCGATACCGCAGAAGTCACTTCACGGTTCCCAAGTTTGGTTTTGGTTTGACCTTCAAATTGAGGTTCCGCAACTTTCACCGAAACTATTGCTGTGAGGCCTTCGCGAAAATCATCACCGGCAATATCAAATTTCAATTTATCGAGCATTCCAGAATTATCGGCAAATTTTTTCAAGGTCGTTGTCAAACCGCGCCGAAAGCCTGAAAGGTGCGTTCCTCCTTCGTGAGTATTGATATTGTTGACATAAGAATGCAGGTTTTCGCCATAAGAATCATTGTAGATCATCGCGACTTCAACGGGAACTTCATTTTTTTCAATTTCCATTGAAATCACCTGGCTGATCAACGGCACACGGTTCTCATCGAGAAAACGTATAAACTCTTTTAAGCCTTCTTCAGAATAGTATTCTTTACTGACAAAATTTCCCTCTTCGTCTTTTTGGCGTTTATCGGTGAGTGAAACACGGATACCTTTGTTTAAGAAAGCGATTTCGCGCATCCTGCTGACCAATGTTTCATAACTAAAATTGATACCATGTTTAAAAATCTCTTCGTCGGGGCGAAAGATAATTTCGGTTCCGTTAAAATCGGTATCACCTGTACTTTTAACGGGATAAAGAGGTTTTCCCTTTTCATATTCTTGTTCCCAGCGCTGTCCTTTTTTATGGACCACTGCGTGCAAATGTCCAGAAAGCGCGTTGACACAGCTCACACCAACTCCGTGCAGGCCACCGGAAACCTTATATGAATCTTTATCAAATTTACCACCCGCACCGATTTTTGTCATAACGACTTCAAGTGCTGAAACGCCTTCTTTCTTGTGCAAGTCAATTGGAATTCCCCGGCCGTTATCCGTGACAGCAATTGAATTATCTTCATTGATGGTAACGTCAATTCGATCGCAATGACCGGCCATAGCTTCATCGATTGAATTATCCACCACTTCATAAACCAAATGGTGCAGACCGCGTTGACCCACATCACCAATATACATTGATGGACGCATCCTCACGTGCTCCATTCCTTCCAAGGCCTGAATATTATCGGCCGAATAATCTTTCATCGGTTCTTCGCTCATAAAATCTAAAATTAAAACGCTATTTCCAACAAATATAGGGAATTAGGGGTAATAACAGATTCAATCAAGGCCTCAAATAATAGAAGTTATTAACAATTTACAGCGATAAGTACTCTTGTTGTTCCCTGAATTTTTAGCATCAATCTAATAGCTTAACAAGAAATTATAATGATTTAACGATGCAAATAAATCAAAAAATATACCTTTCGAGCAAAATAAAATATTTGAATTATGAAAAAATTATTTGGATTAGCAATTTTTGCCCTGTTTTTAACAACAAGTGTAAATGCACAGGAATTCAAAGCACTCGACAAAAGTCCATTAGATGCTGTTATGGCCAGAAATGATAACGACGAGGGCTTGATTCGCGTCATTTATAGCCGACCACACAAAAAGGGTCGTGAGATTTTTGGCAATTTAGTTCCTTATGGTAAAATTTGGCGCACGGGTGCTAACGAAGCAACTGAAGTGACATTTTATAAGGATATGATGGTTGGTGGAAAAAAAGTTCCAAAAGGTGCTTACACGCTTTACACTATTCCCAATAAAAAGGAATGGACCATTATTTTGAACAAAAACACAAATGTTTGGGGAACCCGCGGAAATTATAAAGAATCTGAAGATCTCGTTCGCATTACGGCACCTGCCCGACAAGCGGCCAACACTATTGAAGACTTTTCAATGGCTTTCCAGCCAATGGATAACGGAACAAAGTTAATGATGGGCTGGGATGATGTTTATGTCTCAGTTCCCTTTAAAAATGCAAACTAATAACTGCTTGCGTTTTTAAACAATTTTCAAAAACCACTGCCTGAAAAGGTGGTGGTTTTTTTATTTATCGCTGTAATGACCATAGCACGTCAGCAATGTAATAAAATCAGAATCAGTTTTATAACGGTAAGTTAAACGGTGTTTTTTATTTATTTGTCTGGAAAAACAACCCGTTAAATTTCCTTTTAGCGCCTCGGGCTTCCCTATTCCTTCCAAAGGTGAAGTACCTTACATCCACCACGACAATTAAATCCATTAATTTTGAAACTAATTTTGGGTGTTCCTTTTTTAGTTTTTTGTGATCTTTTTTAAACTGTTTTGTGAGAATAAAACCCATTCATTATTCATTGAGGGTCCAATTTTAGATCCCGTAAATCAGAGGTGCTATACTTCTCATCCGTCAAGCTTTCCTTGCTTGAGATTAAGATTTTGATATTCCTTATCCATTTGGATTCATCTGAATCCAAAGGTTCCCACAATCCCAAATTAAATACACTGAGCCCATAATTTTCTGTTGAAAGTTTTAATTTCGATCCTAGCAATTTTTGAGATTTTTGATCCAATGCAAGTAAATCATCCCTGTGTAATTCATAAACCAAATATAAAAAATCTATAACTAAAGAATCTTCTATAAAAGCTATTGAATTATTTGATTCTTTCAAAGGCAGTGAAAAGCACATTAGCTGCTTAAATTCACTGTAATCCAAATCCGGAATGGGCTTTGAAAAGTCTTCCAATGGGGAATTATCTGCTATTGAATCAGCTATTTTAGAAAATATGGTCAGCGACTGAATAAATGCTAAATCGAGATCGGGATTATTAGTTTGCGAATTATCTTGATTAAAGATGCGTTCTTTATTTGCGGCTATAATATTTTTTTATATAACCAGAAAGCTCAGCGTTTTCATTAATAAATTTAATCCTTAATTTAAAAAGATCGTTTCTTAAGGTTTCACAAAGTATTTTCAAATCCGCTTTTGTGCATTCGGAAAACCAGTAAATCAACTAAATCCTGTACCTCACTTCTCAAGGTATCTTCTTCAAAAGATTTAGAGCTCTGATAAATCTGATTTATTAATTCGCCAGTTGATGTTTCCATTATTACCATAGAATCAAATAAAGCAAATTAATAATTATATATTTTTTTATGGCACTTCCAGATATTTATGGCTCTGCAGGGAAACCCGCCATTTTGGGTTTTGCTTGACATAATCGACAATTAAAGGCATCATTTTATCCCGCTTGCTCCATTCTGGCTGCAAATAAAGATGACAATTTCCACTGACCTTTTCGGCTTGTTGCTCGGCAAATTTAAAGTCGTGTTTGTTGAAAATAATACACTTCAACTCGTTTGCTATGGGATAAATTTCAGCTTGTGGTAATTTTATTTTTTTTGGCGAAAGGCAGATCCAGTCCCAAGTACCGGTCATTTTATAAGCGCCAGAAGTTTCAATGTGAATTTGAGCCCCGCCTTCTTTCAAATTTCGCGTCAGGGGTTCCATATTCCAGGTCAAGGGTTCGCCGCCAGTGATAACAACAAGTTTACTGTGGCGCAGCGCATTATCTGCAATTCGTTCTGTAACTTTGGGTGGGTGTTTTTCAGCATCCCAACTTTCTTTGACGTCGCACCAATGGCAACCCACGTCACAACCACCGATCCTAATAAAATAAGCCGCCGCTCCTTTATGGAAACCTTCGCCCTGAATGGTGTAAAATTCCTCCATCAAGGGAAGCATTTTACCTTCTTCAGTTAACTGTTCTATTTGCTCTTTTTTCATCACGCTGCAAAATTAAGCAAATTGCAGTAGAAGGACTTTGTTATAAAGCTTTATCCTAAAGCAGTAATTCCGTTTAAAAAACCTTCTCACCCTTGATGTAAGTTGCCTTTGCTTGCGTGTTTAAAGTACTGTCCATTGAAACGGTCATTAAGTCGCGGTCCAAGATTACAAAATCGGCCTGTTTTCCAGATTCCAGACTGCCTTTTTTATCGTCTGAAAATTGCGAATAAGCTGCCCAAATGGTCATTCCCTTCAAAGCTTGCTTTCGCGTAATACTTTGGCTGGACATAAAGCCGTTTTTTGGTTTCCCCAGTTTATCCTTCCGGGCAACCGCTGCATAAAATGTGCGGAAAGGATTCATTTCTTCAACTGGAAAATCGGTTCCTAGAACCAATAACCCGGCTTGTTTCAATAAACGTTTGTATGCGTAAGCATTTTTCAAACGCTCCTCCCCCAACCGGGCACCGGCCCAGTCCATATCGCTGATAGCGTGTGTGGGTTGAACAGAAGGAATAATGTTTTTACTGTAATGACGCAGATCGACCGAATCAACAATCTGGGCGTGTTCCACCCGCCAGCGCCGATCGGGTTTTCCATCTAAGACCGACTCATAGGCTTTTAAAACCACCGAATTTGTTGAATCACCAATCGCGTGTGTATTCAGTTGAAAATTTGAATTCGCAACTTTTGCAGCTAAGCTTTCAATTCTTTCAGGGCTCACGATCATTTTTCCCAGGTTACCGGGGTCGTCTGCATAAGGTTTTTTTAGCGCTGCGCCGCGTGAACCCAAGGCCCCATCGCCATAAAGTTTTACGGCCTGACAAGAAACACCTTTGTTTTTCCCCATTCCATTCTGCAAATAATCATCGAGATGTGGACTGTTATAAATCAGCATTGGATAAAGACCTATTTTCAATTCGTTTTTGAGTGTCAAACTATCCATCATCTGAATGACATTGTGCGAAACCCCAGCATCGGAAACTGTGGTGAGTCCAAAAGACAGGCATTTTTTTTGCGTTCTCAATAGGGCTTTGGCCAAATCCTTTTCAGAAGGTGCCGGAATTATATTTTTAAGTTTATTCTGGGCATTGTCAATTAAAACCCCAGTGAGTTTACCATTTTCTTTTTTAAAACTTCCCCCTTCAACTGAAGCTGAAGCGTCAATTTTTGCCAGATCCAAGGCTTTTTGATTGACGAGCATCGCGTGGCCGTCAATTCTCGTTAGCGCAACTGGCGTCTCTGGAAAAATACTGTCGAGTTTATCTTTTTTCGGAAATTTTTTATTTGGCCAGCTGTTTTGATCCCAACCCCTTCCGGTGATGAAGTCAGACTTTTCACGCTTTTGAAATTTTTTCACCCTTTCCAGTACTTCATCAAAATCTTTTGCACCACGCAAATCGACTTTTTGCGTTCCCAATCCATAACCAAGAAAATGAGCGTGGGCATCAAAAAGACCAGGGACAATAGTTTGACCTTCCGCATCTAAACTCTTTTTTGGATCATATTTAGATTTCAAATTTTTAGAGCTTCCCAATTCGAGGATTTTTCCATCTTTTACAGCCATAGCTTTAGCTTTTGAAAATGTTGAATCAACTGTATAGATAGTAGCGTTGATAACCAACAAATCGGCCTTTTCCTTTTCCTGGGAATTACAGCTAATAACCAAAATTGAAATCAACGAGGAAAATAATAGAGTCTTAAAAATTTGCATTGTAATTATGTTTTTAGAATTGAATTACCATCGCTTGAGATGGGATTATTGTATTACTAAATTTTCATCATCAAAGCCTATCTAAACGATGAAGCCTTTCCCCTGAGAAGGACTTTCACCCCCATTCTCTCTTGGAAGGACTGGGGCTGGGACTAATCGTGCACTTATAAATTTTAAGGGCCAGGCATTTCCCCAGAAATTAGATGTTATTTTTCGGCATTGGCCAAAAATCACCAATTAAATTGATAACTGGCACCGCCCATAGCCTGGATTCCTTGGACAGGATAACCATACCAGCGTTCATAATTTTCACCGATCAAATTATTTCCACGAACGAAGAGGCTCAAGCGGGAATTGATTTTATAACCCACCCGCAGATTAGCATCCACAAAGGCATCCAAGCTCACTTGACCAATTTGATTTGAGGCTTGGTTTTCAGTAGAAAAATAAATAATATCCTTGCGTTCACCTTTGGCGAAAACACTGGCGCCGGCAAACCATTTTTCACTGATTTTAAAATCGGCGTTCAACGAAGCTTCCCAATTTGGAATATTCCAGGCTTCCTCCTGATTTTCGGTATCAAAACTGCGGTATTTTGCACCCAAACGCAAAGCTAGTTTTTCCGTGGCCTGATAATTTAATTCGCCAGAAATACCAATGGTTTTGATGTCGTCATAAAGCACGAAAAACGAATTGAAATGTTCATAATTTTCAAGTTCACCATAAGTTGTTCCTGAACGGTTATGCGTGAAGAGCGCTTTATTGCCTTCAGATTTATAACTTGCTTTGACATCATAAGCCAGTTTTTCAGTAAACTTTCCTTTCGCGCCAGCATAAACATTATACTGTTTATTTGTGGGTGAAATATAAAGTGTGGGCGATAAAAATGGGTTTTTCTGTGCAAAACTATAATAGGTATTTTGTTCTAAATCACCATTTGCCCCGGCATACAATGTAAAATAATCGCCTGCCAATCTATAACTCGCTGATATTTTTGGATAGACATAAAATTGGTTTTGATCATATTCACCATCGATGGAATACACCACTTTTCCACCCAATTTCAAAGCCAACTCATCGCGGTTGATTTTGATGCTTGGTGCAAAGCCAATATTGAAAAAGCTATAGTTCAAATTATATTCATTATTTAAAATATAATCCCCAAAACTTCCATTGACAAAATCCAAAGAGAAATCGGCATCGATCACTTCCATTCCAGTTTGAAACTGAAAATGTGGTTTGATCACGACGTGGTTTTCACCGCTGCTGTTATTATCTAAAAAACGGCGGTATTGTAAATCTGCATCGTCCAGAATTCCACTTTCCATATCAATTCCAGCGCCCAAATTAACGGCATAAAAACTGTGCTTTGGATCAACACCGCCAATAAAATCATCAAATTGATTTTGTTGAAGCATTCCATTTTCGATAAATGGCGATTCGGGAACGCCATACCAGTTATAAATTTGATGCTCGACCCCAAAATTTGCCGTCCAGGAAAAATTGCTTTTCTGGGCGCGATAATCCACACCCAACTGCGTGTTGTAAAATTTATCGTCTAACTGCACCTCATCAATCCCACCTTGCGACGAATTGTGCAACAATTCAAAAGACAGCTCATCGGTGTTGTTCAAATTGACAGTGCTAAAAAATTGAGCATTGACGTTACCATAATTCCCCACACCCAGTGACGCATAATTCTGATAGGTTCGTGGAAGCGCTTTCCGCTGAATCCCTGAAGCACGGCCTTTTGTGGGCGTAAATGTCGAAGCCACCGGAAAACTGAAAATATCATAGCTCACCTTCTTTTTTTGCAAAAGGCTGGAATCGTTCAAAGTGGGTTTTTGCTTGACCTTAAATGCATCACTCACCGTTGGGGAATAGGCTTTGACAATAATCAATTTTTCGGTATCGATTTCTGTGCTGTCCTCTTGTGCCAAAATAGTATTGGCGCCAAAAATGAAGGCCGTAAAAATTAAATATTTGAACAGGGATAAATTGGTTTTTCTATTCAGTATCATAGGGGAAAATCAGTTTTGGTCAGTATTCTCTGTTTGCTCGGCGTCAACAGAAGAATTGGTTTTGGCTTCTTTGGTTTTGATTCGTTTTTGTTCAGCTTTGGCCTTTTGAACAATTTCAGGGAACTGCCCAAAATTTTTAATGACATTCTCTAAAATATAAGTTGCTTGATAAGCATCTTCGAGATTATAGAAATTTTTTGCCATCAGCAGCAATCCTTTAGCACCAAATTTTTTATAACCTGAATAATCCTTTGCCAGTTCTTGAACCGCAGCGTTAGAGGCCTTATATTTTTTCGCTTTACGCTTGAAGTAAGCTTCATAATACTTTGCTTCCGCGCCTAATTTTCCGTCGGCGATTTTTTCCACTTCTTTATAAGCTTTTTCCGCCCGATCTTCATTTCCCGTTTTTATTGCCGAACGCGCGATAAAGACGTGCGCATCACTTTTCACCTCATCAGAAACCTTTTCATCGGCGAGCACCGTTTCAGCTTTTGATATACTTTGCGCATATTTTTTTTGGCGGTAATAAGCCTTCATCAAATTGGTCTGTGCAAATGTAATATTCTGTGGAAAATCAGCCTCTTTTTCCAGTCGCTGAAGAACCGGCACCGCTTTGTTATAATTTGTTTTTTCCAGATAAACCTGGGAAAGCCTGGCCAAAGATTGCTCTGTAAACTCGCTGCGGGATTTATCGATCACAAATTCATAATGGGGAATGGACTCTTCCTGCTTGCCTTTTTGAAAATAGAGCTGGGCCAAATAAAAATTGCTGGAAAGCGCGTGGCGGCCATTCGGGAATTTATTGAGGTATTTTTCAAAGCCTTTGACCGCCGCATCGGGTTGATTGTTAATAAATTTCTTTTCGGCAGACTCATAAGACGCATTGTCAATATCAGAATCAGAAACATTAATGAAGTCCAGCTGATTTACCCATTGCGCATATTCATCAGTGCGGCCGAGATCAACAAAAACCGTTCGTGCGTTTTTAACAGCTTCTGAAGCTTCATCAGTGCTGGGGAATTGAGCAACGACATCTTTAAAAGTTTTCAAAGCCTGGTTACCGCGACCGGTATTGTAAAAGATCAGGCCTTTTTTCAACATCGCTTTAGAGACATAAGCGCTGTTGGGAAATTCCTGGATCAAAGTGGAATAAGCCTCTACCGCATCTTTATTCTGCTCTTCTGCCACAAAAGTATTTCCAAGTTCATAAAAAGCATCATCGCGGTAAATGGATTTTTTGTAACGGCTCAAAAAGTCATTTAGATCTTCGATTTTCCGCTGGTTCCTTCCCACAAATGAATAACTGATCGCCTTTTGAAAATAAGCATAATCACTATCGATGCCCTTCATTTTGATAGCTTTGTTATAAGCTTCCATCGCCGGCCAATAGTCGCTTGTCGCGAAATAGCTATCGCCGAGGCGTAAAAGGGCATCGTTTTTTTGAACGGGATCTATTTTTGATTTTTGGCTGTAACTTTTATAGCTGTTTTTGGCATTTTGATAATCGCGCTTTTTAAAATAAGCGTAAGCAATATTATAATCAATATCTTTATATTCCGTCAGGTTTTGTGCCACTGGCATTCCCTTGAATTCTTTATAACCGATCAAGGCTTCCTGGAAGTTTTTCAAATTAAACTGGCTTTCAGCTTTCCAGAACGTGGCTTTCGCCATAATTTCCTGGCTGTTGCGCTCTGTGAGTGAATTGTCGAACATATCCAAGGCCTTTTGAAATTTATTGGCTTTGAAAAGTTCCAGCCCGCGGAAATAAGCAACTTTTTGATAAGCCACTTTATCTTCATACTCATTGCTTTCTGAAAGCAGCTCAAGGGCTTTTTTATAATTTTTCGAAGACACATAAGAATTGACCAAAAGCTCTTTAATGCTTTCACGCTGCTCAGAATCGGGATATTTTTTTACAAAATCTGTCAAAACCTCGGGAACGCTTTTATAATTATTTCCGATTTCATAACTCAATTTCGCATAATTTAAAGCCGCGTCCTCTGTGATTTTTGAATTGAAATCCATTTCAGAGGCATTTTTGAAGGCATTTAATGCCTGCTGCTTCTTGCCCAGCTCGA
>Ga0307967_1000969_pt1 | contig 18770 bp, 15 predicted proteins | sample OrgLakmetagen648_FD_201828 | JGI IMG/M metagenome (GOLD analysis project Ga0307967, IMG submission 201828) | Saline water microbial communities from Organic Lake, Antarctica - #648 | ecosystem: Environmental > Aquatic > Non-marine Saline and Alkaline > Saline | place: Antarctica: Organic Lake... | reverse complement strand
GCTATCGGTTTTCTTTCCTTTGCCTTGATATCTTTCAATTACCGATAGCTTATCTTCTGGTAACAAGCCGGCTTGGAAATCATCTAAGTTGAGCTCATCGGCAATGGCTTTGGCGGTTTCTTTATTGTCGCCAGTGAGCATTATTACCTGAAGTCCGCTTTTTTGTAAATTTTTTACCGCTTTTTTACTTCCTTTTTTCAAGGCATCCGAAATGCAGACAAAACCAAGTGCTTTCCCCTCAACAGCAAGAATGGATACGGTTTTCCCTTTGCTTTGTTCGTCTTTGACATTTTTCTGAAATTCGTCTGACAGTTTTATGTTTTCGTCTTTGAGTAAACTTAAATTTCCTAAAAGGGTATTTTTTCCATCCACTTTTCCGCGGACACCTTTTCCTGTGATAGATTCAAAATTGCTTAAATTTTTCAGAGAAACTTCTTTATTTTCAGCATAATTTAAAACCGCCGAAGCCAGCGGATGTTCACTATCGCGATTGACAGATGCGGCAAAAACAACCACTTCTTCTTCCGAATTATTTTCAGCAGCCACCACTTTTTCAACTGAAGGTTTTCCTTCAGTGAGCGTTCCGGTTTTATCGACAAATAAAATATCAATATCATTGAGTTTTTCCAAGGCTTCGGCGTTTTTGATTAAAACACCGTTTTTTGCGCCTTTCCCAACGCCAACCATCACCGACATTGGCGTGGCCAAACCGAGTGCACATGGACAGGCAATGATCAAAACGGCGACGGCATTTACAAATCCATAAACAAGGGCGGGATCGGGTCCGAAAATCGCCCAGATAATAAAAGTGATCACGGAAATGAGCACGACGATCGGCACAAAATAAGACGCGATTTTATCGGCAAATTTTTGAATTGGGGCTTGACTTCGGCTGGCCTTGTTTACCATTTCGATAATTTGCGAAAGCATTGTTTCACTGCCCACTTTTTCAGCTTCCATCACAAAGGATTGATTTCCATTGACCGTTCCTGAGCTCACCGTGTCGCCTTTTTCTTTTTCTGCGGGAATGGGTTCGCCGGTGATCATCGACTCGTCAATGCTGGATTTTCCCTCTATAATTTTTCCATCAACGGGAATTTTGCTGCCAGGTTTTACGCGAATCCGATCACCTTTTTGCAATTGATCGACGGCCACTTCTTTTTCTTCGCCATTTTCAATTTTTGTCGCTTTATCGGGCGAAAGCTGTAAGAGTTCCTTGACGGCAGAATTGGTTTTGCTGTGCGCGCGGGCTTCCATCACTTGACCGAGTAAAACCAAGGTCAAAATTACCGTTGCGGCTTCAAAATAAACGTGGACCGTTCCGCCGTCTGTTTTAAACTGCGCCGGGAATAAATCTGGAAATAATAAACCTACAATACTAAAAATCCAAGCCACCCCAGAACCGATTCCGATTAAAGTAAACATATTCAGGTTCCAGCTTTTTACTGATTTATAAGCACGTTCAAAAAACATCCAAGCGGCATAAAACACGACAGGCAACGAAAGCCCAAACTGAACCCAGTTCCAAACTTGAAGCGGAAAAATATCATAGAGTGGATTATCCGAAAGCATATCGGACATCGAAATCAGAAAAATGGGCAAGGTAAAGGCGACTGCCAACCAGAATTTATTGCGCAGTTTGAAAAAACTTTTTTCTTCGGCCGATAAATCCGGTTCTTTGGGAACGAGGTCCATTCCGCATTTTGGGCAATCGCCGGGCTCGTTTTTGATCACTTCCGGGTGCATTGGGCACGTCCATTCTTTTGATTGCGATTGAGTGGAAGTTTCCTCGACTAAGTCCATTCCACAAACTGGGCAATCGCCGGGTGCGTTGTATGTTTTATCGCCCTCGCAGTGCATTGGGCAGTAATAAACGCCGGTTTTATTTTTCGGGTTTTTAGAATTTGAAGATGGTTTTTCCTTTTCTGAATCCTGAGAGGTCTGGGTGTCTTCTGAATTTTTTTTCCCCGGTATTGAAATCGAATAATTACCGCTGTCATTTTCCAAGGCTTCTTGAAATTTCTCAACCGGAATATGACTTTCCATTTCAATTTCTGCGGAAGTTTTTTCTAAATTAACGTCGGCATTTTCAACACCTTCGACTTTTTCCAAGGTTTGTTGAACGTGTTTTCTACAGCCGTCGCAGGACATTCCGTGGATATCATATTGATGAATCATAGAAAAAAAATTTTATGAATTCAAAGTTTGCATTTTTTCAACTGGTTGAGCCATAAAATTAAGGCTATAATTGATGGAATTTTGATGACATATTGAGAAAGTATTTAAGCTATTCAATTTAAAGATAACCAAAAAAAAACGCAGCCTAATTAAAGACTGCGTTTAATTTTAAAAATTTATAATTATCAAGTGATACCGAATCCACTATACTATTGTGTTTGTAAAGTTTCAACTCTCTCATCTGTCATAGTCTCTTGGCATTTGACCAATAACTTTCACGCAAATTTAGAGTGAAATCGGTATAAAACGGAAAAATGGAAAGATGATTTTTTACAAAATCACTAATTTGGACCAGTTGAAATATTGGGAGGAAAAAAGTGTATATTTAATAAAAATAACTATTGAAGGTATGTTTAATTTTAAAATTATTACTTATAAAAATTTATTGTTCTTAGTTACATTACTAATTAGTTCAACAAATTGGGCTCAATCATATATTTCAGGAAAAGTAGTTGACTCAAATAGTGGAAATCCTTTGGCCTTTGCCAATTTGATATTTAATAAAAACAATGCTTTAGGCACTTATACCGATATCGATGGAAACTTCTCATATTCAACTTCTGGAAAATTAAACAGTATAACCTGCATTTATGTCGGGTATAAAAAAAAGATTTATAGTCCAAAAAAAACGAAAGGCATAATTATAGAAATGGAGCCAGCCATTAGTTCATTATCAGAGGTTGTTATTCAAGCAAATGGAAACTTAGCGACAAAAATAATTAAGAAAGCAGTTGCACATAAAGCAGAAAATGATCCGAAGAATATAAAATCGTTTACTTATCGTTCATATTCTAAAACAATTTTTAATACAAAACCTGTTAAACTTAGGGATACAGCAGATATCAATAATAAAAATCGCTATATTTTTTTGTTAGAAGATATTAGCAAAACGAAATACAAAAAACCTAATTTTTCGCAAAAAACGATTTTAGCAAGTAAAGTTTCAGGCTTTAAAAACCCACCCTTTGCATTGTTTGCCAGAAAATTGCAACCCTTTTCTTTTTATGAAGATAATGTTGAGCTATTCGACCAAATATATTTAAATCCAATAAGTGATTTAGGGATAAGAAAATATAAATTTAAGCTTGAAAATAAGTTGATTAAAAGTAGTGATACCATATATACAATTTCATTTCAACCCCTTGCAGATAAAAATATTGATGGTTTAAGCGGCGTTGTACGCATAAATAGCAAAAAATTTGCTATACAATCCATAAGGGCTTCAATTGATGATAGCGATAAAATAAACTTTACAATAAAGCAAAAATATGTTCGTGTCGATGGGGAAAATTGGTTTCCGGAACAACTTAATTATAAATTGGAATTTAATGGTTTTCCTTCAGAAAATAATCACTTATATGCCGAAGCTAAAAGTTATATTGACAATATCAGGTTGAACGTTCCTTTAAAAACGAGTGATTTTTCTAATGAAGAAGTTATAACTGATCCTGAAGCAACCTCACGAGATAGTATTTTTTGGGAAAAAGCAAGGGTGAAGAAATTGTCTCAAAATGGAAAAAACACCTATAAAGTATTGGATAGCATTGGCGAAGAAAATAACCTCAACACATATCTGTCTCTTTTGGAAAAATTGTCTCAAAATAAAATCCAAGTAGGCAATTTTGACTTTGATCTATCAAAAACATTTGTTTATAATCAGTATGAAGGGCTTCGAATTGGAACAGGTATATATACCAATGAAAATTTATTGAAAAAATTCGTTTTTGGAGGTTATTTCGGTTACGGTCTAAAAGATAAGGCTTGGAAATATGGTATTTCAACAAAATATAAATTCAAGCAGGATGCTGGTTTTTTAAAAATCGGATATGAAAATACACTAATTGAAGCTGGAAGTTTTGGAATAAACATAAAAAATAAAAATTTATTCGGTTTTAGACGTTTTATTGGCTTTAAATATGATAATGTTGAGGCTTATAATTTTTCGGTAGAATATAAATTTTTAAGAGATTTAAAGTCAAACATTTCTTTCCATAGGAGAAAAATCCGACCCAAATTCACTTATGCTTTTGAAAACAATGGAATAATTACGGAAGCCTATAATACAACTTCATTTGATATGAGCTTCACTTTTGGAAACTTGGAAACCAACGGGAATATTGGTAATTATGTTCAAGGAAATTCAAATGAAGATTTTAATGTATCTCTTTTTTATGAAAGAGGAATTTCTGATTTTCTTAATAGTGATTTTTCATACAATAAATTAGAGACCAACATTATACAGTCATTTTATACCCCAGGATTGGGTAAAACAAGTTACAGACTTGAAGCTGGATATATTGACAGTGCTTTGCCTTTTGGACTCTTATTTACTGGCGAAGGGGGGTTCGATAAAAACTATCCTTTTGTAATGGATCACAATTTTCAAACTGTTTACCCTTATGAGTTCTTGTCGGATAAATATGTTAATTTATTTTTCTCGCATAATTTCAAATCCTTACTCTTTAAAACAAAATTTTTTCAGCCAGACATTATTTTGCACAATAATTTTGGATGGGGAAACCTTTCTCAAGAAAATGAAGAAAGCCAAAAATTAATCCAGTATAAAACTAAAAAAAATATATTCAGTGAGGTAGGTTTGGAGCTTAAACATCTTCTCAAAATCAACTATTTGAATGCAGGATATTTAAACTTTGGTGTTGCTGGTTTTTATAGATATGGCGCTTATTCGCTTTCAAATTTTAATGACAACTTTAAAATAAAAATAACTTTTGACTTTACTTTCCAGTAATATTAAATTTAAACCATATACAATATATCTCGTTAGCAGGGGTACCAAAGAAAAATCAGGTTTAATTGCAGAAAAATTTAATTTAAACGATAAATTTAGCACTCATCTTGGCTTGGGTTTTTTTTATAATGAAAAGTTGACGATATACAATGTAACAGATAGAAAACCTAAAGATCAAACAGCTTTAATCATAGATTCTTTAGAAACGTTTGTCATTGAAAATGCTTCTTATCTCAGTGTATGGGAATGTAAAAATAACGATGAGGAATTTTTGAAAGGCCTAAAGCTTTGCAGAGAGTTATATTCAAAAAAAATAAGCTTTGATTATACCTTTGACATATCTAACGAGAAAAAGTCCTATTGCTCAAAATTTTGCAATACTATTCTAAGAGAAATGAACAGCAAGAAATTTGACTTTGAGGCCACTTCGATAGAATTGAACGAATTTTATAGAAAGGTATTAAAAAAGAAAAATTTAATTTATTATCCAATTGACTTTTTTCAAAACAACAAGTATTTTAAAAAAATATATGAGAAGAAGCCTCATCAACCCGCCTTTATTGAGCAGTAGATTGATAAGTTGCTAATTCACTTTTTTCACAAATTTCATTCCGCAGCTTCATCTTGCTCGATATAATCTTTGTATTCGTGGATATTGACGCGGGCTTTTAAGTCGTGAAGCAGATTGTAAAGCCCAAAAAACGTCCGGTTGATATAAATAAAATGCTTGCTGCCGCGGTTTCCGTTCATTTTTCTCAGGTTTTTATCCTGACTGTATTTTTCACTTAAGCCTTCTACTTTTTCCCAAAACCCTTCATCTGAAAAATCAAAGGTGTCATTGTGAAAAGGGCTGGTAAACAAACTCAGCAATTCGTGGAAGAGTTCAGAAAAATAATCAATTTCTTCCTTAGTATCTTCTTTCCGCAAAATTTCAAGTTCGCGCAATTTCCCTAAGAAAAATTCACGGTTATTGATATTTTCTGGAACGGCCAATTCAAAATATGGCGTGTAAAATTCATCCGGCACTTTTTTGATACACCCAAAATCAATAGCGATTAAATTATCTTTTTTATCGATCAAGAAATTTCCTGGATGTGGATCGGCGTGCACGGTCTTTAAGTGGTGCATTTGATACATATAAAAATTCCAAAGCGCTTGACCGACGTGATCGCCTTGCTCGCGCGTGAAACCATCATTGACAAATTCAGAAAGGTGTTTGCCATTCATATAATCCATTGTGATGATGCGCTCACTGGAAAGGTCTTTATAATAGTAAGGAAAGCGAAGGTTTTCAATTTTCCGGCAAGCGTTTGAAAGGTATTGGCTTTGCTCGAGTTCCAGCAAATAATCGGTTTCTTCGACGAGTTTGCCCTCAATTTCTTCAAAGTATTTATCGGAATCTTGACCTTGCAAATTGAACATTTTAATCGCCACAGGCTTGACCATTGCGAGATCTGAACTAATACTGTCCGCAACGCCGGGATATTGAATTTTTACGGCGAGCTGTTTTCCATCTTTTTTTGCTTTGTGAACTTGCCCGATGCTCGCTGCATTGACGGAATTCAAATCAAATTCATCATAAATTTCATCTGGATATGAGCCCAAATATTTTTTAAAGGTTTTTCGCACCAAAGCAGCAGAAAGTGGGGGTACACTGAATTGCGAAAGACTAAATTTTTCAACATAAGCACTGGGCAAGAGATTTTTATCCATCGAAAGCATTTGCGCTACTTTTAAAGCACTTCCTTTCAAATTTTTTAAACCGTCATAAATATCGGTAGCATTCTCTTCATCGAGTTCTTCGCGGTTCAAGTCCTTATCAAAAACCTTTTTACCGTAATATTTCACATAGTTTGTTCCGATTTTTGCCCCCGTTTTCACGAGTTCAGAAGTCCGGTTGAATTTTCCTGTGGGAATTTTATCTATTGATTTCATTTAATATAATGAGTTTAGTAAAAGTGTTTCGCTTGACGCGTAAATAATATTGGTTTTAGTTGATTTTTAAATAGTTTAAAACCAAGGCACGTGGATGTCACTTCGAGTGAGCTAAATTAGAAAACCAGAAATCTTGATTTCGCTGGTTTTCTTTTTGGATTGCACCTGGCCGCCGCGGTGGATTGAGAAGCTTTGTTAACTACAGAAGTTCTCGATACCTGTCTGACTGGCGAGGCAGGAAAAATTTGTTCCGCTATCGCTACTCAAATTTAACTCGAACCTGCCCGTCCGGCAGGCGAGCTGACAAAAGGCTACTGATGCCTAAATTAAATTTAGAAACTTCAGTATCTTTATTTTCATTTTTTTAATCAGATTGAAGTAAGTGTCTCAAATTCAAAAAGTCCTAAGTCTTTTATCTAAGCACTGCGCTCTTTCCAAAGAAATTTTCCAAAGTCCACCACACGTTCAAGCGGGGTGTTGTCAAAAACGTCAAAAACCGTGTTGACTGATTTCTCTATTGCGATATCTGTTTTTTCAAATTCAGCTGAATCGTCGTCCATCCAGAATTTGATCAAGAATAACGTCTGGGCCCAAGCCCCTTCAGAAAAAATCAGCTCGTTGCGCTGAAGGTATTTGGCATTTTTGTCCATATTATCATCTTCGATCAAATCTTTGGCAAAACTTTTTACGTTTTTACGCAGGCCGCGAAGCTGACCGATATTTTTCATCGGACTGTCATATTGATTTAAGTTGAAAAGCACATAACTGCGGTTGACCGTCAACATTTCAAAAAAGGTAAAGTAGAAGGTCAACAATTTTTCGCGACTGGAAAATTGTTCCACTTCAGGGCTTTTCTTCATCAAGTCACGGCTTTTGTGATAAAATTGATTCCAAATATCTTTACGCAAAGAATCAAAACTTCCAAAATGGGTGTAGAATTCCTGTTCTTCAAATTTATTGTCCTTTGCAAATTTATAAACTGATTTGGGTATCTTTTCTGTTTCCAGAACTGTGTCCATATAGTAGTCAATCAGTTTTTCTTTGGTCACTTTCTTTTTTGCCGTCGATTTTGTTGCTTCTTTCTTAGCCATAATCTTTTATTTTGTTCAAAGATAACTTTTGTTTAAGTAATTATTGATTTGATTAAACAAAAGCTTTGTTAAATGTAACTTCTTAGGCACAAAATTTATACCTAAACCCAATTAGTCTCTGCCAGATTGTCATTAATTTGAAGCCAGGTATCTTTGGTATTTTTTTTGACCTAAAATAGTAAATAAAATACTACTAAATTATGTCAAAGGGAAAAATAAATGTGTCGGTGGAAAATATCTTTCCGCTGATCAAAAAGTTTTTATACAGCGATCACGAAATCTTTTTACGTGAGCTCATTTCAAACGCAACCGATGCGACGTTGAAGTTTAAACACTTGGCTGATATTGGCGAAACTTCTGTAAAATATGACGATCCTGAGATTGAAGTAAAAATCAACAAAGAGGACAAAACGCTTCACGTTATCGACAGGGGTGTTGGAATGTCCAAGGAAGAAGTTGAAAAATATATCAACGAAGTGGCTTTTTCCGGGGCGGAAGAATTTCTGGAAAAATACCAGGACGAAGCTAAGGAAAGCGGCATCATCGGTCATTTTGGACTCGGGTTTTACAGTTCGTTTATGGTGGCCGATAAAGTGGAAATCCTCACAAAATCCATTAAAGATGAACCGGCAGCGCATTGGGTTTGCGAAGGAACGACTGAATTTTCGCTGGAAGAAACCGAAAAAGAAGACTATGGAACTGAGATCATCCTTCACATCAATGAGGACGACAAAGAGTTTTTAGAAGAAAACCGCGTGCGTGAACTGTTGACGAAATACAACAAATTTATGCCTATTCCGATTAAATTTGGGACCAAAGAAAAAGAGCTGCCAAAAGCTGAAGACGCACCCGAAGATGAAGAGCCAAAAACGGTGCAAGTCGATGACATCATCAATAATCCAAACCCGGCCTGGATCAAGCAGCCCGCAGATTTAGAAAAAGACGACTACACAGGCTTTTACCGCGAGCTCTACCCGATGCAGTTTGAAGAGCCGCTTTTCCATATTCACTTAAATGTTGATTATCCATTTAACTTGACCGGTATTCTTTATTTCCCAAAAATCAAACAAGATATGGGAATTCAGAAGGATAAAATTCAGCTCTATCAAAACCAGGTTTATGTCACGGACGATGTTGAAGGCATTGTCCCTGAATTTTTACAAATGTTGCGCGGGGTTATCGATTCGCCGGATATTCCATTGAATGTTTCCCGTTCATATTTGCAGGCCGATAGTTCCGTTAAAAAGATTTCCAGTTATATCACACGGAAAGTGGCCGACAAGCTGAAATCGCTCTTCAAAAATGATAGAAAAGACTTTGAGGAAAAATGGGATGACATCAAAGTGGTTATTGAATATGGAATGCTGACGGAAGACAAATTCTTCAAGAAAGCACAGAATTTCGCACTTTACCCGACAGTTGACGGCGATCATTTCACTTATGATGAGTTGACAGATAAAATCAAGGACCACCAGACCGATAAAGACGATAAATTGGTTGTGCTTTATGCGTCAAACCAGGATGAGCAGCACAGTTATATTCAGGATGCCAAAGCTAAAGGCTATGAAGTCGTGCTGATGAATTCGCCGATTGTGTCCCACTTGGTGCAAAAACTGGAAAGCGAAAAAGACAATGTTTCTTTCGTGCGGGTTGATAGCGATGATATTGATAATTTGATCAACAAAGACGAAGAGCAAACGTCTAAACTTTCTGACGATGAGCAGGAAAAGTTGAAAGGTGATGTTGAAAAAGCAGTACCAAAAGAACGCTATACCGTTCAAATGAAAGCGATGGACAGCGAAGCTGCACCCTTAAAAATCGTTCAGCCAGAATTTATGCGCCGAATGAAGGAAATGCAGCAATCTGGCGGTGGCGGAATGATGGGAATGGGCAATATGCCTGAAACCTATAATTTGCTGGTCAACACAAACCACCCGCTAATGGCTGAAATCCTGGAAACAAAAACAGAAAAGAAACAAAGCCGCTTGGTCAACCAAGCTTTGGATTTGGCAAAACTCTCTCAAAACCTCTTGAAAGGGGAAGAGCTCACAAACTTTGTCAACCGCAGTTTTGGGATGATTAAATAAATGTTTGGTTTGTTATAGTTTGTGAACTCAAGGTTTTTATAAAATTTCATTTTCAACTTTTTAAAATGACATTTAAAAACTAACCAGTCACACTGAGCCTGCCTTTATCGGCAGGCACAAATCGACAACTATCAAAAACCGCTTTTTCCTCAATTTGGGAAGAAGCGGTTTTTTAAATTCCTAATTGCGAACTATTATTTATCTTCGCTAATTAGTGTCTGTCTTTAAACTCGGTGTTCGAGTTAGAAAGTTCGAGAACAAGGCTTGCGAAGTTTTTAAAATCAAGGAGTTTACTGGTATAAATGACTGTTTTCAAAACGAGCGGAACGCAATTATCGGACTTTATAGACGGACACTAATTAAGATTAGTTAATAGGTATGAAAAAAAACTGTTTTACAACTGTGGTCCTGATTGCTTTTATCTTGTTGAATGCAGTTGACGCTTTGGCACAAAAAACGGAAGTGATCAATTACGGAAAAAAATACCTCGATACTTTTACCCGCGTTAAAATGGACCCCTTTCAACAAAACAAGGAAAGGAATTTCAAAACCGACAATGAAGGGCAAACTGTTGAGCAGTTAAAAAAGGTCACAATAAATTCGGAAAAGGGGTTAAAAAACTACGAAGCCTTGGGCTATCACGAGAGACCAGGCTTTTTTCGTAGGTTGTTCAATCGTCCAGACAGGTTTGTGATTGGTGGTAATGATAAGATAACTGCAATAGCAACTTATATTGAACCCAAACATCCGTCACGGGCTACTTTCTTAGAAACCATATACCTCAAGGCTTACAGCAGGGATTCTTCTAATTTGGCGACCATTCAGGTTTACCTTTATCCGATTGATATAGAACGCAAAATAATCGGTGAAGACTTGTTGCACAATGATTTTATACTAAAACTTAATACTGATCAAGAATTTAAGGAAATTGATATAAGAGATGAAAAAATTAGAATGCCGAAGAAAGGTGTATTGGTTGTTCTTAAAAAAATTAATGAAAGCGGGATAGCACCTTGGATTGAGCTAAAAAAGCCAACCAAAAATGAATTTGAAAGTTACTTTTTCCAATCAAACCCAAAAAAAATATATTTGACTAAAGCAGTACCATTAGAACAAAATTTTAGGGTTGGTTTTAAAAGCTATTTTTTCAAATCAGGGTAAATTTGTTCTAATTGATTTAGTGCCTGAAAATTTGGTTTGTAAATAGGTCGGGGCTAAAGCCTGCCTTTGCCGGCAGGCAGGCTTGTCTTGAGCGAAGTCGAAATGCTCATTCAAACATTATACCATTACCTCGAGCGCAACTGAGAGGTTATCGGAAAACTAAATTATTTTTCTACTTCAATTCTAAACCGCTTTTTGCTGACCTGGAAGAAGCGGTTTTTTTAATTTTATGTGAATTAGGCCTAAAATCCAAAATAACCTTTTAAATTAGTCATCAAAACTATTCTTATGAAATCTATATTACTATCAACCGCAATGCTGCTTCTGATTTTTACGTCTTGTAAAAATGACACCAAAAACAAAGATGGTGATCAAAAGAAAGATAGCTCAAACACTGAAATGAACAAAACCACATCCAAAAACAATATGAATTCCATATCCAAAGAGAATATGGATCCTGATATGAAAAAAATTGCGATGGCCAATGGTTATGACAACTGGGACAGTATCAAAAAGGTCAATTTTACCTTTAATGTCGATCGTGGTGAAAAATCCCATTTTGAACGTTCTTGGGAATGGTGGCCAAAAGAAAACAAAGTGAAAATGACTTCAAAAGTGGACACTGTCACTTATAATAGAGACGACAAAATGGATGCGGATGCTAAAAAAGCCGATAAAAACTTTATCAATGACAAATATTGGTTGCTCTTTCCATTCCAATTGGTTTGGGACAAAGGCTTTAGTAAAACAATCAAAAAAAATGTAAAGGCACCAATATCCGGTAAAAAAATGAAAGAAATGATTATTGCTTATAATAATAAAGACGGTTATACACCCGGGGATATGTATAAAATTTATGTCGATAAGGATAATATGATCCAAGAATGGTCTTACCATCCCGAAGGTCAAAGAGATCCAAAAATGATCACCACCTGGGAAGATTATCAACAAGAAAACGGGATTACTTATGCCAAAAACCACAACGGAAAAGACGGAAAAACCAAACTTTATTTTTCGGGTGTATCCTTTAAAAAATAATTAATCAAACTATATGAGCTTAGGTTTTGATGCTTTAATTTGGCACCTGAAACCTAAGCTTTTTAATTTTAAAAAACATTAACACTTGACCGACTTTAAAAACACTGCGGAATTTGCCCGCGAACTCGATCAAAACGATCCATTAAATAATTTTAGAAATCAATTTCACATTCCAAAGGACAAACAGGGAAATGATCAAATTTACCTGTGTGGGAATTCTTTAGGACTGCAGCCAAAAGCCACTGAAAAATATATCGCCCAGGAATTAAAAGACTGGAAGGAACTCGGAGTGGAAGGGCACACCGAGGCGAAAAACCCGTGGATGCCTTATCACGAGCTTTTGAGTGAATCTATGGCAAAAATCGTAGGCGCTAAAAAAGAGGAAGTGGTGATAATGAACACCTTGACCGTCAACCTTCATTTAATGATGGCCTCGTTTTACCGCCCGACAAAATCCCGTTATAAAATTATTATTGAGAAAGACGCTTTTCCGTCTGACCGCTATGCGGTGAAATCACAACTCGATTTTCACGGTTTCGATGCCGATGAAGGATTGATTTACTGGAAACCCAGAAAAGGGGAGGAGCTTTGCAGAAAAGAAGATTTGCAAAAATTGCTCAACGAACACGGAAATGAAACCGCGCTTGTCTTGATCGGTAACACAAATTATTATACCGGACAGTTTTACCCAATGCGTGAAATCACTGAAATGGGACATAATGTTGGTGCAAAAGTTGGTTTTGACCTCGCTCACGGTGCCGGGAATATCCAGCCTGAGCTTCACGAAACAGGTTCTGATTTTGCGGTGTGGTGCACTTATAAATACTTGAACGGCGGCCCGGGAAGCCTCGGTGGCTGCTTTGTTCACGAGCGCCACGCGGAAGATAAAGATTTAAAACGCTTTGCTGGTTGGTGGGGACACAACAAAGAAACGCGTTTCAATATGCGTTATGAATTTGACCCGATTCCCGGCGCTGAAGGTTGGCAGTTGAGCAATCCCGATATTTTATCGATGTCTGCAATCAAGGCTTCATTGGATATTTTTGAAGAAGCCGGGTTTGATAAAATCCGAGAGAAATCTAAAAAGCTAACGGCTTTCTTTGAATTTTTACTAAAGGAAATAGAAGGCGATCTAATTGAAATCATCACCCCGGAATTGCCAGAAGAACGCGGTTGCCAATTGTCGATAAAAGTAAAAAACGCCGATAAAGAGCTCTTTGATAAGTTGACCGCTACCGGTGTTATCAGCGATTGGCGCGAACCCAATGTCATTCGTGTTGCCCCGGCACCGCTTTATAATTCTTATGTTGATGTTTTTGAAATGGTGCAGCGGTTGAAGAAGTTGATATAGGGTTTTAATTTTATAGGAAATACCATATCAAAAGTTTAGTTATAATTAAACATTGTGAGAAAATTTTCCTCAACTTTGTTCACACACATTTCAAACACTTCTAAAATAAGTGTTTATGAATTGCGAAAAAATGGAAATAGTCTTTTCGAGACCTTTGTCCGTGAAATAGATCAAAAAGGCAATTTATTTGATAAACTGGCTGGAGCGATTCGAATTGTGGAAGAAACTTCTAATCTTCAACGCTATCCTAAAACAAAATTTAGGCAAATAAAAGGACATAATCTCGGGGTTAAAGTTTACGAAGCAAAGTCAGGCTTAATTAGAATTTATCTATTTCACGAAAAAAAAACCGGCAGGATTATAGTTACTGGAGGGTTGAAGGACAATCAAGAAAAAAATTTAAGGTCTATTTTAAAAATCATAAAGCAGTATCAGGATGAAAAAAGAAAATGATTTTCGAAAAAAAATAATGAATCAGCCATCATACTGGGTGGAAGGCGTAAACAGTATGCTATTCAATGCTATTTTGAATTTTATGGAAGAAAAGGATATGAATCAAACCCAAATGGCAAAATACCTCGGGATATCCAAAGGGCGGTTATCGCAAATTTTAAATGATGGGGAAACCAATTTCAGTATAAAAAAATTAATTGAAATTGCATTGAAACTTGATAAATATCCCATATTTAAGTTTGAAGATATGGAAAAAAGCAATAGTGATCCGATCCTGTCAAATGAGGTTACTGTTAATCAATAAAAGTAAAAAATGCCGATAAAAAACTCTTTGATAAGTTGACCGCTACCGGTGTTATCAGTGATTGGCGCGAGCCCAATGTCATCCGCGTTGCCCCGGCACCGCTTTATAATTCTTATGTTGATGTTTATGAAATGGTGAAACGTTTGAAGGAATTGATTTAATTATTACGATTTTTAACTCGAAAATAAAATAGTATGAAATTAAAAAACACTAAAAACCACTTCGCAGCCTTAATTTTTATACTGAGCTTCGGCTTTACTGCATTTTGCCAGGAAATCGATTTATCAAAAGAGAAAATTGCTAGTCGAATTAGTAAAATGTGGATCGTGGATCACGTTAATGAAAAGGCCAAAAGTTTTGGTTTGGAAGGACTGGTAGATCAAGTTTATGTTTTTACGAAGGAAAACACTTTTAATCAATCATACGACAATTCTAAAAATGTCAAAGGCAATTGGGAGTTTGTTCCCGATAAAAAGTATATTAGTTTAACTATGAAAGGAAGGGTTTTTGCCAAAATAGTCTCGCTTAGTGATATTGAAATGATACTAATTTCAAGTGGATACCCTGAAGCGAAGATTTATCTTAAACCAAACAAAGATTGATTTTTTAATTAAAAACCAACACAATGAATTTTAACACTTTAAAAAACTACTCAATCGGTCTGATTTTTATCCTGAGCTTTGGAATTTCGTCCTTTGCGCAGGAAATAAATTTAAGTGAAAACAAAGTTGAGCAACTAATCTGTAAAACCTGGAAAATAGACCGTACCAATGACGCCGGCAAAAATATTGAAGGGGTTGAAAATGAGATGAATGCTACTTATGTCTTTAAACCTGAAAACACCTTTATCTTTAAAAATGAAAAATATGAAACACTGTCCGGAAATTGGGAATACAAAGCGGATGAAAACTTTATCCTCATCAAAATAAACGGGATTGATATTGGAAAAATAATATCTTTAAAGAAAACGGAAATGGTTCTTAGACCGAGGGCGAAACCTAAGATGAAATTTTATTTGAAACCCGTTGAATAATGAACCCCTTTGGCTGATAAACGAATAAAAATAGATTAGTATTCAAACTTAGTTTTTAAAACCGAAGAAAATATACGCACGCGAACAGCTTTAATCAGTAGAATAGATCAGTAAAAACCCGAACTTGAGGCTAAGTATGCAGTGAGTAAAATAGGTTTGTCCGCCTGCCGGACGGGCAGGTTTGGCTCTTATATTGCCGGGGATTTTAATGAAAAGAGCTATATTGACTTGCTCGTCGAATTCAAAAAACCTGTGGGTTGGGGCTTCTTCTCATTACAAATTTATTTAGAAAAGGTTTTTTTTTGATCGTAAAGTAGATTTGATGACTGAAAAGGGTTTGAAAAAGCGCATAAAATCCAATATTTTAAAGCAGGTAGAATATATTTAATATTCGAAACAAGAATGGATATGCTTTAGGCCGAACAAAGAATTCACTTGGATTATTACATACAATTTAACCTAAGGTTATCCGGCTATAAAAGTCCCCGCTGCGGCGGGGATTTAGGGGTTAAATCTGAATTGAATTAAGTATATTGACTGAAAAGAATAAACACATTTTAATGAACAAAAAAGAACACATTTTAATAGTGGGTGCCGGATTATGCGGATCGCTTCTCGCACTGCGAATGGCACAACGCGGTTTTAAAATAACTTTGGTAGAAAAGCGGCCAGATTTGCGAAAGTCTGATATCTCTGCGGGGCGCTCAATCAACCTTGCCTTTTCGAACCGCGGGATCAAAGGGATTTCACTGGTCGGTTTAACCAAAAAAACCGAACCTCTCTGCATCCCGATGAACGGAAGGATGATCCACGATAAAACCGGGGAAACATTTTTCTCGCCTTACAGCGGAAATAAATCTGAATATATCAATTCCATTTCCAGGACCGATTTAAATGCTTTACTTCTCAATGAAGTTGAAAAATTGCCCAATGCAGAAATTATTTTTCAGCAGGATTGCAAGGATGTTGATCTTAAGAGTGCCAAAGCGGTTTTCGAACATTTCGAAACTAAGAAAAAAACTGAACTTTCAGGCGATATTTTAATTGGTACCGATGGCGCGGGTTCTGTTGTTCGCCAAAGTATGGAAGCTGATTCAGATATGAATTTCAGGGTTTCTGAAGATTTTTTGGAACACGGGTATAAAGAACTGTCCATTCCAGCTGGAAAAACAGAAAAGTATAGAATTTTTAAAAATGCCTTGCATATCTGGCCGCGTGGCGAAAATATGTTGATTGCGCTGCCAAATTTGGACGGTAGTTTCACCGTGACGCTTTTTATGTCTTATAAAAAAGGGGAACAGAATTTTGAGCAACTCAAATCTGAAAAATCCATCAAAGCATACTTTGAGGAATTTTATCCAGATGCGCTGGAACAAATGCCTGATTTAATCAAGGATTTTTCTCAAAATCCCACCAGTCCGTTGGGAACGGTGAAATGTTCGCCGTGGAATGTTCAGGGAAAATCATTGTTGATGGGTGATTCGGCACACGCTATTGTTCCGTTTTATGGCCAGGGAATGAACGCTTCCTTTGAAGACGTGGTGGTTTTTGATGAGGTTTTGGATGATTTTGAGGGCAATTGGCAGCAAATTTTCGATGAATATGAAAAGCGCCGCAAAAAAGATACTGATGCCATTGGCGATCTCGCCATTGACAATTTCCACGAAATGAAAGAGCACACCGCCGCACCGGTTTTTCAGCAAAAACGCAAATTGGAAACGGCCTTTGAGCAAGAATTTCCCGACGAATTTGCATCAAAATACCGCTTGGTGACTTTTCGTGAGCAAATTGGCTATAACCAAGCAATGCAACGCGGCCGCGCCCAGGATAAGGCTATTCTAAAATTGCTGGAAAACAACGAGCTTTCCGATAGTTTGGGTTTGAAAGAAAAACTGGAAAAAGTCAATCAGGCGACGAAAAAGATGCTGGATGGCACATTTTCTTAGATATTGGTAAGTTTTAAATTCTTATATTTGAATTGTTATGCGAACGATTAAACTAAATATACCTGAGGACCTCAATATGAGGGATGATGAATTTTCGATGATTTTAGCGTCGAAACTTTATGAAGATGAAATCCTTAGTTCAGGTCAAGCGGCTAAAATGGCAGGTTTAACAAAGCGCACCTTTATTGAGTTACTGGGAAAACAAAAGGTGTCGGTTTTCAACAACTCAATTAAAGAGCTGGAAGAAGACATTTAAAATGCATAAAACAGCACTTGCCGATTCTACAATTTTGATCGTGCTCAGTAACATCAAAAAATTAGACCTTCTAAATAAAATTTATGAGCAAATCCATATAACTTCAGAAATATATGAAGAGTGTTCTTTAGTTATGAGCGACTGGATCATAGTACAGAAAATTAAAGATAAAAAATATCAAAAATTTTTGGAAACCCAGTTCGACGTCGGTGAAGCAAGCCTTATTGCTTTGTCTCAAGAATATAATACACCATTATTATTGGATGATTTAAAAGCAAGAAAATTAGCTAAGAGGTTAGGATTAAAAGTTACTGGAACATCAGGCATAATTCAGAAAGCTAAAGAATTTGGATATATTGCTGAAGTCAAACCAATTATCGAGGAATTGCATAGTAATGGCTTCTATTTATCTTCAAAAATAACAAATGAGTTTTTGAGAATAAACTGAGAGTTATAATATTTCAAAAAAGTTTTATAAATGAAAAAAATCACAGTCTTGACCGGGGCGGGGATGAGTGCCGACAGCGGTTTGAAAACCTTTCGCGACGATGACGGTTTGTGGGAAGGCCACGATGTAATGGAAGTGGCGACCCCCGAAGCTTTTGAGCGCAATCCAGAATTGGTGCACGATTTTTATAACAAACGCCGCCAGCAACTCAAAGAAGCTAAACCCAACGCGGGACACAAAGCCCTCACTAAATTGGAACAAAAATTTAATGTCAGCATTGTGACCCAAAATGTCGATGACCTGCACGAGCGCGCAGGCAGCAGCAATGTGATTCATTTGCACGGCGAACTTCTCAAGGTGCGAAGCGCGATTGATCCCAATTTAATTCTGGAATGGCGGGAAGATTTATTACTCACAGATAGAAATGAAAGAGGACATAAATTGCGGCCGCACGTGGTTTGGTTTGGCGAGGCCGTGCCAATGATGGAAAAAGCCGCCGATGAAGTTTCAGACTGTGACCTGCTGATTATTATTGGGACGTCGATGCAAGTTTACCCCGCCGCCGGCCTGAAAGATTTCGCACCGCACGGAACTACCGTTTATTTTATAGATCCAAATCCCGCCGTTGAACCTTCAAAAAATTTAAAAATAATTGAAAAATCAGCCGCCGAGGGGGTTCC
>Ga0307967_1000965_pt1 | contig 18792 bp, 19 predicted proteins | sample OrgLakmetagen648_FD_201828 | JGI IMG/M metagenome (GOLD analysis project Ga0307967, IMG submission 201828) | Saline water microbial communities from Organic Lake, Antarctica - #648 | ecosystem: Environmental > Aquatic > Non-marine Saline and Alkaline > Saline | place: Antarctica: Organic Lake... | reverse complement strand
AACGGAATTTAGCTGGGCTAAATGAGTATTTCGGCAACGAAGTAGTTGGAAGAAAGAACAAGTTAGCAACCAAAGTAGGATCTTTAGAGGTGCCCTAAAATAATCAATTTAAAAACGAAGGCAAAAACAAGCATAAAGCCTATTGCCTACTGCCTATTGCCTTCATCCCATCTAAACTAACACTTATTCATTTAGCCTGTATTATTCATCAAAACACTCAAAAATATGGTTCTACCACGAATTTAGTGGATAACTTTTTCAATGGAGAATAAATCTCAGCTATCTTTTCTTGCACTATTAAGGCATTTCAAAATCCGCTTTAATCAGCATTCACCAAAGGTGAAAAAATCCGCGAATATACGGGTTGCTTGCATCCGTGTTATCCGCGTTCCATTACAGCGCATCAAAAAGCATCAACCAGAACTCTCGGTTTACTCTATATTTTTGTATAACTAATGTCTTAATAAATAATTCAAACCTTGTTTATCAATTCAACTACCCATTAAAATAAGGGTAGAACCAAAAATATTAAAACACATTATAAAACAATAATTTACATCAATATTTTAAAGAAGAAAACTTCTTTAAAATTGAGTGTTTTTTGATTACTTTCATACAGCTTCTGCGTTACGAACTTATTGAAATAGAGTACTATGCCTGCAAAGTCCGATGCATAAAATTAAATTCATGAACCGAGCTTTCGAGCTCAACAAAGTTAATAATACAGGTTAGTACCGAAACTTGAGTTATTAACTATTTATTCCTTTTAAGAAGTTAGAAAGGTTTCCGTTCTTGGCTACCTCTGCATCTCCTAAAATCAAAATAGAACTTGGTCTATTTCTGTCCAACCACATGTTAAAACTGGAATTAGTTGCAGCTAAAGTTCCATTGATGTCTACTTTATGAACAGGCATGCTTCCTTTACCCAATTCAACTTGTAAATCATTATCACCTTTGGAAAAGTTGTGATTTTCATGGAACAAAACAACACCATCAGCGATCTCACTTAGGTCGTCTTTCTTTTGTGTTGTCGGAACCACTTGTATACGCTTATCCTCAGCCCATTCTGCGATGGCTTTTCCAAACTTATTGTCTTCGATAATGTATATGGTTTCTATTTTCATCCTATTAAATGATTTAAAAGCCCTTATTTAGGCGGTTAAAATCAGGCACAAAAATAATGACTTCTGATTAATATCAAACTAAAACAAGACAATAAAATTAAAAATAAATCAACCTTAGTCCCTTATTTAATTAAAGGCATAAAAACGGCACTAAAAAGTAATTATTTCGTGAAAAAAAATTACTTTTCTTAGTCATCTATAAACTTGTAACCTACTCCTTTAACAGTCTGTATATAATGAGATCCTATTTTTTCACGCAGTTTTCTTACATGAACATCTATGGTGCGATCGCCAACAACAATATCACTACCCCAAACAGAAGAAAGTATGATTTCTCTTTCAAAAACATTTCCTGGCTTAGAAGTCAGCAAGGCCAAAAGCTCAAACTCTTTTCTCGGCAAATGAATATTTTCTCCTTTTAAGGTTACGCTATATTTCTGCCTATCAATTAAAAGTTCTCTACCATTCAAATCAGGCTTTCTGAATCGCCCATTATTCCTTCTTAATAGTGCATTAATACGACTAATCAGAACTTTTGGCTTTAGCGGTTTTGCAATATAATCATCTGCCCCAGCATCCAATCCAGCAACCTGACTGTAATCTTCGTTACGTGCAGTAAGAAAGCAAATTAGTATTTCACCATATTGCGGGTCTTTTCTAATATTCTCGCATACCTCTATTCCATCCATCACAGGCATCATGACGTCTAATAAAATAATGTCAATTTTATCTTTATAAGCAGACAATAAATCTAAACCCTCTTTTCCATTACTCGCCATGAAACAAGAAAAACCATGATTGGATAGATTATACTCCAATAATTCACGAATCTCTTCTTCGTCATCTAAAATTAGTATGCCTTTCATTAGATTAAATTATTGTTTTAAACAAAGATAAAAAATCTATATTAACAATTCTCTTATTTAGCGCTCGATTTGTGGTTAATTGCTTTAGCGTTTTTTGTGAATTTAAATCTAAGAAAGGGAATGTAAATCATCTCCTAATTACTACCTTACTGTAAATAAATTATTAAATTTCATGAAAAAATTATTCCTATTTGCAGGTATTATGATGTTAACAACAATATCATTTGGCCAAAGTTATGGCTCAGGGATTGGTGTTAAAGGGTTAAGTTCAGGTGGAGGTCCTTATTCAGGGGCCGGAGTTAACTATAAAGTTTTTATAGGAGGCGGAAATGCATTAGACATCACAGTAGGAGGAGGAGATCATCACCTTGCAGGTCAATTGCTCTACGAATGGCAAAAAGAGACTGGCTGGATCGGTGGTTTGGATTGGTACCTTGGAATTGGAGGTACATTAGGCGTTTGGGACAATAATCATGATTGGAAAAGCAATGAGTATAATGATGGCGGTTTTTTCATTGGAGCTGACGCTGTTATTGGATTAGATTTCAATCTTGAGCCAAATACAGGTGTTCCTATTGGAATATCGTTGGAAGTTGGACCAAGTGTCGGGATAATCAATAGTAGAGGATTTGGATGGAACTCTGCATTTGCAGTAAGATACATTATTAATTAACACTATTTCAATCCACTGAAAGCGCCCAGTAAAATCACTTTTACTGGGCGTTTTTTGTTCTTTATGAAGTTTGAATAATCATTGTGAAACTATTTCTACTATTCAATATAACTCAACCTCAACATATTCGATTTTCCTTTAGACTCAATTGGCATCGATGCAATATTAATCACCAACTCACCTTGTTTCAGAAGTCCTTTCTCTTTCAAGATGTATTTTATGTCGGCTATTGTATGGTCAGTACTTACCATTTTATCATAGTAAATAGCATGCACTCCCCAAACCAGGTTCAATTGTGTTAAAATCTCACTGTTACTAGTAAAAACGAAGATTTGTGACTTCGGACGTTGTGAAGCAATTTTATAAGCTGTATACCCTGAAAATGACATTGTCACAATCGCTTTTGCATCAACTCTATTTCCTAAACGCGTCGCATTAAAACAAATAGAATCAGAAATAAAACGCTCTTGGTTTTTCTCTGGAACTTCTTCTTTGTAATAAATCATGTCAGACTCTTCTATCTTACGCACGATCTTATCCATTGCTTGAATAACTGTAATTGGATGTTTACCAATTGAAGTTTCTCCTGAAAGCATTACCGCATCAGTTCCGTCTAGAACAGCATTTGCAACGTCATTAACCTCTGCACGAGTTGGTGTATAATCTTCGATCATACTTTCCATCATTTGTGTTGCAACAATAATTGGCTTTGCATGCAGGTAACATTTTTTGATCAACATTTTTTGAACTAAAGGCACGTCTTCCATTGGAATTTCTACACCTAAATCACCACGGGCTACCATTATTGCATCCGTTTCTCGAATAATCCCGTCAATATCTTGAATCGCCTCAGGCTTTTCGATCTTCGCAACAATTTTTGCTTTGTTACGGTTCTTACTAATAATATGTTTTAACTCAATGATATCTCTGGCAGAACGCACAAATGACAATCCTATCCAATCGACATCTTGCTCCATTGCAAATTCTAAATCTTTGAGGTCTTTTTCTGTCAAAGAGGGTAATGAGATCACTGTATTTGGTAGATTTACTCCTTTATTTGACGAAAGAATTCCTCCGTGGGTTACCACAGCTTGAATTACTTTCCCATCCGTTGATACAACCTCCAATTCAAGTTTTCCATCATCTAAACGAATATGCTCACCGGGTTTAATATCTGCTGCAAGCTGCACATAGTTAATAGAAAAATGACTACTCGTTCCAATTACACCCTCATCAGTAACAATTTCAACACTTTCACCTGGAATTAAATTAACCCCGTTGTTTTCCATTTCACGTGTACGGATTTTAGGCCCTTGCAAATCTGCCAAAATTGCAATGTTTAATCCTGTTTCTTCGTTAAGTTCACGAATAATTCGGATTACTTTTTCGTGATCTTTATAAGAGCCGTGCGAAAAATTGATCCTCGCAACATTCATTCCCGCCTCCATCATGCCTCTCAGAACCTTTTTAGAGGATGAGGCAGGACCTAACGTAGCTACAATTTTTGTTCTTTTCATGTTTTTATTAATTTTACTTTAATGAGTATCTCTGTCCTATTTTAATTTAAAATATGAACTTATTTGCAGATTTCAAATCACAAGGATCAAAGCTAAATGCGGTTAAAACACTCTGTATTTCCTTAAGTTTAGCTAAAAAACCCTCAACATCAAAAGCTCCCGCTTCTTTTATAACCAAGAAAAAATCTATTTGCGCTTTCTCTGGCACTAAAAACTTTCCATTGCTTTTATTTTGAATCAAATAGTAAGCAATACTTTCATCTTCGTCTTCAAATTCATAAAGAGAGTGAGAAGAATTAACCACTCCTTTTTTTCCAGAAACCATAAATGGCTCTATTGACTTTTTAAGACGTAATCCGATCTGTTCATTTATTGACCAACAAACTCTATAATCTGCTTGATGACTGCATAAACCTATTATATCGAAATCAAAATCGTCTTCTAAATTTAAGGTATATTTTGTCATAAATCACTAATCTACAAGATATCAAATTTAAGAAATTTTGACAGATACTCAGTATTAATTATACATTAATTCAACTTCTCGATGCGGTACCACAGTAAAGGAGTTCCTGTCTTTTTTGGTATTAGCAAAGGATGAGTTAATTTTAACTTTCCGAATAAGGAAGATCTCAACTCTGTTTCAATCAAAAGAGACTGATCAGAATAGCTGAAAAATAAAATTCTATAATTTGTAAATGACTTCAATCCCTCCACTTTCATGCGTTGAGGTTTCCATGAAATATCAGTTGGAACGTTGAAGTTCAGCTCTATTTGATCACATAGGTTTTCCTTTAAAAACTCCTTTCCGTCTGCTCCAACGGTTTGGATATTAAAAGTTCTGTTGTAAACATATCCAGCCGCCATTTCTTGATTCTCCCCAACTACATATTGATGTTCTACAATATCTTTTTCTGAAGAACCAAAGCCCCTCTTTTGTCTACCTATAGCCGATTTATTGCTGATGATTTCTAGAAAACTATCCGTATTGTAATACTCTTTTGCGGCAATTATATCTGACCAAGAAACACGCTGGTCCCTATAAATAATTCCCTTTTCATCTTCTTCAACAATATAAGTAGCCCAAACAAAGTGACCTACAGCACCTGTAAATGGATAACGCATCACATCAATTTTATGGCCTTGATAATCGGAGCATTGATGTGTTCCATCACCATGATCAGACTCTCCAAAAAGAACCGGTTTATTGTATGTTTTTCTCAATCTATTTATCGTATTTGCCATGGAGTTCTCCTCTTCTCCAAATTTATTGTTTGCACTAGACTTGGAATGAATCAGTTTCGCAGGGCTTCTCGAATAATAGGAAATCGAAATAAAGTCAAGGTCATCCAAATACCAAGTACTGTCAATAAAGTCAGGAGATTCATCTGTGTAATGTGAATAAATTGCTGTTTTCCCTACAGGGAATCTTCCTACTCCTCCTAATAAATGTTGATTATATTGAATAGAATCTTTTATATAACTCGCCATTTTTTTATGGTATTCATACACTGCTTTTCTTGCCATATCTCCTGACTTAGAAACAGCATCATAAGGCGAATCATTTTCATGGGGATTTTCGTCAATATGCCATGGTTCACAAAGTAATTCAACAGCAGAAATACTCGTTGAATAACCCCATCGCGCCATTATATAACGGGCTCTCTCTTTTAAGTAGCGCATCCCTTCTTCTTTTAAGAACATATCTGAAGGGGTTTTACTATTAAGCATCAAGGAGTAACCAGATGGAGGATTTGGATCTTTTTTAGGCCAAGCATTTGGATCAGCCCAATTAGAAGTGTAATCATATCGAAATTGGTGATAATCTCCTAACTTCATAAAATAAGAGTGATACATTAGGTTGAACTGAATTAAAGTATTGTTCTCTTCACACAAGGCCAGAATTTGATCCATTTCCCAAGCTTGATATTGTCTGTCTTGATAATACCCGACTTCTTCAAACTCGATATCAAAAGCACTTGGGTGCATTAACATCCTGAAATACTCCCCTCCTGACTTCACATAATCTTGAACCATTTCGCGGTAAGACGCCCAAGCAGAAAGGTCTAATTTTTCATTTTCATCCAAGCTATACATTAAATTATTTTTATTGCTTGGAAATGGTAAATTAACACCTGTTGGAATAATTGTTTTTCCATCTCTTTCAAAATACTTTGTACTATCATTCAATGAAACAAATCCTTTAAAGTGAGACGCTACGACATTAAAATCTAAAGCATCAGAAATAAAAGCCACCTGACCTTTAATCGACACCGTTAAAAAAACCTGATGTGCTCCTGTAGTTTTTGGCGCGTATCGAATTCTAAATTGTTGATCTGTTTTTATTTGATCCCAACTATTTGCCGCTTGATTTCTTTTAATATCAGTGAACCAAAATCCTATTGCTGAAAACTTAGCGCCAGTTTCTTTGTGTTTAAAATGTGCTTTAATATTAATGTCCCAACTCACAAAGGGATTTAAACCTGCTCTTTGATGAGGGGTTCCGTCCATGTATAATTGAATTAATGCGAGTATAGAATCTGGTAATGTTACTCCAAGCTCTAATCGGGAATTTTTATTAACCGCTGATTTATCTTGATTAATAAATTCAAAATCTATGTCCTGCGGGGAAATGAGTTGCCCAAAAGCAAAGGAAGGCAGAAATATAACGAGTAAGGCTAAAATTCGCATAATGATGTTTTGAATTATTAAAGATAATGAAATATAAATAATTGGATTATTTAGTTAAGATGCTAACCTAATTAGTCTTTGCATAAGCAAAAGGAAATAGCGCTGCGCTGCGCAGAGTATAACGACGAGAAAACCATTTTAAAAAACTACGAATTAGCCAAGAGATCAAACCATTGAATAGAGCATCGGCCTACTTGGAGCAGCATCATTTTCAAAAGGAGCTACTTGTAAATTAAGTAAATATTCTCCGTCTTTGGCTTCTTCAGGAACAAAAATGAATTCCGTGATTGTTCGGTCAAATCTTGGACTATTTGGAACCTCCCAATAACCATGGTGAAAAGCCAATTCTCCATTATCGGACTCTTTATCTACACTTGGTAAATCTATCAACAGATGTTTGATATTTAGTGTATTAATAATATCCAAACAAGCGATATCAACATAAGGTGGATTTGTTGATGAATAATTTCTTGATTTCTTCACTTTGGTATTTGGAAGTGTTCTAATAATTAAAGCTTCAATTGAATCGTATTGTTTAAGCGTCTCCAATTGTTGAGCTGAAATAACATTATCTTCGCCTCTTTTTTTAGGCTCAACACTAATGACAACTGCTTGAAAGAAATACTGATTTAAGTGTTCATTAATAGAATAGATTTCTGGAGTAATGTGCCCCAAACACTCCGTATGAGTCCCATGTCCATGTGGATTAAAAAAAATATTCCGAAAATTAACGGCACCTCCTTTTTTCACTTCTCCAATCCAACCATCTTCCATCACAGGTTCAAACCTCGGCGGTTTTACGTACCAAGCGAGTGGGTTTTTATTGTCATTTGATAGAGGAATAGACAAGTCTATTCCTTTACTTAAATCAATTTTTTTTCCGTTCTGTGTTGTTAGAATCATGGTCTATTTATAATGATGATTTATGCTTATCTGTTTGTTTAACCAGGATAACTTTTAAAACAACTTACATTTAGCAGTTGACTAATGATTTTAGAATCTTTTTCACAACTCACACTCAAAACTCAAGCGAAGGGCTATGGTAACGATCTAACGAACTGTTGGTAACGACTTTTATACGTCTCTTTACCTGTGCAGCCTTGTGCTGTTGCTTCGTTATAAAAATATTCAATACGATTATCTGGACTTGGATGCGTACTCAACCATTCTGGAACAGCTGCACCTCCTTCTGCCTCGATTTTCTCAAAGAATTTAGCGCCACCAGCAGCATCATAATCTGTTCCACATAAAAAAGTTACAGATGCCTTATCCGCTTCTGTTTCATGTGTTCTTGAGAATTTTAAACCGATAATACTTGCTGTTAAATCCCTAATTAAAGCTTGGTCACCTGCTATGATGCTCAACATAACATCAACTCCATATGATTTTGTCATTTGACGTGTTGAATGGCGAAGATCTGCATGGCCAATTTCATGCGCAATTACTCCAGCCAACTGCTCTTCAGAATCTAAATACTTAATTAGTCCAGTGTAAACATAGATATAACCACCTGGTGTACAAAAAGCATTTTTGGTTTCATCATCTTGAATAATTCTTATTCTCCAGGCAAAGTCATCCTTATGTTTTACATTACCAGAGTTTAAAATCTTGTTTCTAATATCGTAAATATAGCGATAAGGCACAGGATATTTCGCACTGTCTAAAACTGGATATTCTTGACGGTTTCCGTCAATTTCAGCAGCTACTTCTTTGCCTAATTCCTTGTCGTTTTGAATAGTAAAGAGGTTAAAACTCTTTATACCACCGCCATTTGTCATTCCACAATTAGTCAATATTGCCATAGTTGACAATAAAACAGTGATATTGAATACTTTTCTCATCGTTTAATAATTTAAGGGTAAAAATAAATACTAATAAACTGTGAAGCAAATCCAAGAAGATATCCTAATCCAACTTCTTTCAAGGTATGCGCTTTCAAAAACAAGCGTACGCTTAAAACTATTCCACCCGCTAATAAAACCAAAATCAGCATGGTAATTGGAGACTCTTCTAATGGAACAGAAAACATGTAAACGAAACCAAAAAGCGACCCCATTCCCATTCCATGTAAACTTATTTTCATTTTTTTAGTGATAAAATAAGCGATAAATGAACCAAGTGCTCCCCCAACAACCATTGCTTTGAGGAGCGAAGGAATCATTGCATTTTCGGTTTGAAAAATTAAAAACACATACAACACAAGACAGTAGAAAGTCATAATCGCGATTGGTGTCAAACGTTCTTCTTTACGCTCCATTTCTAGAGAGGAAATTGTTTTATTTAATCGCAATACTAATAAAGACAAACCTGGTGCTAAAACGATAAAGACCAAAAAGAGCAATAGAAACAAAAATTTCACAGCTGGGTCTAACATGTACAAAGATTCACTTGCTAAAAACGAATTAGATTGAACTGGTAAATAGAGTACAATTAACAAACCGTAAATTGGTGTGAATAAAGGCAAGAAAATCCATGAAAGTAAAACCGCTATTTTTCTCATTAAAGTTCTTTTCTGAGTCTTGCAACAGGAATATGCAGTTGTTCACGGTATTTCGCAACAGTTCTTCTTGCAATATTATATCCTTTTTCCTTAAGTAAGTTTGCTAATTTTTCATCTGTAAGTGGCTTGCGCTTCAACTCATCACCAACTGCTTCAAGCAAAATTTGTTTTACTTCTCGTGTTGAAACTTCCTCTCCTGAATCTGTTGATAAGGACTCTGAGAAAAAATGCTTCAATGAAAAAGTACCATATTGTGTTTGTACGTATTTTGAATTGGCTACACGGGAAATAGTTGAAATATCTAAATCTACAATCTCTGCGATGTCTTTCAAAATCATTGGGCGCAATTGAATATCATCTCCTGTAAGGAAATATTCTTTCTGATAATTCATAATTGCCGTCATCGTTGACAATAATGTATTTTGGCGCTGTTGAATGGCGTCAATAAACCATTTAGCAGAATCGAGCTTACTCTTCACAAAAGTAAGTGCTTCTTTATCTGTCTTTTTCAACTTTGCACCTTCAGAATAGTTCTGCAACATTTTCTTGTAACCTTGACTAATTTTTAAATCAGGTGCATTTCTACCATTCAATGACAATACAAGTTTACCGTCTTCATCATTAATTTGAAAATCAGGAACTACTTGCTGCAATGATTTTGAAGAACTTTTCAGAGAACCTCCTGGCTTTGGATTCAATCGAATAATTTCATGAATAGCGTCTTTTAAATCCGCTTCTGAAATTTCCATTTTAGCAGTGATTTTCTTGTAGTGTTTTTTCGTGAACTGATCGAAATAACCTTCCAACACTTTTAAAGCAGTGTAACGTGTGATATCACCATCCTGTCTTCTTTCCATCTGGAGGATCAAACATTCTTGCAAATCTCTAGCGCCAACTCCGGGAGGATCTAATTCCTGAACATAATGCAAGACGGCCTCTAAATCAGCTTCTGTAGTAATCAAGTTTTGCGAAAAAGCCAAATCATCAACTATAGATTCCAAATCACGTTCTAAATATCCAGCGTCATCCAAACTTCCAATTAAATAAGTAGCAATAAGTACTTCTTCTTCTGAAAGTCTCTGCATATTGAGCTGACTCAACATGCGTTCTTGGAAAGTTTTTCCAGAAGAAAGTGGCATTGACTTTTCTTCATCGTCTTTGCTCTTGTTTGAAACACTCGTTTTATAGACAGGTTCATCGTCCGTCAAATACTCATCAATATCAAAGTCTCTTTCGTCCTCCCCTGCTTCTTCTTCGTATTCTTCTTGCTCAAACTCCTCCTCATTGTCCTCCTTGCCTTCTTCAAGTGCAGGATTGACTTCCAACTCTTGCTTTATGCGTTGATCCAGCTCCATGGTTGGCACCTGCAACAACTTCATCAACTGAATCTGCTGTGGTGAGAGCTTTTGCTCCATCTTTTGGGAAAATGACTGTTTAAGTGCCATAATTTAAGTTTTATCTAGGCTTAAGTTAATTAATTTAATCCTATTCCTAATATTATAATGTTAAAAATTAGCGTTACCTGGCGTTCTTGGGAACGGAATTACATCTCGGATATTCGTCATCCCAGTAGCAAACATTACCATTCTCTCGAATCCTAATCCAAATCCTGCGTGCGGAACTGTACCAAATTTACGTGTGTCGATATACCAATACAATTCTTCTTCGCTGATATCGAAGTCTGCACATTTACTTTTCAAAATATCTAAACGTTCCTCACGTTGTGATCCACCAACAATTTCTCCTATTCCAGGAAATAAAACATCCATTGCTGCAACCGTTTCTCCATCATCGTTTTGACGCATATAAAATGCCTTAATTGTAGCTGGATAGTCTGTAATAATTACTGGACAATTAAATTCTTTCTCTACCAAATAACGTTCGTGTTCAGAGTGTAAATCTACTCCCCATTCCACCTCATATTTGAATTTCTTTTTCTTGTAAGGCTTAGAATTTCTTAGAATTTCTATTGCCTCAGTATAAGTAATGCGCTTGAATTCATTATTGGCAACAAACTGTAATCTTTCGATTAAAGTTAATGGATTCCTATCTTTCTCTGGCTTCGTTTTTTGCTCTTGTGCATCACGGTCATTCAAGAATTGAACATCATCTGCATAGAATTCTAAAACGTAGTTAGTTAAATATTTCAAGAATTCCTCCGTCAAATCCATGTTGTCTTTCAAGTCATTAAAAGCAACCTCTGGTTCTATCATCCAAAATTCCGCCAAGTGACGAGAAGTATTAGAGTTTTCCGCTCTAAATGTTGGTCCAAATGTGTAAACTTGACCTAAAGCCAAAGCTCCTAATTCAGCTTCCAATTGTCCAGATACTGTCAAGTTTATAGGTTTATCAAAGAAATCTTTTGAATAATCAACATTCCCATCTTCTGTTTTAGGAATATCATTCAAATCCATGTGCGTAACATGGAACATTTCTCCAGCTCCTTCAGCATCTGATGATGTCAAAATTGGAGTATGTAAATTATAAAATCCTTTGTCATTAAAGAACTTATGAATGGCGAATGTCAAACCATGACGAATTCTAAACACCGCGCCAAAAGTATTCGTTCTGAAACGCAAATGCGCTTGTTCACGCAAGAATTCTAGCTTGTGCTTTTTGGGTTGCATCACTGTTTTTTGAACATCATCTGGATTTGCTTCACCAATGATTTCAACAGAATCAACAGCGATTTCTTTAGCTTGACCTTTTCCCTCTGAAGCGATTAACGTTCCACGAACCTCGACAGCTGCAGCAGTATTGATCTTTTTAAGAATTACTTCATCAAAATTTTCATATTCAATTACCGCTTGGATATTATTGATTGTTGAACCATCATTAATCTGAATAAAGCGATTGCTTCGAAAAGCCCTCACCCAACCTTTAACAATAACTTTTTCGCCTACTTCAGACGATTCCAATAACGCTTTTATTTTCGTATGTTTCATTGATTCAATTTTGACTTATGCAAAAATAAAAAGTTTCGGGATATAGTGGTTAATAATTGAGAATGGATAATTGATAATCTGCAGGAAATAATCCATTGTAATAATTATCAGACTTATTTTAAGTGGCTATTAAAAACGTGCTATATTGAAGAATGCTTATGTTAGGGAGGGATTTTTGAAAACCAAATTAACACTCTTCCATCCTCTAATCTCCCTCCTCTCTTTTTCTCAAGAAAAGACCTTCCTATTTAATGGTAAAAAGTCTGATGTTAGATTGATCTTTAAACTAAAAGAGCCATCAAAAATGACGACTCTTTTTTTATTTTACAAAAAGTTAAATTTAATTTTTGGCAGTATTTAAGCTACGAAGAACTCTAATTCCTTTAGCTTTCTTATCAACGAACAATTCTCGTTATTCAAGCTTTTAGGCAACATCAATTAAAGGGCATCTCTAATAACTCTGTTTGGAATGATAAGGCAGTTGTTTTTTTCAAATACAAGGCGCTGAAAACGGAATTTAGCTGGGCTAAATGAGTATTTCGGAAAGGAAGTAGTTGGAAGAAAGAACAAGTTAGCAACCAAAGTAGGGTTTTTAGAGGTGCCCTAAAGATAGTTTTCTACTTCCAGTGGTTTTTTCATCATTTTTCATAAAAAAAGATATTCAATAAATTTATCATAAAAAAAAATAAAATCATACTGTTCGATAGAAAATTTTAGGAATTGGGTGGGGAAAGGGTTCTATTTTCAGAATGATTGTTTAAATAGAAATTTAAAATGGAAACAAAATGTTGTATATTTGATTTAAACAATTGGCTATGTTAAAACTCATTGAAAACAGTAAATCTAAACTTCAAGAACTTTGTGAGCAATATGACATCAAGACTATGCATGTCTTTGGCTCTGCAACAACCAAAGATTTCAATGATGAAAGTGATGTGGACATTCTAATTTCATTTAAGGCTATATCTTTTGAAAAGTATACAGACAACTTTTTTGAATTGCATGAAAAACTCGAAAAATTATTTAACCGCAAAGTTGACTTGCTGACTGAAAACTCTTTAAAAAACCCTTATTTTATTGAAAGTGTAGAAAAAACAAAGCAACTCCTTTATGCAGCCTAATTTAAAGATGTATTTGCTAGATATTTCGAATTCGATAGAATCAATTTATGAATATCTTGGTGAAAATCCAGACTTTGATAAGTATGAGAACAATAAAATACTTCGTCGTGCAGTTGAACGGGAAATAGAAATTATAGGTGAAGCAATTAATCGAATTTTAAAAATTAATCCTGTTATTGACATCTCCAACGCAAAAAGAATAGTCGATTTAAGAAATCTAGTGATTCACGCTTACGACAGTGTAGATAACATTATTATTTGGGGTGTTATCAATAAGGATTTACCGCTTTTAAAAAATCAAGTTGACGCTTTACTTTGATTGGATGTTAAACATCTATTTAGTGTCTGGTCGGAAACAGGCAATTTTTATTCCCGATTTTATCGGGATGAGAGGTATTTATTCAATCATAATAATTTTTTAAGGTTTTTCCCGATTTCTCGGGACAGGCTATGAGCTTGATTCGCTGCGGTTTGTTTTTCTTTCTTTAGGAGATACATCAGCATCAGCCGACGAGAAAAAAAGTAAAATAGACTCAAAAGAATCAATTTTAATTTTGTTGTGTTTCCGACCAAACACTATTTAGAGTGAGTTTTGTTTATATTAGTCACACAGCAGGTTAATGTTTAATAGTGCATCTTCTATTTCAGGTTTGAAAAATCAAAATAATATGACTAAAAAAGTAATATTCCACAAAAACAGACTTTTACTGATTCTTTTACTAGTAGGGGTTTTCTCTTCTTGCAGCAAAATATACAGTGTACTAAGAAAAGATGTTGATAGCGAGGGAAAGACCGATATCAAATCAAAATTTAACGATGACAATAAGGTCTACACAACAAACAGACTCTTCTCCTATAACGTACACCAAATTGATGCAGCAAGGGAATTAAATTACAAGATGGAATTGCTTGTTATTCCCGGCAAATATAATGGTGGAACAAAAATAAAGTATAAGCTTTATTATACCGAAGAGAATTTAACGTTGAAGGAACGGGAGGAATATATTGATAGCAATAAACTTTACAAATGGGACATCACCAATGTTATGGAGGACGATGAAGGTGTTTGGATTCATCCGCCACGAAGTTACACTTTAGAAAAATTACAATTATCCCCTTTTCCCCAAATTGATTTCCCTGCAAAAATCGGGGACAATTGGGCTTCAAGGATGTATATAGGCGCTGGATGGGGTGACCTGAGAGGCAAAACGGTGAGTTCAGATTATATTGTGGAAAGTGTTAAATATTCAGAAACTGATTCTTTAAATTTTACTGCTCGAGTAAAAGCAGAGACCTATTTTGACGAAGAAAATCATTTATGCAAAGCGGTGTTTGATTTTGATTCTCAACTTGGATTTACAAATATGAGTTATGTATTTGATGATTCTACGAAGGTGGAGATTCGATTGGTGGAGTGATATTGGAATAGAAATATAAAATGATTAAAAATTGCCTATGAAAAACACCATCTTTATTCTCCTCATATTTTTCTGTTTTCAAACAGTTGCCTTTTCACAAGAAAATAAGGTTCTGTTTATCGGAAATAGCCTTACCTATTATAACGATATGCCAGATATGTTTGAACAAATCTGCAAAGAATTTAACCTAGAAATTGAAGCTGAATCTTCATGTTTTTCTGGAGTAAACCTAGAAACTCATGTAAACACATATTGGTACAAAAAAACTGGATTTCATGTTGATAATCCACCGAATAACTCAATTCTTTCAAGGAAATATAAAGTTGATACAAATGAAGTAATTACACCTACAACCATAGATAAAATATTGGAAGTCAATTACAAGTATATCTTTCTGCAAGAGCAACCCAATTATATTTTAAATGCCGAACTGAGAGAGAAATCTACAAAACCAAGTTTAAAAATAATTGATTCGCTTGCTAATAGGAGTAATTCAAAAATATTTTTAGCTCAAACTTATACTGGTAAATCAGATGAAAAAGCTTGTCTTAAAATCAAAGAATGTCAAAATGGAGATTGTAACGACAAATACTACTGTTCCGATGATTTTCAATCTTTTGAAGAAAAGACCGATACGCTTGTTAGAATTTATAATAATGTCGCTTTGGAATTTGGTTTCAGAACAATACCAATTGCAGAGGTATTTGAACATTTCAGGAAGAATCAACCTCAAATAGAACTTTATAAACAAGGAAGCCATCCCACAAAAAACGGTTCATTCATAATGGCTTGTATTCACTATTTTTCAATAACAAATCAAAAAGACTTTACAAAAATGGAATTCAATCCCGTTCGGAAGGATTTTGATGTTATAACGAAAGAATTGCTTGTTTTTTTTTCTAAATAGTATTTGCAAGAAATATAATATCAATCGTAAATTAGAATAGAGCATTTTTAATAAATAGAAACCAAGTAGCATCAAGAAAAGAAACTAATTAGCTATCTTGTTCATTGAATTACAAGAAAATATTATGATTAAACAAGTCTTCTGTTTCATTTTAATTTTACTCATTTCCCTTGGCGCCAAAACACAAGAGTTAACCTTTAGGTTAGTTGATCAAGAAGGCGAAACTGTTAAAGGAATCGAAGTTTTTAAAAACAGAAAATTCATTATTTTTAGTGCCAAGAACCTAGTTATTTTGAATGTGGATTTAAATGACCCAACAACAAATAGCAGAGAAATAATTGTAAAGCTTTAAACTTTTTCGAATTCTTTATTAAAAACTAAGCATGAAATATGATTCTACTAAAATTAGATTGATTGAGTGATAGCAATATTAAGTTTAAGACTGTGTCTTATGGAACATTCAACAAATGACAAATCATTATAACAAACAATTATCACAGTTAAAAAACTAACCTTGAATCATTTAATTAATTTTATTTAGATTAGAGAATACTTGTGTTATCTAAATAATGAAGGATGAAGATCAAAACTACTCTACTATTTCTTTTAGTATCACTCTTCTCTTTCAGTCAAGAAAAGATATTTCTATTCAATGGAAAAATATTTAATAAATCCTCGCTCACAGTAAGAATTGAAAACACTAATCAAAGAATTAGCTACATTGATTTTGAAAAGTTAGACCCAAAACCTATTGGCTATTTTTGGATTAAATATCAAGAAATAGATTCTTTGGTTCTAAACTACAATCGTTTTATAAAAACAGATACATTTTTCTTTGAATCCCGAAATCAACTCCTTGAAGAAACAACAATTACCGCAGATCTTTTACGACAAGAATCTCACGATACAATGCATGTTGTGGATTTTCATTTTATTGATGGAGAATTATATACGATTCAGAAATCAGTGAATAGCTTGCAAAGGAAATATCTTTCTCATGGAGAAACCTACACTTTGATTAACTCCAAAGCAAACCTTTTATACGATGATTTAATGGGTTTTCCGCTCATTGAAATTTTTGATTCAATTTTTACTTATGCCAATGAAAAGCTAGAATTTTTGATGTTTTATAATGAATACAGACGGAAATTCTATGGGTATGTTGGTTATTACAAGGATAAGTCTTACTTCAAAAATACCTTTTTTTACAGTTTATTAGATGAAATTTCTGTTTATGATAAAACTGAAGAATCAGAAACCTTTATCGATGTATTTTATGATTCAAGTTCTATGTATTATGTTTCACAGAATTATTTAGCGATGGCAAACACGCCACCTGTTTATCTATATTATAATGGCTTGCAAAAAAATGGAGGTAAGAAATACCATAAAGATAAAAACACAAGCATGGCAAATCTAAATGCCAAAACAGCCCAAGTTTTCAAAACATTAAACGGTTCTAGTGGGTTCTTAGGAATGCTTGGCCTACTTGAAGAATCAAGAATGGATGCTTATTTATTAGACTCCATGCTGATTACCTTTGATTTCAACAAGTCTGAGATGAACTACTATTTGGACAATATTAAAGTCAAAACTTCAAAAATAGAATTAAACGATTTTTGGTACAGGAATGAGTTTTATACTGATGAAATCAAAAAGAAAGGCTACTTTTTATACCGTAAAAACTTTACCCAAGCGATTTTAGAAATTGATTATTTAACTACCGAAACAAATGAAATACCTTTATTGAGTGGAATCCATGGATTGTATCATTGGGAAGTGAATGCCGGCAGACTTTACATTCTCAAAAAAGAAACTCCGACTAGCTGGAAAAGGATACTTTATTCTTATAATATTAATGATGCGCGGATTGAGTAAGAAAAGAACATTAAAACACGCCAAGAACAACTAAAGACATAAAATCCAAATTTATTAAAATCTCATGAATAGATATAGATTCAAAATATTCAATACTGAAATCATCATAAATATAAGATCAATTCTAACGGTGTTCTTTCTTTTACTTATTCATCAATATTCTTTTTCTAATAACACGATTGAATATTGGGAGTTTGTACATAAAGCTGAAAATGAAATAGTACAAGAGAAATATGTTGAGGCAGTTCGATTTTATGATTCTGCATTTGCATTTTTAGATTTACCTTTTCAAAAAGATATTCATAATCAGATTCAATGTGCTAAAAAATTGAAAGATTATGACAAAGTAAAAACGCAAGCTGTTTTTCTCCTTGAAAATTACAATCTGAATCCAAAATATTTAAGACGATATAAAAAGTACTATAACAGTAAAAATTTCAAAGAGTATTCAAAATTATACAAGAATCAAAAATTAGAGAAATTTGAATGTATTAGCGACATAGATTCACTTTTTGCGATAGATCAAAAAATTAGAACAAAACAAAACTATACGCAGAATCCACACTTAATAAAAAACGTAGATTCATTAAGCCTAGTATTTTTTAAAGACAAATGGCTTAAGGATCTGTGAAGAAATAACACATCCATTTTGAAAAGATTAATTTAAGACTGATTTTCGATGTGCCGAATTCTGAAATGGATTTGAGTTTTTATATTTTAGTTGGGCATTGGTTTCAGCAAAATTTTAAAGTTCAAGAAGATTTTTTAAGATTGGTACAACTCGGGAGATTCCCACCAGAAGTTTATGCAGATTTAGTTGATATTATGAATGGAAGTATGATGTATAAATCACAATTTGGAACTCTCACAGAGGTTAAATATAGTAATAAAATTAAAAATATTAAACGAAACACAGACGATTTAAATACAATTAACGAAAATCGTGCAGAAATCGGGTTACCAATATTTAGTGAATATTTGACTAATTTACAGTATTTCAAAAAGGACAGAAAATTTATTTATTATAGGGCATCTCTAATAACTCTGTTTGGAATGATAAGGCAGTTATTTTTTTCAGATACAAGGCGCTGAAAACGGAATTTAGCTGGGCTAAATGAGTATTTCGGCAACGAAGTAGTTGGAAGAAAGAAC
>Ga0307967_1000959_pt1 | contig 18860 bp, 15 predicted proteins | sample OrgLakmetagen648_FD_201828 | JGI IMG/M metagenome (GOLD analysis project Ga0307967, IMG submission 201828) | Saline water microbial communities from Organic Lake, Antarctica - #648 | ecosystem: Environmental > Aquatic > Non-marine Saline and Alkaline > Saline | place: Antarctica: Organic Lake... | reverse complement strand
CGAAGAACATCAAGAAGTAGAGGGCTTTTATTTTTGAGGTTAGTTGAGCAGGCAGTAAATAAAACCCCTGTTTCCTATAAAGAAATTGTCAATCAAAATCACGGGTCATGATTACATACCCCATTTACTTGAATATAAATGAGTCCGCCGTTCAAAAACATATTGATAAGCTGAAAGAAAAAGGTATATTAGTTCGTAAAGGAACAACAAGAGGATATTGGCAAATAAACATTCCAAAGAATAAAGGAAAATGAAATCCACCGAATCCAAATAATAAAAGGCCATTTTTAGATTACTATAAAAGCAGGGTTGCCCATGTATGTCCGGTGCCGAATTTGGGCGTTTCGCTTAAACATTGCCATCAAAAACCTTCCTCGCCATGTGCAATTCCTCGCTCAATCCTTTCCGAATTTGGTACTTTTTTTTCAAAATTCAGGCTTACTCTTCTTTATACCACGAAGCATACATGGTGTAGCTGTTGGCAATGCGTTGGATTTCGCCTTTGCTGAGGTTTTCATCGATTTCTTTAATCCGTTTGGCCGGAACACCGGCATAAACACCTCCTGACTTTGCCACCATGCCTTTGGGAATGAGGGCGCCGGCAGCGATAATAGTATTGCTTTCCACCACAGCATCATCCATAATAATTGCTCCCATCCCGATAAGGACATTATCATGAACAGTGCAGCCATGTACGATGGCATTGTGGGCAATAGAAACATAATTACCTATGTTGGTGGGCGATTTTTTATACGTGGCGTGAATTACAGCGCCGTCCTGCACGTTTACCTGGTGTCCTAACCTGATGTAATGCACATCGCCGCGCACCACGCTGTTAAACCAAAAACTGCAGTTATCGCCGCAAACAACATCTCCAACTATGGTGGCATTGTCTGCAAAAAAGCAGTTTTTTCCATACTCCGGTGTTATTCCGTTTAATGATTTAATAAGTGCCATGATGATTGTTTTTATTTTTTGGCGGGTAATCCAAAGAAAAATGAAGCCCGCGGCTCTCCTTCCTTTTCATAGCCATCGTAATGATGAGGTACGCTATATTGATGAGGTTGCGCAGCTCACAAATTTGCTGCGAAACGATAGAACGCTCGTAAAGCACTTCCGTTTCGTCATAAATAATTTTTAAGCGGTCTAAAGCTCGTTTTAATCGTAAATCGGTCCTTACAATACCCACATAATCGCTCATTATGGATCGCAGCTCTTTATGACTTTGCGTAATAAGCACCATTTCTTCGGGGAGGGTGGTGCCTTCGGCATTCCAGTCAGGAATGTCTTCCTGGTAATTTCTGGTGTGGTAGGTTTCCAAAGCGTCGATGCTTGCGCGATGGCTGAACACCAATGATTCGAGTAATGAGTTTGAAGCAAGCCTGTTAGCTCCGTGCAGTCCGGTAGACGCCGTTTCGCCGGAGGCATACAGGTCTTTGATGGAGCTGCGGGCATATTCATCCACTTTTATTCCCCCACATAAATAATGCGCCGCTGGCACCACCGGGATCATTTCTTTAGTGATATCGATGCCAATGCTTAAGGCTTTGGAATAAATGGTAGGAAAATTGCGTATAAGCTTATCTTTGTCGAGATGCCTGCAGTCCAGGCATACATGGTCTGTTCCGGCCAGCTTCATCTCCGTGTCGATAGAGCGGGCCACGATATCGCGGGGCGCCAGCGATTTGCGTTGGTCATACTTATGCATAAAAGGCTCTCCATCTATGGTCTTCAGCTCACCGCCGAATCCTCGCAAAGCCTCAGTAATCAGAAACGAAGGCTGCTCAGAGGGGTTATACAGCGAAGTAGGATGAAACTGTATAAATTCCATATTATCTATCTGACCTTTGGCGCGGGCCACCATTGCGATGCCATCGCCGGTGGAAATCACAGGATTCGTGGTGGTTTTGTAAACATTTCCGGCGCCCCCGGCGGCCAGCATGGTTTTTTTGGCCAGGATAGTGATGATTTCATCAGTTTTACGGTTCAGCACATACGCCCCGAAGCAGGAGATGTCAGGGGTATGGCGCGTAATTTTTTTGCCAAGATGATGCTGTGTGATCAAGTCAATGGTAAAATATTGTTCGAGCAGCTCGATATTTTCGTGTGCCATAACTTTTTGCAGCAGGGTGTTTTCTATCTCCTCGCCGGTGTTATCTTTATGATGCAGCACGCGGTTTTCGGAGTGGCCTCCTTCACGTCCCAGTTCATACTGGCCGTTGCTATGCTGGTCAAAACTGGCGCCCCACTCAATAAGTTCTTTCACCCGCTCTGTTGACTCCCGGATAGTCATCCGCACAATGCGCTCGTTGTTATGTTCATCGCCGGCATCTATGGTATCCCGGATGTGCTTTTCGTAAGTATCGGGGTCGTACATCACCGCCGCAATCCCTCCCTGGGCATAGCGTGTGGCCGTTTCATCAGCTTTGTCTTTTGTAACCAGGCACACCTTTCCATAAGGAGCCACCTTCAGGGCGAAGCTTAAGCCCGCTATGCCACTGCCAATTACCAGGAAATCCACTCTTTTTCTATTCATTGCATGATATGAATTACGGAAAAGCACAAAAGTATGAAAAAACAGCGCTACAAGTCCAGCAGTTTTTGTTCGGGCTCTACTCCTCCCAGCAATAGTTTTGCCGGATCTTCGAGCATCTCCTTCACTTTATACAAAAATCCTACCGACTCTTTTCCGTCAATAACACGGTGGTCGTAAGAGAGGGCGATGTACATCACGGGCCTTATCTCCACTTTGCCCTCAACAGCCACAGGGCGTTCCAGGATATTGTGCATCCCCAGGATAGCGCTTTGCGGAGGATTGATGATGGGAGTAGAGAGCATGGAGCCGAAAACACCGCCGTTGGTGATGGTAAAAGTTCCACCAGTCATTTCGTCAAGCGTGATTTTGTTGTTGCGGGCGCGCGTGGCCATATCTTTGATGTTGCTCTCGATCTGTGCCAGCGTCATGGTTTCGGCATTCCGCAGCACAGGCACCACCAGCCCCTTGGGTGAGCTTACGGCGATGCCTACGTCGGCATAATGGTGATAGATTATCTCTTCACCGTCGAGGTGGGCATTAACCGTGGGGTGAAGCGCCAGGGTTTTTGTGACGGCTTTTGTGAAAAATGACATAAAACCCAGCGAAACACCGTGCTTCTCTTTGAACTTCTCTTTGTATTTTTTTCTGATATCCGATATGGGTTTCATATCCACCTCGTTGAAGGTGGTAAGCATGGCGGTTTCGTTTTTTACGGCCACCAGGCGCTGCGACAGCTTCTTACGCAGCGTGCTCATCTTTTTCCGCTCTTCATCACGTGCCCCCTGCCAGCTGCCGGGTAAAACCTCTTCGGCTTGTTGTTTTTGGGTGGCGCCGCCCAATGAACCGGCATCTTTATTTTCCAGGTAATATTCTACATCGGCTTTGTTTACCCTGTGCTTTTTAAAAAATTCCACAAAATCCTCCTGCTGTACCGCATGCTCTTCCATCAGTTTTTTAGCCAGGGGGCTGACGTGCCATGCTATTTCCCCGCTACCGGACTCGGATATTTCTTTCTTTTTATCGGCCGGAGCCGGGCGCTTTTCGTTCTCTTCACGGGGTGCCGGGGTCTCTTCCTTTTGCTCCTGTGCCTTATGGTCTGTTTTTTCTTCCTTCTCCCTGGGTGGTGACTGGTTGTCCTTTTTTTCCGGTGCCTGTTTCTTTTTTCCTTCCGCTTCGGTGTCAATATAAGCAATCACTGCACCTACTTCTACGTTTTCTCCTTCTTCCACCTCAATTTTGATCGCTCCCGATTCTTCTGCGCTGATGCTAAGGGTGGCCTTATCAGAATCTATCTCCACCACTTCATCATCTTTTTCTACATATGCGCCGTCATCTACCAGCCAGTTGGCTATTTGCACTTCTGTTATCGATTCTCCCGGGCTGGGCACTTTTACTTCTATCTTCATAATCAGGTGATTTGCGGTTTATTTGTTTCTCGTTGTTTCATCTGTTTAAAAAATTCAATAACGCTGCGGTGAGGCATCTGTTTTTTAATCATGCCTGGTGTGCGTCTGATAATTCTTTGAGGCAAAGCCTGTTTCCTTTTGAAAAGATCGCCACCGGTTGCCTATACAAACCATCTTACACTCCTCATCCAGGCGGTGGCAGTTACATTGCCTGAAAGCTTTATCCAGAATTTTTTCCTGCTGGATTTGATGAAATTTACTGGAGCCTGTGGCTGTGCTTCCGCTCGAAGGCCGCGAGATGAGCTTCAGGTCAACCTCTTTAAAATGGACATGCATAAAGTGCCATGCGCCCATATTTTCGGGCTCTTCCTGCACCCAAAGCCACCGCTCAGCATGCTTATATCGCGATATGATGCCGTTGAGCATATTGCGTGGCAACGGGTAGATCTGTTCCAGCCTCACAATGGCTGTTTCTTCATCTTTCAGTTCCCGTTTACGGGCGATAAGGTCATAATACACCTTGCCGCTGCAAAGGATCACTTTGGTTACTTTCTCCGGCTCCGCCGTGGTGTCGTCAAGTACTTCATGAAACTTTCCGCCGGTGAAATCTTCTGTTTTAGAAACGCACGCAGGGTGGCGCAAGAGGCTTTTTGGCGTAAGCACAATCAGTGGTTTACGGAAATCGCGATAGAGCTGGCGCCGCAACACGTGGAAAAAGTTGGCAGGGGTCGTTGGGTTCACAACCTGTATGTTGTTTTCGGCGCTTAACGACAAAAATCGCTCCAGGCGGGCGCTGGAGTGTTCCGGGCCCTGTCCTTCATAACCATGGGGTAAAAGAAGCACCAGGTCATTCATAACATTCCACTTATCCTCGCCACTGCTGAGATATTGGTCGATGATAATCTGGGCGCCATTGTTGAAGTCACCAAACTGTGCCTCCCAGATAGTGAGGCTGTATGGCGTAGTGAGAGAGTAGCCATACTCAAACCCCAGAACACCGTATTCCGAAAGGGGGGAGTTGTAGACCTCAAACCTTGCCTGGTCTTCACTCAGATTGTTCAGGGGGATGTACTTCTCTTCAGAATCTTCTAAGGTGATGACGGCGTGACGATGCGAAAAAGTGCCCCGCTGTGAATCCTGTCCGCTAAGGCGCACCGGAAATCCCTCTTCGAGAAGGGTGCCGTAGGCTAACAGCTCGCCCATGCCCCAGTCGAATTCACCTTTGTCTACCATCTTTTTTCGCAGATTCATCATTTTCAGCGATTTACGGTAGAAATTCTTGTTCTCAGGCACGTGGGTTATCTTTTCCCCGATTTTTTGGAAAAGATCCTGTTTTACCCCTGTCATGGGTGAGGAGTTAAAATCGTTGCTTTTGGCACGACGTATTTTGTTCCAGGTATCGTCAAGAAAGGAGGTAATGTTTGCTTTTTCGATATCTTTCGACTCCGCAAAGCCCTGCTCCAGTTCGTCGATAAATTTCTTTTCTATGGATTTGATCTCCTCAGGTTTGATATAATTGTTATTGATCAAAAAGTCGGAATAGATAGAGGCCGGATCCGGGTGCTTGCTTATCGCTTTATAGAGCAGCGGCTGCGTAAAGCGGGGCTCGTCACCTTCGTTGTGGCCGTATTTACGGTATCCCAACAGGTCGATAAACACATTCCTATGGAACCGCGATCTGAATTCCATAGCCAGGTTAATAGTATAAACCAGGGCTTCGGCATCATCAGCATTGACATGAAAGATAGGCGACTGTAAGATTTTGGCTATATCGGTGCTGTAGGTAGAGGAGCGTCCTTCGAGGTAATTTGTGGTAAACCCCAGCTGGTTGTTAATGGCCAGGTGAATGGTGCCTCCGGTTTTATATCCTTCAAGCTCCGACATCTGCAGCACTTCATACACCACGCCTTGTCCTGCAATAGATGCGTCGCCATGTAAAATAATGGGTGTTACGCGCGAAGTATCCCCGTCATAGAAATGATCCAAACGCGCCCTCGCTAATCCCTCTACAACGGGCCCTACGGCTTCCAGGTGGGAAGGGTTGGGCGACAGGGTCAGTTTTACAGCTTTTCCGGTGCGTGTATTACGCTCATAGGTTTCGCCAAGGTGGTACTTCACATCACCCATCAGCCCTTCATCTTCGTATTCAATGCCGCCAAATTCGCTGAAGATATGTTTTAGCGGCTTGTGCATAATATTGGCCAGCACATTGAGTCTTCCCCGGTGTGGCATGCCTATGATGAACTCTTTAGCGCCCAGTTCTGCACCGCGCTCTATCACTTCGTCAAGAGCAGGGATAAGCGTTTCGGTGCCTTCGAGGGAAAAACGCTTCTGCCCGGGAAATTTCCGGTGGATAAACTTTTCAAACTGAACAGCGCGATTCAGCTTGCTGAAAATCGCCTGTTTGCTTTCGGAATTGAACTGCGGGGTGTTTTTCGTGCCCTCCATCTTTTGGCGCAGCCACTCCGTTATTTCCGGTTTACGGATAAACTTGAACTCCACACCTATGGAGTTGCAGTAGGTGTGCTCCAGATGATCGATAATTTCGCGCAGTGTGGCATCACCAAGACCTATTTCCTGTCCGGCATGAAAAGTTTTGGGAAGGTCTCCCTCCTGAAGGCCGAAATTTTCGAGGGCCAGGGTGGGGCTGTACTTCCTTCGTGTGCGAACAGGGTTTGTCTTAGTGAACAGGTGGCCGCGCTGCCGGTATGCGTTGATGAGGTTAATAACCTTGAACTCGCCGGGGAGCATTTGCTGCTCCTCCGCTCCGTAGCTCTCACGGGCAAATTCAAAGCCTTTGAAAAAGTGGCGCCAGGTGTCATCAACGGAGGATGGATCGTGCAGATACTTTTGGTACTGCGCGTCTATCACTCCGGGATCGGCATTCGATAAAAATGAAAAATTATCCATCGTAAAATAATAGTCTCCGTTTTAAACAACAAAATTACATCTTTGCAACAAAAATGTGTGTTTAATGTTGACGCAAAACATAACAACATATACCTTTTATTCTGTTTTAAATAGTGATTCCGGCACAGATTATTACGCACAGGCTATAGGTTATTGGTTTAGTGCATTTTCCATGACTGTAGCAACAATTAATTAGTGTGTTAAAAATCATGTATTTGGAGCCATTCTAAACTTACCCCGGTGGGAGAAGATTTTGTTCTGTTACTTGGTTCAGGGAAAAATAAATCCCTTAACTTTGCTTAAAATTTAATATCAAACAAAGCACATTATATGTCATGACAGCTAAAGATAATAAGGTTGTTGAAAGAAAAGATGTGGTAGTGAAATTTGTAGGAGATTCCGGCGATGGTATGCAATTGACCGGGACCCTGTTTTCTGACGCTGCCGCTTATGCAGGTAACGATTTAGCCACATTCCCGGATTATCCTGCCGAGATACGGGCCCCACAAAACACTGTTGCCGGAGTATCCGGCTTTCAGGTTCATTTTGGAGATAAGAAAATACACTCCTCCGGTGACCTGTGCGATGTTTTGGTAGCCATGAATCCTGCATCCCTGAGAGCAAACCTGAAATGGGCCAAAAAAGGAGCTACGTTGATTCTCGATGTAGACAGTTTTCTGGATAAATATATTGAAAGAGCCGGATATGAAAGCAATCCGTTAGAGGATGGATCGCTTGACGGATACAATGTCATCAAAGCGCCGGTAACTACCCTGACCAAAAAGACCATAGAGGGGATGAAGATTGATATGAAAACGGCCCTGAAGAGTAAGAACATGTTTGCTCTGGGCATTATGTTTTATATTTTCAACAGGAGTTTCGATACGGCTTTCCGTTTTATTGAGAATAAGTTCCGGACAAAACCACTGGTGGTGGAAGTGAACAAAAAAGTGTTGCGGGCCGGCTATAATTATGCCGATACGGTAGAAGAGCTGCAGTCGGTGATTCAAGTGCCTGCCGCCCGTATCGCCAAGGGACGTTATCGCAACATGACGGGCAATATCGCCACGGCATGGGGATTGCTTGCCGGAGCCGAAAAGGCCGGCAGGCCACTGTTCCTGGGATCGTACCCTATCACCCCCGCCACGGAAATCCTGCAAGAGTTTTCCCGGCATAAATCGCTGGGAGCAAAAGTTTTTCAGGCCGAAGACGAGATAGCAGGGATTACGTCGGCTATTGGTGCCGCTTTCGCGGGGTCGCTGGCAGTAACCAGCACCTCGGGGCCTGGTTTATCATTGAAGAGTGAAGCGATAGGCTTAGCAATTATTACGGAGCTGCCGCTGGTAATTGTCAATGTGCAGCGCGGAGGGCCGTCAACAGGATTACCTACCAAATCAGAGCAGGCCGACCTGTTGCAGGCTTTATATGGCCGTAACGGGGAGGCGCCGGCCATTGTGCTTGCAGCTACCTCTTCTTCCGATTGTTTTGATTATGCTTTTGAAGCTTCGCGCCTTGCACTGGAACATATGACGCCGGTAATTTTGCTTACCGACGGATATCTGGCCAACGGCTCGCAGTTGTTCAAAATTCCGGAGATGAAAAATCTTCCGGAGATCAAACCGCCTTTGGCCCAACAAAATGATGAGCATTACCAACCATACAAACGTGACCCGGAGACCTATATAAGGAAATGGGCGCTCCCGGGAATGGAAGGGTTAAGACATCGTCTTGGCGGCCTGGAAAAATGGGACGTCACAGGAAATGTATCTACCGACCCGGAGAACCATCAAAAAATGGTGGAATATCGCGAAAAGAAAGTGCAGAAAGTGGCTGACCGTATCCCTGAGCAAGAGGTGATGGGAGAAGCCAGCGGCGACCTGCTGGTGGTGAGCTGGGGTGGCTCAAAAGGGGCTGTCTTAAATGCAGTGACAGCACTGCAGGATGAAGGTAAAAGCATTAGCCATGCCCACTTCAGCTATATCAACCCGCTACCGAAAAATACTGAAGATATTCTCAAGGGGTTCAAACATATTGTTGTTTGTGAATTGAATATGGGGCAGTTTGTAAAATACCTGAAAATCAACTTTCCTCATTACAGCTACCTGCAGTATAACAAGGTGCAGGGATTACCGTTTACCGAGGGTGAGTTGAAAACAAAATTTAATCAAATTCTGGAGGGGGTAACAGGATGACTGAAAATACAATACCAAAAAGCATCAAGCCATTAACAAAAGAAGACTTTGAAAGTGATCAGATGGTGAAGTGGTGCCCGGGATGTGGCGACCATGCGATCCTTAAATCAGTGGAGAAGGTTTTTCCTAAGTTAGGCTATAAGAAAGAAAATTATACTGTAATCTCAGGGATAGGCTGCTCGTCGCGGTTTCCTTACTATATGAACACCTACGGAATCCACGGGATTCATGGGCGTGCTGCAGCTATAGCCACCGGTGTTAAGCTGGCAAACCCAGAGCTGAGTGTGTGGATGATTACCGGCGACGGCGACTCGCTGGCTATCGGGGGCAATCACTTTATTCACCTGGTGCGAAGGAACATAGATATCAATGTGTTGCTCTTCAACAACCAGATCTACGGGCTCACTAAAGGACAGTATTCGCCCACCACGCCAAAAGGTAAAATCACTAAAACATCGCCTCACGGAACAATTGAGCATCCTTTTAATCCGGGGGAGCTGGTGATTGGATCGCGGGGAACCTTTTTTGCCCGCGGGGTGGATATGAACCCTAAACTGATGACGGCCATAATGGAAGAGGCGGCCAGGCACGACGGGACATCTATCGTGGAGATACTACAGAACTGTGTGATTTATAACGATAAAACACACCAACTGATAACATCGAAAGAAACACGCGATGATAATCAGCTGATAGTGGAGCACGGCAAGCCTATGATTTTTGGTAAAAACAAGGAAAAGGGCTTATACCTTAATGACAGTAACAGGCTGGAAATGGTGAAGATAGGAGAAAATGGCATTACTGAGGAGGATTTACTGGTACATGACATGCATGATCCCGATTCTTCTTTACACCTTAAACTGGCAACACTTTACCCTCCGGAATTTCCCGCAGTATTAGGGGTAATACGCTCGGTGAAGGCCGATACTTATGATGATCTTCTGAAGGAACAGATAGCCTATGAGCAGGAAAATTCTCCCATTAAAAATATGGACGATCTGCTTAACAGCGGTGACACATGGGAGATGTAAGAACTGGAAGGGCTTAGTAAACAGGTGCCGGCAGCTCTTAGGCTTCCGGCATTTTTTTTGGAGCCCTTACTGAGGAATGAGGTCGTTGAGGTGTTTCTATGCACATATGAATGTATGCCTATCTATTACTAACGAAATTATTATTTTTGCAAGATGTTACAAGCTTTCCGGGAATTTGCAGAAGAGCACCACTTGATACCCAATAAGGGGAGAGTGATTCTTGCCGTTAGCGGTGGCGCGGATTCCGTGGTGATGGCCCACTTGTTTCACCAGGCAAATATCCCCTGCATTATTGCTCATTGCAACTTTCAGCTGCGGGGTAGTGAGTCGGACAAGGATGAAAATTTTGTTAAAGAGCTGGGCACACATTATGGCATGGAGGTGCTTGTTAAGCGCTTCGACACTGCTGCAGAGGTTGAGGAGCGCAAAGAGTCGGTGCAGATGGTGGCGCGCGATTTGCGCTTTCAGTGGTTTGATGAGCTGTTGAAAAATGATGCCTTTAGCGTGGTGGCTGCCGGCCATCATCAGGACGATCAGGTAGAGACATTCTTCATTAACCTGCTCAGAGGCTCCGGAATTAGCGGGTTACGAAGCATCCTGCCCAGACAAAATGATGTTATTCATCCCCTGTTGTTTGCGTCGCGTAAGCAAATTGAGGACTATGCCCGGCTGAACCACCTGCCTTTTCGTCACGACAGGTCCAACGACACGCTAAAGTATCAGCGCAATAAAGTGAGGCATGAACTGCAGCCTGTGCTGGAACGCCTCGCTCCGGGTTACCGGGAAGTGTTGGGTAAAACCTTCCGCCACCTCAGAGATGCGGAAAAGGTGTTAAACAGCTGTGTCGACAGCAGGATGAGTCAGGTAATTCAGCCCGATAAGCATGCACAACGGATAGAAAAACAGAGCCTGCTAAAGATGAAGCACCCCGGCGAGGTAATGAGGCTGTGGTTGCAACGCTACGGGTTTCATGAGGCAACAACATCCAAAATAATGGAATCCCTTAAAGGCCCTTCCGGGAAGCAGTTTTTTTCGTCGTCGCACCGGCTGACCGCAGATCGGGAGCATCTTATATTAGAGCCCGTCAGCGCCGGCGACACAGAGCAGGAGGTGCTGATAGAAGAAAATACCTGCCAGCTTAATGCCCCTGTAATTTTAAGGTTTTTAAAGCAACCAATAAGTCCCGGATTTGTCATGAAACAGGGTAGCGATACTGCAACAGTGGATTTGGAGATGCTGCAGTTCCCTCTACGCCTGAGAAGATGGAGACGGGGAGATGCATTTGTGCCTTTAGGAATGACAGGAAGCAAAAAGCTCAGCGATTACTTTACCGATCTTAAAATGCCCGTTCCTGATAAAGAGCGGGTATGGCTGCTGACGTCCGGCGATGATATAGTATGGGTAGTGGGACACCGGATTGATCACCGCTACCGTGTTACGGAAAAAACCAGGCAGGTTTTACAGATTGAACTGTTTGAAAAGTGAGATGTTAAATAAGTCTTAAAATTCTAATATAGTGTTAAGAAAAACACTATCCATAAATTAAACCGTTATTTTTAGCAATGAAAAGCATGAAAAGACACAATTATTTGAAGAAGCACAGCAGAAAGATTGTATTAGCGTATCTTTTGTTGTTTGCCTCCATCTCTTCGGTGGCGCAGATTTTGGAACCCATAAAATGGGATTTTCAGAGCAGGGAATTATCCGGTGACAGGATAGAGTTGCAGTTCATCGCCAGTATTGAGCCTACCTGGCATCTGTATTCTCAGGATGTGCCCGAAAACGGCCCTGTGCCTACCAGCTTCAACATCACGGAAAGTGAACATTTCGAATTGGCAGGCTCGGTTACAGAACCTAAGCCCACCGAAGAATACGACTCTAACTTTGATATGGTGGTGAAGTATTTCGGACGTGAAGAGGTTGTTTTCAGGCAGGAAGTGAAGATATTAACGGAAGAGCCTTTCAATATTGAAGGGTTTGTGGAGTTTATGTCGTGCGATGACTCGCGATGCCTTCCTCCCAAGGAGGTGGATTTCTCCTTTCCGGTAAACGGCGGCGTGGAGAAAGCGAAAGAGCAGCAGGCAGACAGGGAGCAGGAAGCCCTTTTTGACACGGAAGAGAAGACTTCTGAAAAAGCTGACGAGCCGGAGAGCGATACCAGGCGAAAGGAGAAGCAATCTATGTGGGGCTTCTTTATTTTTTCGGTGCTTGCCGGATTGGCAGCTATCCTGACGCCGTGCGTGTTCCCGATGATACCTATGACAGTGACCTTCTTTATGCACGATAAAGACAGCAAGGGCAAAGGGAAGTTGCAGGCTATTGTCTACGGCCTCTCTATTATAGTAATTTATACAGCAGTAGGAACCCTCGTGGCACTGGCCTTCGGGGCCAGCTTCGCCAACTGGCTGAGTACCCATTGGATCCCTAACGTATTGTTTTTCCTGGTCTTTATGTTTTTTGCCGCTTCGTTCCTGGGCATGTTCGAGCTGACGTTGCCCAGCTGGCTTATTAATAAAAGTGACAGACAAGCCGACCGTGGAGGCATTACCGGACCCTTTTTTATGGCTTTTACGCTGGTGTTGGTTTCTTTTTCATGCACCGGCCCGTTGGTAGGGGCTATCCTGGTAGAGTCGGCAGGGGGCGATTTCCTGAAACCTATCGTGGGTATGCTCGGCTTTTCGGCGGCATTTGCATTGCCTTTTGCGCTCTTTGCCTTCTTCCCGAAATGGCTTAGCAATATGCCGAAATCCGGCGGATGGCTTAATAATGTGAAGGTAGTGCTGGGATTGATAGAGCTGGCGCTAGGATTCAAATTCCTGAGCATAGCAGATCAAACCTACCACTGGGGCATCCTCGACCGCGAGATTTACCTGGCTATTTGGATTGTTATCTTTACCATTCTGGGCTTTTACCTGCTCGGCAAAATTAAATTTGCCAACGACAGCGATGTAAAGCACGTTACCGTTCCCCGCCTCACGCTGGCAATCATAACATTCACGTTTGTGGTTTACATGATTCCCGGAATGTTTGGAGCGCCGCTGAAATCTTTCTCGGGATATCTCCCGCCGCAGCAAACGCACGACTTCGATATCAATGCCATTGTGCGCGATAACCTTAAAGTGGCTAACTATACCGCACAGCAAAGCGGGGACCAGCAGGCGGAGCAATGCGAGGATCCTAAGTACAGCGAGTTCCTTAGCCTGCCACATGGCCTGGAGGGCTTCTTCGATTATGAGCAGGGTATGGAATGCGCCCGCAAGCAAAACAAGCCGGTGTTTATCGACTTCACAGGGCACGGCTGTGTGAACTGCCGAGAGATGGAAGCCAGCGTATGGTCGGATCCGCGAGTGCTGCAACGCCTGCGAAACGATTATGTGATTATCGCCCTTTATGTGGATGATAAATCAAAACTCGACGAAAGTGAATGGGTCACGTCGTCATATGACGGAAAAGTGAAAAAGACGCTCGGCAAAAAGTATGCTGATTTCCAGATCAGGAAATTCGGGGTGAATGCTCAGCCTTATTATGTGTTGTTAGACCATGATGGCGGGAAGCTTGTAGAACCCAGGGCATACAGCCTTAATGTGGATAAGTTCGTGGATTTCCTGGATAAAGGCATTGAAGAGTTTGAAGAACGGAATTGATAATAGAATTACCCGGCAATAATGCCTGATTTTATGGCTGTTGCCGGGTAATTTATTTTTATATAGAAAACGAAAACAGCTACTATGAAAAACTACGTACTTTTAATACTGACAATATTTTTATTGTTGAATTCAGGATTTGCCACAGCGCAGTCTTTTTCTTATCAATCTTCCGAAATTCCACCTATGTCGCGTTCCAGCTTTGCTTTTGGCGATTATGACAACGATGGCGATTTGGATATGGTTATCGGCGGGATGATCAATGCTTTTGAAGCAGCTACTTATCTTTTTGAAAACCAGGAAGGCACGTTTGTGCAAACCGATACAGAGCTTCCTGCTGTTTCAGACGGGGTAGTGCTTTTCGCCGATGTGGATATGGATGGCGACATGGACATTTTCCTTAGCGGGAATGGCAACTCCGATTCTTTTACAGCCCTCTACATGAATGATGGAGGCGTTTTTACAGCTAACGACACAGATGTAGCTCCAATGGGTGGTAACACAGATGCTGCTTTTGGAGATTATGATGAGGATGGCGACCTTGACCTCGTGGTTTCAGGTAATGACGAAACCTTTTTATATAATTATGATGCAGGTGTTTTTACAGAAGTGGATCATCCTTTTGTGAACCTGAACTATGCTACTGCCAAGTGGGTGGATTATGATAACGACGGCGACCTTGACCTGGCGCTGGCCGGTGAACTGGGAGCGGTTCCTGCAACCCGCATCTATACAAATGCAGGCGGTGAGTTTGAAGAATCAGGAATCGTTTTACAGGACGTGATGAGCGGCGATATGGCCTGGGGTGACTACGACAATGACGGCGATAAGGATTTGGCTATCGTAGGATATGACGAGTACTTGACCGGTCAAACGGTAGTGTATCGTAACGATGGCGATGGGGCTTTTAAAAACATTGGCGTAAATATCCTGGGCGTGAGCAATAGTGCTGTAGATTGGGGTGATGTAAACAACGATGGAAAGCTTGACCTATTGGTATCAGGTAACTGCGATGATTGCGGGGTGCTTATGACTTCGGTATTTACCTATGAAGGCGGCACTTTTGTGGATGCCTTTCCGGGATTTCAGAATGCGAATCGCGGCGAAGCACGCTTTATAGATTATGATAACGATGGTGATTCGGACGTCATCATCACCGGCGAAGATTTAGGAGGTAATTATATAGCTTCGGTTTATCAGAATGATGATTTTGATAATGAATATCACGCTAACGAAGCGCCTGAGAAAACGCAGAGCCTGATTGTGGAAAATCTGGGTAATGAGGTGATGCTGCAGTGGGAACCTGCTGCTGATGATTACACACCACAGAGCTCGCTGACCTACAACGTACGGGTGGGGACAACGTCTGGCAGCAGCGATGTTGTGAACAGCATGTGCGGCGCGGACGGCAGTATGTTGCTTCCGCAGATGGGTAACGCCAACCAGTCGCTCACTCTCAGCCTTACGCACCTGCCGGTAGGCACATATTACTGGAGCGTACAAACCGTAGACCATCAATATAAAGCATCAGACTTTTCCGATGAGCAGAGCTTTACAATCACATCAACGCATATTGTGGATCAAGAATCTCAAATGAAGGTATATCCCGTTCCGTTTAATGAAAATGTAACGATTACGCTTCCGGAAAGTGGTTTTCATACCGCAGCGCTGCAAACCCTGTCAGGAAAAATCCTCCTGCAAAAGGAGATCAGCGGCGATCAAATGACTTTTAACACCACCGGTTTACCCAAAGGCGTGTATATCCTGCAAATCCATTCAGAAGATGAGGTAATCAGTAAAAAGATCGTGAAGTAAAATTTGGTTATATTCTTTTTGCAAATCCACTGGTTCCAGGGAGATGTGTTTAAGTGTTTCGGTGCTTAAGTGTTTCGGTTGAGTTGGCAGTGCCGAAAAATCTGAAATCTTCAATTTTTTACTTTTCGGGATTGGCAATTGGCATAGGGCGCAGAATTAAGAGATTAGTGTCTTAATTTTTAAATTGTTGCTTTTTTGGCATAAATTCCAAAGTAAAATAACAAATTCAAAACATTTCCAAAGAAGAGTTAGCTATTTTGACTATTTGTATTTATTGGTCATTAAAATTTGGAATTTATTTGTTTTTTTCACCCCGTTAAATCCAACAAAGTTGGAATGATAAAAATTTAAAATTTTTATCATTATTTAACGGGGTGAATTTGATTTTTGTTTTTTCTGGCTTGTCCAGGTTAGGGTAAGATAAAGGCAGGTGTTTAGTCCTGTGCCCTTGACTCTTGGCCATTTGCTTCTTCAGTTTGGTTATCCATAAAGCTGCAGCGCTGTGATAAAATTTATAGTTTGGGGTAGAAAAAGAATGGCCAAAAGAAAACCGTTGACGCGATTAATGAGTACCTGGGGAATAAAAGAGATTTCTTCGGATATAACAGAATATGCTATCAGTTTTATATTTTATTTGGTATCTTTGTTTAAAATGGTTTGATATGACGATTACATTAACGAATAAATCGATAGACAAGTATTTCGGTTTTTTAACCAGGTTGGACAATGTATCAAAGAAACGCTTGATTATTAAACTTACGGAATCCATCAAAGAGAAATCTGATAAGCCGGTAGATTTGAAAAGTTTATACGGTGCCTGGGAGGATTCCCGAAGTTCAGACGAGATTATTAACGAGATACATACATCCAGAGTTGAGAAAAATGATATAATTGATTTCAAATGAAATACCTTTTAGATTCAAATATTTGTATTCATTTTTTTCGGGGAAAGTACGGAATTATCGATAAACTTGAGCTTGTTGGTTTACATAAGCAATATATGTTGTTATTTCATTAATATGAATTATAGCATTCTTGGTAATGGTTACCGAATATTCTTCTTTATGGCTTCCTTTTGGTTTTTCCATTCTGTTTTTGCTTCATTAATGCTAAGTTCAGGTGATTCTTCGGCCATTGTTATCCACTCATTGAACTCCTGCTCGTTTAATGGTTTTCCGGGTAAACTGCTTGAATTAAAATTCAGTTTATTGATGATTCTAATCTTGTTTTTCTTTTCAAGCTTCTGTATTTCTTCCAGGGAATCATCACCTGTAAGTTCTATTATAATCCTGGTCATAATTTTTTTATTTTTTTCAAAATAATGAAAGTGCTGAGATGCGGTTGACAGTTTTACTCATGCATCCGCTAGTGTTTGTTACTTATCTTAAACATTGTCAGTTTCGTTTATTACAAAGGTAATCATAAAACTAAATAAATGCCGGCTTAGAAATCCTTTCGCCAATAAAATTAGAAAAACAGAGATTGAGATAGCGGCCTAAGCTACTGGCGAAAAATAGTTGTTGAAGCAGAGCAAAAAAACGGCCGCCCGAAACCTCAGGCAGCCGCTATATATGAATATCCCGCTAAGGAATTTATTTTTTGGCTATTTCTGCAAAGTACTTGTAGAAGCGTGGCAGCGTTTCAATTCCTTTGTAGAATTGCTTGAGCGGATAGTTCTCGTTAGGCGAGTGGATGGCATCGGCTTCCAATCCGAAGCCCATCAAAACGGACTTAGTGCCCAGCACGTTCTCAAAAGTTGAGATAATCGGGATGCTGCCACCACTGCGATAAGGTACCGGTTTGGTTCCGAAAGTATCCGTAAAGGCTTTCTCGGCTGCCTGGTAGGCGGGTAAATCTATCGGGCATACGTAGCCTTGTCCGCCATGGAGTTCGGTTACTTTCACTTTTACAGACTTGGGCGCAATGGCTTTGAAGTGCTCTTCGAAGAGTTTAGCGATCTTTTTGTGGTCCTGGTTGGGAACAAGACGCATAGATATTTTGGCGTGGGCTTTGGCCGGCAGTACGGTTTTGGCGCCTTCGCCGGTGTATCCGCCCCAGATGCCGTTGATATCCAGCGATGGGCGGATGCCGGTACGTTCAAGGGTGGTGTAGCCTTTTTCGCCGTGCACTTCTTCCACATCGAGCGCTTTCTTGTATTCATTCAGGCTGAAAGGCGCTTCGCCCATTTTCTTGCGCTCTTCGTTGGTAGCGTCCAGCACGTCATCATAAAACCCGGGAATGGTGATATGATTGTTGTCATCCTGCAAAGAGGCAATCATTTTAGCCAGCACGTTGGCCGGATTGGCTACCGCGCCGCCAAAAAGTCCGGAGTGCAGGTCTTTGTTCGGGCCTGTCACTTCCACTTCCATATAAGCCAGTCCGCGAAGTCCGGTAGTGATAGAAGGTGTGTTTTCGCCCAGCATGCTGGTATCGCTCACCAGGATAATATCGGCTTCCAGCATATCTTTATGCTTTTCGCAGAATTTGCCGAGGCTTGGCGAACCAATCTCTTCTTCCCCTTCAATCATAAACTTCACGTTGCAGGGAAGCTGGTCTGTTTTTACCATAAATTCGAACGCCTTAGCGTGCATAAATGCTTGTCCTTTGTCATCATCGGCGCCACGGGCAAAGATTTTCCCGTCGCGGATTTCCGGCTCAAAAGGTTTGCTTTCCCACAAGTCGATAGGGTCAACGGGCATCACGTCGTAGTGTCCGTAAACCATGACGGTGGGGAGGCTTGCGTCGATGATTTTCTCGCCGTAAACCACCGGATTGCCTTCTGAGGGCATTATTTCCGCTTTGTCTGCGCCGGCATCCAGGATAGATTGTTTCCAGTATTCGGCAGCCTTTTGCATGTCGTCTTTATGATCCTTCAGTGAGCTGATAGAAGGAATGCGAATTAGTCCGAACAATTCCTCTAAAAAGCGGTCTTTGTTCTCTTCGATGTATTTATTAATCTGTTCCATAAGTATGTATTATAAATTGATTTTTTAAAAACCATAAAATTAGAGAAACTCTTGTGATTGGCAGCAAAAAGCCGTCATAAATTTTTATAAATGAGGTTTTGTAGGTTGGTAAGTTTCTACGTTTTTACGTTTGATAAGTTGGGGAATGTGTTTAAGGGCGTAGGTGTTTATGTCCTTAAGTAATTGCATAGGGCTAAGGGCGCAGGGTAAAGGTTTTTTGCAAGGTATGGATGAAAATGGGGTATGTAATCATGACCCGTGATTTTGATTGACAATTTCTTTATAGGAAACAGGGGTTTTATTTACTGCCTGCTCAACTAACCTCAAAAATAAAAGCCCTCTACTTCTTGATGTTCTTCG
>Ga0307967_1000951_pt1 | contig 18972 bp, 19 predicted proteins | sample OrgLakmetagen648_FD_201828 | JGI IMG/M metagenome (GOLD analysis project Ga0307967, IMG submission 201828) | Saline water microbial communities from Organic Lake, Antarctica - #648 | ecosystem: Environmental > Aquatic > Non-marine Saline and Alkaline > Saline | place: Antarctica: Organic Lake... | reverse complement strand
ATTAATCCTTCTTAAGAGCTTTCTTCTCGGATTTAATTAATTCTGACCATATGTTTAAATCGACTTTCATTTTTAAATTTTCACTTTCAATATTTTTAAAAAGAGTTCGTTTGATTGCATTTACTAATGTTTTCTGGATGCTGTAATAACTCAAACCTTGGCATTGATCAATAATTTTACTTAATTGTTTTTTATTAGGTTTGTTGAACTTGCCTTCTTTTAGTGTGAGGTCAATTAAAGATCTAATTTTTTCTTTCTTAGGTATAGTAAACCTAAGATTTACATCAAAACGTCTGGTAATTGCTCCGTCAAGCATATTTTCTTGATTTGTGGCAGCAATCACGATTGCGTCTTCTGGTAAATAATCAAAAAGTTGAAGTATAGTATTAACTACTCTTTTCATTTCTCCATGATCCTGATTATAATCTCTTATTTTTCCAAGAGAATCAAATTCATCGATAAAAATTATACATTTTTCTTGAAAAGCCTTTTTAAAAATCTTAGTAATATTTTTGCTGGTCTCGCCGAGTTTTGAAGAAACAATGGCACCCAAATTCACAACGTACATTTCCTTTTCTAATTCTCCTGCTACAACATATGATGCTAAGGTCTTTCCGCAGCCGGACGGACCGTGAAGTAGTAATTTATTTGAAACCGGAAGATTAAATTTTTGAAGTAATTCAATTGATCTATTTTCCTTAATAAATTGAGTTAGTTCATTTTGAACATCTTCTTCTATAATAATGTTTTCCAGTTTATATTCGGATCGTATATCATCAATAATCAAATTATCGATTTCGCGATCATTTTGTTTATTGAAGTAATGATCCGAACCTACTCTAGTTAAGTTACCGGAATTACGTTTGGCATCTTTAACCGTTGTTTGTAACTGAATTGCCATATTGATCTTTTTTGTATTCTTATAATGATCAATAAGTTTATACAATGATTTTAAGAGCTTGTCTTTATCATTGTCTAAGCCGTATTCAGCAATTTTTTGTATGTAGTCAATTTGTGCCATAGTAGTAATCAATACAAAAATACAAGAATATATTTAACTATATCCATCTCCTTAGATTTAAATCTTTTGTATAATAAAGAATGTTCTTATGCCAATCATAGTAATCGTATTCAGTTAAAAAGTCGATCTGTTCCTGCTGATCAAAATCATACAAAAACATTTTCGCGTCTCCGAAATAGTCCCCAAAAGACCGGGTTAATTCAAAAGACATGAGGTTTCCGGACTCATTTTCTGTAAAACCCTTGTCTTCTGAACTACAGCTGCTTAGAACATAAAATATAGAAAAGTAAAAAATTATTTTTTTCATAACCGCGATTTTATTTAAAGTGAACTACTTCAGGGGCAAAACCATCGAAGTATCAGAATCAAAACCCTTGAATTTAATGGTTTTGCTATTTTTTGTGTTAGTAAAAATACTGATTTTTTTCAGAAGGCACTTCGCAGTCGAAAAAGTTATACCGAGCAAATAATTATCGATGGGATTTTTAAACCTTTTTTTCCGCAACGAATAACGCATCTCAGGTGGAAACAGTTTATTAAATTGCCACCATGGATTCACTGACACAAATCGTTTTAGGCGCCGCCGTGGGCGAAGCGGTTTTGGGAAAGAAAATCGGTAATAAAGCGATGCTTTTAGGGGCAATAGCGGGCAGCATTCCCGACTTTGATGTGGCTGCGGGATTTTTTACCGATACGGTTTCCGCTTTGGAAATCCATCGTGGGTTTACCCATTCCATAGTTTTTGCAATCGTTATCGGCCTGCTCTTCGCCTGGCTGCTCGCCCTTTGGGATAAACGCGCCACATTAAAGCAATGGTGGTGGTTTTGGTTTTTGGCCTTCGTCACCCATCCTTTGCTGGATGCACACACCACTTGGGGCACACAACTCTTCTGGCCTTTTGACCTCCGTTTGGCATACAAAAATATATTTGTAATAGACCCGCTATACACGCTCCCCTTCTTGACATTCCTGATCCTGGCAATGCTTCAAAAGCGGGGCAGCATCAAAAGACGGCGGTTCAACAATCTGGGGCTGATTATTAGCAGTAGTTATATGATCCTGACCCTAATTTTAAAAGGCGTTACATATCACAAGTTTCAAAATGCGCTCGAGGACCAACACATCGACTACCTCAGTTTACAAAATAAACCCAGTCCGTTTAACACCATTCTCTGGACGGCAAATGTAGAGACGGAAGATTCATTTTTAATCGGCGATTATTCGTTTTTTGATTCTAAACCAATTCAATTTTATTCACATCCCAAAAACCACGGGGCTTTGGGAAGCCTTAAAAGCGAAGAAAAAGTCCGACGCTTGATAAACATCGCTGAAGGTCAATATACCATAATGGAACGCGATGGCAATCTCTATTTCAACGACCTGCGTTTTGGTTTGTTGAGCGTGGACCCAGATACTAAAAAATATGCCTTTAGCTACATTCTTGAAAAAAAAGACGGGGAATTAAAAGTCACCGAAGTCCCAAAGGATAAAAGTGATGCCAAAAAATTGCTGGGTGACCTCTGGAAACGGATTGGCGGAAATTGAGCCTTATAATTTTTTGAAAGAAAAATAATTGAATGAGCTGTCCTGAATGAGTCTAAAATTAATGCTGAAGCCTTTCTTATTTCAATTGACATTAATTTTTAATTCAATATTCTTTATTCCCTGTTGGTTATTCAGTATTCATTTTTACTCTACGTCCTTTTTGAGTGGGTAAACTATTGAGTTGTTTATCGACAATGTCACCTCTAGCCTTTCAACTGAGCTCAAAACAGGCTAAAGTCTAGGAGTATTAGGCAGCGACTGCCATTGCAGGCGAGGCAGGATCGACCAGACAACTGTCCCACAGTTTCCTTTGTCCACTGCATTTGAGATAGACCCTAATTTTTAATTCATTATTCCTTATTCCCTGTTGGTTATTCAGTATTCATTTTTCTCAAGCCTCTCATTAAAATCGCGTGTTTATAATTATATTTGCACTTCTTTTTCACAGCAAAATTTTTTAATTTAACTACTTATGGCATTGGAATTTTTCAATCCTTTTCAGGATATGGTTTTTGACGATCACTTCTGTTTTCTCTCCGGCGATTTGGCCACCGACAGTATGACGGTTTTTCCGGAATGGTTGATCGACCGTTTTAAACTCGGAGATGAAAAAATCACTCTAATGGAAAATAGTCAGGTTAAAATGGTTTCTTACCACGATTTAAAATTACCCTGTGTTCCAGACGTCAAAGAAGCTTTTGAGGACTTGGATTTAAAAGTTCAAGAGGCTTATAAAAATGGGTATGAGGGGATGGCTCAACTCGACGAAATGCTGCTCTTTCAATGGTCGGGGCGAATTGTTTATGGACTTCTCTATCTGGAAATGATGGGTGAGTGGAAAAGGCACCAGCAATTGGGCAAGGAATTTAAAATCTCGCCAAACTTAAGGGAACGCTTGGGTAAGTTTCAAGTGATGCTGCAATCGGTGATAAAACCAGTTTCCTTTAGCGAGCGGAAACCCTGGAGCCTCATTGTTTTCCCCTTGAAATATTCCGATGAGATTTTGAGTTACCGCGATGATGTGATCAATTTGATGTTTCAGTTTGGCGTCAATGGTTTTGGGTTTATTATTTGTTTTCAGGATAACGGTGTGATTGAGGAAAAACACAGTGAAATTATTGAAAAAATGAAAGGCCACACCTTGCACCCCATACAATTTGAAGAACTTTATGCAAGTTTTCATTATTCCGTGGAACGGTTGCAATACAAACCGCAATACACAATTGAGCACACAGACCAAGAGTTGAAAATAGAAGCCCTGCCGGTCGAACAAACCGACAGCAACAAACCGCTGTTCAGTTTTTTTCAGGACGATTTTTACGCACGGCTGCTTTCTAATTACTGGCAGGTTTATGGTATAGAAAAAGGTGATATTATCCAATTCCAAAAACCTTTGCTCAGTTATCTCGAAAATCAGCATAACAAAGATTTTATAGATCCCGAAACCATCGAACTGCCTTTTTAATTATTTTTTAGTCACCCACTAACCTTATAATATGGGGGTTTTCATCGTAATTCCATCAACTAGTGTTATGTTAGGTCTGTTGTGGCGGTTAAACTGCCGTTATTTTTCGTCAGGTCAAGGCAAGAAATTATTGCATAGCCTTAGCTACGGAATCATTTTTTAACGCAGAACTGGCGAAAAAGAACAAAATTTCGGGTGGCTAAAATAGGCTTAACATAACACTATATTAAATTAGAAATTGTCTGAATATTACCGCTTTTTGGACGCTAAAAAATTGAAATATATTTCTAAAGTGCACAAAACAATTACTTTTTCAAGAGTTTAAAAAACAACTCATTACCGTCCCGTTGCGGAATGGAGTTGTAAGCTTCTTCCAAAATTGATATTTCAAAGTTTTTCAGAAAAAGCAATCGGTATTCAGACTCATCGCCACCAAAGGGCGGCCCATCTTCTGTCATCGGAAAGTTGAACAGCAGGCCGACTAATTTTCCATTTGGTTCCAATAGTTCGTGCATTTTTTTGACATAAGCTTTTCTCAATTGCGGCGCCAGGGCACAAAAAAACGTCTGTTCTATTATAAGGTCAAAATTCTGCTTGAGCTCAAAAAAATCGGCGTGCAGTAAATGGGATTTTGGAAATTCCAGAATGCGCTGCGTCAAATTATTTAAAGGCACCTTAGAAATATCGGCGACATAAACTTGCGAAAACCCTTGTTTGAAAAGATATTCTGCTTCATAGGAATTGCCGCCACCGGGAATGAGGATTTTCAGGTTTTTATCGGTCAGTTGATCGATGTAAGTTTTTAGCGGCGTAGAAATGTAACCAATATCCCAACCGGTTTTTTCAGTTTGATATTTTAAAGTCCAGAAATTTTCATCTAAATTCATTTTATCGTTTTTGACTGGGTAAAAATTCAATCCTTTTTTTTACGAACATTCGGTACTGATTAGCTACATCCCACTTTCGGTTATACAATATGTAGGGATAAAAAAATTTCATAGTTTTTATTTCTCTCAATACTGAATAGTACCCCACATTGTAATTGTTCTGAAGCTTATAGTGTGAACTCGATGTGTAAAAACACGCTCGTGCCCTCGTCAAACTTTGAAACTTTCATTAGTCCAAATTTACAGTAAAATCTTTAAACCGATTTATTAGGATTACGGAGAAACTTTTCGCCACAGAACAGTATTAAGGTTTTTAAATATCATTTTAACTAGAAATTTACAGGAAATCTGAAAAATTCCCGTTCAGAAATCCTGACAGTGAATTAACAATGTTTATTTTTACAGAAAAAAATAATATGCGTTATTTTAGCCTAATCCTGGTTGCCAGTTTATTCCTTGTGAGTTGTAAAAATGAAAAAGAAGCTAAAAAGAAAGACCCTTTTTTGATCACGGCCACTACAGTTGGAAAACTATCAATAGACACGCCCGTCAGTGCCTTAGATTCAATTTATGCACAAGATTCACTGGTAAAAAACAGGCATCCGGAAATGCAAATGAATAATCAGGATATTGAGGTTTTCGACCGTAATGGCAAGGAATTATTGACCTTGGATCCCGTCACCACTTTTGATTCCACAAGCACTATCGCAAATATCCAAATTAAAGACCCGCGGTATAAAACTAAAAAAGGTTTAGGCCTTAAAAGCACCTTTAAGACCATTTCAAAAAATTATAAAATCAGCCGGATTGAAAACACGCTGAGCAATGCCGTTATTTTTTTGGATCAAGATAATATTTACTTGGCCATTGATAAAGAAAATATTTCCGGTAGTGGACAATTTGACACCAGTTCAAAAATAGAACCCACTCAAATCCCCGATGATGCGCCCATTAAATATATATGGATTGGGTGGAAGTAAACTTTTGAGTTTTATTTGATCCAGCAATTTTTTGGGAAAGTTCAATCATCAAAATCGCGGTACCGGGAAAGCATCATAAAGAAAATTCCGTAACTTATTAATCCAGCTGCGGCTATCCCCATAACAATTGAGCCATATTCCCATTCCTGTAAAAAAGCAAATGCCTTTTTTGTGCCATTCATTTTTTGAGTTTCCTTGCCAAAGGCCTTTTGAAAAAAGGAAAAACTAAGGACACCGACCACAAAAAACCTGGAATAAAGGCCAAAATAACCCAGTGAGCGCATAAACCGATTGAGCTTCAAATCCCGAGTATTGAATTTATCCAGAAAATTGCCCTGAAACGCCCTCACAAAAAATGAGATAGCAGAAACGGCCAAAGTTATGCCTGCGATAACGAAAAAAACTGTGACCACTTCATCTGGAAGTAGTTGTAATTTTTTCCCTGAACCACCGGAGGAACCCGCATTGAACAATTTTTGTATGGCCAAAAATGCAAAAAACAAATAGGCCATAGTGCTGAAAAACATTCCCAGGCCTTGAGCTTTAGCCATCCAGCCTTTACCCCGTTTATTTTCGGGATCCCAAAGGCCTTGTACAAATAACCAAGTTGCGTAACACACTAAACTCACTGCAATCAAGACAAGCAAGGCCTGGCCATAAGATTGTTTATCCAAAAAAGCAAAAGCCTGGGATTTTCCAGATTTTGTGCCCCCTAAATTTAAAGCTGCCAATAAAGTTAAAACCCCAATGAGAAGGTGTATAGCGCCTTTTCCGGTCAAGCCGATCAAGGCGATTATTTTAGTGGATTTGCGCATTGGGGGAAAAGTAGTTTGATTTGGTTTGTCATAAGCTCAGCCAAGCGCAAATTATAACAATCAACTCTAAAACTGCTTAAAACTTGCCAATATAATGCCGATGGACTATAAATAGCTAAAAATCAATAGCTGAACTATAACAGTCGATTCGGTATTGGACATCTAAAAGACGTGTGAGATCCTCGGTTATTTTTAAGCCAACATATAAAAAAGGCCAAGTAAGCACACTGATTTTAGGTGAGTAAAATTATAATACTTTTTTCAAATGAGCCTTCCAAAATGGAATTTCCCTGAAAGTTTGTATAAAATCAACCATCAAATTTGCGGTAACGCGAAAGTGCCAGGACAAATAAACCATAAGCAGCAAGACCGGCAGCCGTAACACCCATCAAAATAGTTCCATAACTGGAATCCTGAAGAAATGAGAAAGCTTCTTTTGTCCCTTTCATTTCTTTGCTTCCACCGCCAAAAGCCGCTCGAAAAAAGATGAAGCTCAAAATAGCCATTACCGCTGAACGGGCATAAAAACCAATGTAACCGGCTTTTCGCACAAATTTTTCCATTTTCAAATCGCCAACCCTGTATTTATCCAAAAATTTTCCTTTATAAGCCTGCACAAAATGAATAATGGCTTTCACCGCCATCCCCACTCCGATGATAGCTAAAACCACAGTGACAATAGTTGGATCTAATCCCTGCAACTTTGAACCACCCGATCCACCTGAAGAGCCCGAACTAACGATTTTTTTAACGGCCAAAAAAGCAAAAGACAGATAGAAAAGCGCACTAAGGAAAAATCCTGCACGTTTAGCTTTAGCCTTGGCATCACTACCAATGTTTTCAGGATCTGAAAGGCTTTGTATAAACCTCCAAATAGCGTAACACAATAAACTCGCTGCCAGAATCCCCAATAAAACCTGACCGTAAGCTTGTTTTTCCAGAAATGCAAATGCACTTGATTTTCCAGACTTCGATCCGCCCATATTCAAAGCAGTTAGCAAAGTAAGTACACCGACAAGTAAATAAACCGTTCCTTTACCGACCAAACCAATGATGGCTATTTTTTTCGTAGAATCTTTCATAATCAAAATTTAGTTAGTTTAATTTAGCAATCTACAAAATGATTAAATAAAATAAATCTAATATTTAATTTTTAGGGATTAAATTTAAACAGTCAATTATAAAAAGTAAAAATCACCATACGGACACCTTATTTAATTTGGTTTTTAAACCTAAGAATGTATTAAAAAAACAACTTTATAATCTTTTACGGAAAGTTGATTTCCCTCCAAAAACTGACGCTTATTTTTTATATTTGACCCTTATTTAATTTTTATGGCTACAGAAACCCTCACCAAAACAAAAAAGCAGAAAAAACCAAAGTGGTTGCGTGTAAAACTTCCCACGGGAAAAAAATACAACGACCTTAGAAAATTAGTGGACCGCTATGACCTGCACACGATTTGCGCATCTGGGAGTTGCCCAAATATGGGCGAATGTTGGAGCGAAGGCACAGCGACCTTTATGATCCTGGGAAATGTCTGCACGCGCAGTTGCGGTTTTTGTGGGGTGAAAACCGGCCGGCCCAGCACCGTTGAGTGGGACGAACCTGAGAAAGTTGCGCGGTCCATTAAAATTATGGGCATCAAACACGCCGTGGTTACCAGTGTTGATCGCGACGACTTGAAGGATATGGGCTCAATTATTTGGGCAGAAACCGTGAAGTCAATTCGGCGGATGAACCCAAACACAACATTAGAAACCTTGATTCCAGATTTTCAAGGTAACGAGCGAAATATCGACCGCATTATTGAAGTCCGGCCCGAAGTGGTTTCCCACAATCTGGAAACAGTGCGCCGATTGACCCGTGAAGTGCGCATTCAAGCAAAATATGACCGCAGTCTGGCTGTCTTGCAGCATTTGAAAGATGAAGGTGTGCGCCGGACCAAAACCGGAATGATGCTCGGTCTCGGCGAAAAAGAAGAGGAAGTAATCGAAACACTTTATGATATCCGGAAAGCCGACGTCGATGTGGTGACCATCGGGCAGTATTTGCAACCGAGCAAAAAACACTTGCCGGTGCAACAATTTGTCACGCCAGATCAGTTTGCTAAATATAAAGAAATCGGATTGGATATGGGCTTCCGCCACGTTGAAAGCAGCGCACTCGTCCGTTCCAGCTATAAAGCCCAGAAACATTTGAATTAACTAAGCTTCAGCTTTTATGAAAAAAATCCGGGTAGCGCTAAATGGTTTTGGGCGAATTGGCCGCAGCCTTTTTAGGTTATTATTAAACCACCCTTCAATTGAAGTGGTTGGCGTCAATGATCTTGCCGATGCTAAAGTTTTGGCACACCTTTTAAAATATGACAGCATCCACGGTAAACTCGATCATTCCATTAAAGCTCTGGGAAATCAGGTTTTGGTGGATGAAGAAGCCTTTCCTTTTTATCAACAATCTAACATTACAAAAATCAATTGGAAAGAAGTGGAACCCGATGTCGTGATCGAGTGCACCGGAAAATTCAAAACACGTGAGGAATTACAAAATCATATCAAAGGTGGGGCTTCACAAGTAATTTTATCGGTTCCTCCAAAGGATGACTCAATTCCAATGGTTGTTTTGGGCGTTACCGATAACGAAATTATCCGCGATGAACCTATCGTTTCAAATGCGTCCTGCACCACAAACAATGCCGCGCCGATGCTAAAAATCGTGCACGACAATTTGCAAGTTGAACAGGCTTATATCAGCACAATTCACTCTTATACCTCAGACCAAAGTTTGCACGATTCACCACACCGCGATTTTCGCCGGGCCCGGGCGGCGACTCAATCCATTGTTCCCACCACGACCGGTGCCGCAAAAGCGCTGACAAAAATTTTTCCTGATCTTTCAAATGTAATCGGCGGTTGTGGGATCCGAGTTCCCGTTCCCAACGGATCACTGACCGATATGACTTTGAATGTCAAGCAAAAGACATCTATATCTGAGGTGAATTCACTTTTTAAAAACGCTGCCGAAAATCAATTTGAGGGGATTTTAAACTATAATGAAGACCCAATTGTTTCATGCGATATTTTAGGCGAGCCTTATTCCTGTATTTTTGACAGCGAAATGACTTCGGTTATCGATGGACATTTAGTGAAACTCATCGGTTGGTATGACAACGAGCGCGGCTACAGCAACCGGATTATCGATTTGATCCCGTTGATGATGCAGTAATTTAATTTTTCAGATTAACTAAACAGTATCGTTTTTTGCTTCCTTCCTTTGAAGGAAGGGCTGGGGATGGATGTTTTTGATAATGAAATGAGTAACTTAACTCTTCAGCTAAAATTTAATTTAATTCAGCACTAGAAACCAGCTTTCAAGTCATTTTCAATAAATGAAGTGATCGTTTTTTGAAATTCACTTCCACGGTCCAACTCAATTTCTATCGGCAAATACCCCAATTTACCTTTTAGCGAGGCTTCATTTTTTAAGCGCATAAAATCTTTTTCAGTCGTCAGGATCAGTTTTTCTCTGGCCAGTTTTTGGATTTCTTTAGGCGTAAAAGAATGGTGGTCGGGAAATTTCAGATGCTTAAAATTTAAGCTCAGGTTTTTTAGATGTGTTTTTAAAGGCTTTGGATTGGCAATTCCTGTTACTAAAGTGAAATCTTTTAAATCGGTCAAATTTCTTTTCGCGTCAGCAAAACAGACCTCATTTGCATATTCTATATGACTGAAGAATAATTCTTGGTGTGGTTTTAAGCTTAAGCGTTTTCTGATTTTGTTTTTTTCGCCTTCGCCTAAATTTTTTGGACACTTGGTAACCACTATAAAATCAGCGCGCTTTGCCCCTGACCTATTTTCGCGTAAATTTCCCGCTGGCAAAATTAAATCGTCACAATATAAATCAACGAAAGTCGTCAGTAAAATTGAAAATCCAGCCGAGACTTTTCGGTGCTGAAAGGCGTCATCGAGGACAATAATTTCAGGTTTTGGATCTGTTTGCCGTAGTTTTTGAATACCTTCCCTTCTATTTTCACCTACGGCTACCGCAACATCTGGAAACTTTGTTTTGAATTGTAAAGGTTCGTCGCCGGTAAGGTCAGCAGTTTCGTTTCCTTTCAATTCATGAAAACCTTTTGTTTTCCTTTTGTAGCCACGGCTTAAGCTGGCAACCGAATAGTCTTGTTTTAAAAACTTAAGCAAATATTCTACCATTGGCGATTTCCCCGTGCCACCGGTAGAAAGGTTTCCGACGACAATCACCGGGAAATCAAATTTTTCGCTTTTTTTCCAGTTCCAGTCATAAAATTTATTTCGCAAGAACACAAGTCCGCCATAAATCAGGGAAAATGGAAATAATAATTTTCGCAGCCACTTCATACTGCGAAAGTAAAATTTTTATCTTTAGGGCGTAAAAACATTTTAGAATAATAAGCACGCAGTTCATTGGTTTATGATGCAGGAAATATAACTATTGTCTTAGGCGTTTAGTTAATACCGACTAAAATAACTTTAAATTTCTGATTTCAAGTACTTATTTATGAGATCTGATTTTACTATTTTGTTTCAACGCCTAAATCCCCGCCGCGGCAGGGACTTTGATAATGTGTCACTAAAATATTGTTTTTTAGCAAATAACCCGTATTTATTACGTGCCTAAAACAATGTAAATATTAATGCAAGAGAAATAAATTTTTGCTCAAGACTTAATAAAACACAATTCGAATATGAAGATTAAAGAAATTATCAATGCTGTCGAAAAATGGGCACCGGCAGCTTATGCCGAAGATTTTGATAATGTGGGTTTGCTGGTTGGCGATGCAGGCCGCGAAGCGACCGGGGTTTTGGTTGCCCTCGATACACTCGAGGAAACTGTGGACGAAGCGGTTAAAAACAAGTGTAACCTGATCCTTTCCTTCCACCCGATTATTTTTAAAGGCCTCAAAAAAATCACTGGCAAGTCCTATGTCGAGCGCGTGGTGATAAAAGCCATTAAAAATGATATCGCAATTTATGCGGTTCACACGGCTTTGGATAATTCTTTTGAAGGTGTCAATGCGGGAATCTGCGATAAATTGAATTTAAAAAACCGGCAAATACTCGTTCCCAAGCCTAAAACGATCAAAAAACTGGTGACTTTTGTACCGCACGAAAATGCGGGGGAAGTCCGCGAAGCTTTATTTGAAGCTGGCGCCGGAAACATTGGAAATTATGACCGCTGCAGTTTTAATGCAGAAGGAAAAGGCTCTTTTAATGGAAATGAAAGCAGTAATCCGGCTGTCGGTCAAAAAGGTAAAACCCACGTTGAGCCTGAAACGCGAATCGATATGATGTTCCCTAAACATCTGGAAAACAAAATTTTAAATACACTTTTCAAAGCTCACCCTTATGAAGAAGTGGCTTATGAAGTCGATACTTTAGATAATATCAATCAGCACATTGGCATCGGGATGGTGGGGACCTTGGATAACAGGGTCACGGAAGCAGAATTTATTCAAAATGTTAAAGATAAATTTCACTGTGGGATCGTCCGTCATTCGAGATTGAAGGGCAAAAAAATCAAGACCGTTGCTGTTCTCGGTGGAAGTGGTGCTTTTGCCATTCCCAATGCTATTGCGGCAAAAGCAGATATTTATTTGACCGGCGATTTGAAATACCACGACTTTTTCCAAGCTGAAAATCAAATTATTCTGGCCGATATGGGGCATTATGAAAGTGAGCGGTTTACAAAAGATTTATTATTTGCTTTTCTTAAAGAAAATTTTCCTAATTTTGCAAACGTTTTGAGTGAAAAGAATACCAATCCCATACAATACAGTTGACAATGGCAAAAAAGAAGAAAGAAGTGAGCACGGAAGAAAAATTACGTTCGCTATTTGATCTACAACTCGTGGATTCACGCATCGATGAAATCAGGAATATGCGTGGTGAACTTCCGCTGGAAGTTGAAGACCTTGAAGATGAAGTTGCCGGTCTCAACAAGCGTTTAAAGAAGCTCGAGGCTGATGTCGAGGCGAAGGACAATGACATCAAAAGTAAAAAACACTCGATTGCTGAATCAGAGGACACGATGAAAAAATATAATAAACAGCAAGAAAGTGTGCGCAATAACCGTGAGTATAATGCGCTTTCTAAGGAAATTGAATACCAAGGCCTTGAGATTCAATTGGCCAAGAAGCACATTGATGAATACAAAGCGCAGATCGAGCACAAGAATGAAAAAATTGAGGAAACAAAAGAGAAAGTAAAAGGACGTCAAGAGCACCTCGATCACAAGAAAGATGAGCTCGATGAAATCCTCAAGGAAACTGAAAAGGAAGAACAAAACCTGATTAAAAAATCAGAAAAGTTCAAAAAGGATATTGAAGAGCGATTAGTGAAGGCTTATGTCCGCATCCGTTCCAAAGTTAAAAATGGCTTAGCTGTAGTACCCATTGAGCGCGGGGCTTCCGGCGGATCTTTCTTTACCATTCCACCACAAGTGCAAATGGAAATTGCAGGCCGCCAAAAAATCATCACCGATGAACACAGCGGACGGATTTTAGTTGACCGCGCACTCGCAGAAGAAGAACGCGAAAGAATGGAAAGCCAATTTAAAGCTTAATTTCCCACTTAAGTATTAGAACAAAATATCAAAAACCCTTCTTGCTTTGTTCAAGAAGGGTTTTTTAGTTTAAAAATTCAATTTATTTTCAAATTAACAGACCTTTAAAACAGACTGGCATTATTTTAGTTAAGTTAGTAAAAAAATACTATGAATAAAGTTATGATTTTTTTGCTGTTGGTCAGTTTTACCGCTTGCGGCAATTCAGCAGAACAAAGCAAGGCACAGGAAAAATTAGCCTCCGCCGATCCGGTCCAAGCCCCTAAAACCGATGACGGTTATAAAAAAGCTTATTTTGCCAGTGGCTGTTTTTGGTGTACAGAATATGTTTATGAAAGTGTAAAAGGCGTTAAAAATGCCATTTCCGGTTATGCGGGAGGAACGGGAAAAAATCCAACGTACCAAAATTATGGCAGTAAAGGCCACGCTGAAGCAGTCGAAGTCATTTATGATCCCGATGTTGTCGATTATGAAACCTTGCTCGATGTCTATTTCGGATCTCAAAATGTCACTCAAAAAAACGGCCAAGGTCCTGATCACGGGAGTTCATACCGCTCAATTATTTTTTATCAGAACGCTGAGCAAAAGAAAATTGCGATGGCTAAAAAGAAGGAAACTGGGAAAAAATATGACGATCCAGTAGCGGCGGAAATCATGCCTTTTCAAAAATTCTGGGAAGCTGTAGATTATCACCAGAAATATGTTGTCAATCACCGAAACAGTGGTTATGTGCAAGGTGTATCACTTCCCCGCTTTAGGGATTTTGCCGCAAAATTCCCAGATTTATTGAAAAAAAAATATCAATAATTATAGAGCTATAAATCAACAGTTTAGACCTCACAGGTTTACCCAAGCGCGGTGTAAATAAACCTGTGAGGTCTTTATCTTACTAAAAACCCCAGACTTTGAGATTTAAAATTTTCAAACTACCCTTCAATTCTCATCAGCTCCATAAACCAATTTGATAAACCCCTCCTTATCAATATCACCAAAATAAGGTTTCAGATCCATTTCACTTAACAAACCGCGAATATCAGATTCTCTATAGCGCAAGCCCTTGAGTTTTTCTTCGATTTCACTCACAGGTTTTCTTCCGAAAAAATCACCATAGATTGTAAAATCCTTGATCTTTCCTTTTTCGACAAAAATCCGTAAATCGATTTCACCAACCTTGAATCGATTTTCACGCTGGATATTGAATTTTGGCGACTTGCCATAATTCCAATCCCATTGGTCATATTTTTCTTTTTTCAATTTATGAACACCTTTCCATTCTTCATCGGTGAGGTGATAGGTTTCAAATTCTTCGCGGTTTTCATAAAGGCCTTCCAAAACCTTTTCACGGAATGTGTTGATGTCCATCGGCTCATCGAGAAACTCACTGATGTTTGCGACGCGGCTTTTGGCTGATTTATGGCCTTTGGATTTTATCTTGCTCATTTTAACGTTCAAAGCATTGAATACTTCGCCCATGTCGCTGTCGAGCAAAAGTGTGCCGTGGCTGAACATTCGTTTCACCGTTGAAAACTGTGCATTGCCAGAAACTTTTTTATCATTGACCACAATGTCATTTCGGCCTTTTAATTCTGCGGGAACGCCCATTTTATTGAGCACTTCAATGACAGGTTTTGTAAACTTCCTGAAGTTGTTCAAGCTTTTATGATCGTAATTTGTGATAAAACTAAAACTCAAATTCCCAAAATCGTGATACACGGCGCCCCCGCCAGAAATTCGCCGAACAACTTTAATATCTTTTTCCTCGACATATTCGTGGTTGATCTCTTCGAGCGTATTCTGGTTGCGACCAATTATAATCGACGGTTTATTGATGTAAAACAATAAATAATCCTGGCCGTGGTTGAAATTACGCAGGGCATATTCTTCCAAGGCCAGATTCAAGTGTGGATCGTGAATGCCTTCGTTTTCAATAAAAATCATAATTGCTCGTTTTTTGAAAAATACTAAATTTCATACTGGTTTATTCTTAAAGGAATGACAAATCACATCTCAAAACTTAATCGTATTTTTGGGCTATGAAATATGACGCAATCATCATCGGCAGTGGCGCAAACGGACTCGCAGCAGCGATTCATTTACAGCGCAGCGGTCTGAACACCTCAATTATTGAACAATCAAAAACGCCCGGCGGCGCTACAAAAACTCAAGAGCTGACTTTACCGGGCTTCAAACACGACGTGGGTTCTGCCATTCACCCTATGGCTTATGCTTCGCCATTTTTCAACACAATGCCGCTGGAAAAACACGGACTGGAATGGGTGTTCCCAGAAATCCCTTTTGCACACCCCTTTCTGGATGGCGACGCTTTTGCGGCATATCCCGATGTACAAAAAACAGCTTCACAACTGGGAAATGATGAAAAAGCTTATGTAAAACTATTCAGTTCCATTACTGAAAACTGGACAAAAATAAACCGTGACTTATTGGGTCCCATTGGTTTTCCAAAAGATCCTGCTCAATTTATAAAATTTGGCTTAAAAGCTTTGCCTTCTGCTAAATTTCTGGCAAATCACTATTTTGAAAATGAAAAGACAAAGCAGTTTTTTTATGGTTCGGCCGCGCATTCCACTTTGCCTTTGAGCAATTTAGCCTCATCTTCCTTCGGGTTGGTTTTGAGCGTAATGGCACATAAATATGGCTGGCCCTTCCCAAAAGGCGGTAGCTCAAACTTAATTCAGGCTTTGGTCAAGTATTATGAATCTCTGGGCGGACAAATTCATTTTGGCAAAGAAGTGAAATCCAAAAAAGACTTGCCCGACGCCAAAGCTTATGTTTTCAACCTTACGCCAAAACAATTGCTTAAAATAGACAACCTCAATTTTTCCAATTCATACCGCAACCGAATGAGCAGCTATAACTATGGCGCGGGTATTTTCAAAATTGACTGGGCTTTAGATGAACCCATTCCTTTTACCAATGAAAAATGCCGAAAAGCGGGAACCGTTCACTTGGGCTTTTCTGCCGAAGAAATGGAAGAATCTGAACTGGCTTCGCATCAGGGAAGGTTGCCTAAAAAACCTTATGTTTTGGTAGCGCAACACAGCATTTTTGACAGCACGCGCTCGCCTGAAGGAAAACACACGGGCTGGGCTTATTGCCACGTTCCAAACGGAAATCAGGAGGATTGCACGGAATTGATCGAAAACCAAATCGAACGCGCAGCGCCGGGTTTCAAGAAAACAGTTTTAAAGCGCGCTGTAAAAAACACACGGGCAATGCAGGATTTTGATCCAAATCTCATAGGTGGCGATATCAATGGCGGCCGGCAGGATATTACACAATTATTCACCCGTCCAGTGGCGAGTTTTGACCCATATTCCACACCTGATCCCAGCGTTTTTATTGCCTCATCCTCTACCCCACCCGGCGGCGGCGTCCACGGAATGTGCGGCTTTCACGCTGCGGAATCGGTTTTGAAGAAATTGTTTTAGGACTTAAGAAAAGTAGGGTAAAAATATTATCCTCAATTTATATAAGTTGCGAATTAAGTTTATATTCAAAAATTGGTCATCTTAAAGTAACGCTTAGCTCTTAACTTTCAAAGGGTCACCAGAGAATCTATTTTCTTTTCACCTTAGGATTTTTACTGGGTTTGAGGTCTAAAAAATAAATGAGTAAGCTCGCGCCGAGACCCACAAACAAGGATTCTTTAAGGCCTTGGCCGGCAAAAAAATACAATGAACCGCTCAAAAGAACGGCAAATAACAATGACCCGAGTATTGCTTGTGTGTGTTTTTTCATTGCACCAGAGTTTAAAAATTTAAAGAAATTTGGACTATTCCAACTTATATCTCACCGTGCAAAATTAATTCGGAAAAGCTTCTAAACAATCCCTTATTGTTAGCTTTTTGTAAAATTTATATCAATTGTCGATCGAGTTTTTTTATTGGGTTTTTCCACTAAATTAATAAGCTATAAAAATCCACATACCTTACTTGATGTTCAATAGCTTTTACTCATATCCTTTGGTAGCACCAAATTAAATTCGGTTAAAACTGGTTTACTGGGTTTCTGTCCCGGTAGAACTTCAGATTTTTCTGGAATTTTCAGGGTTTCGCCTTCAGCTTCAAAAACGGATATCACGGCTATTTTTAAATTTGGTTTTTGTTTTTTTAAATACCAATAAATTCCGCCGTGGGCTTTGCTGTGATAGTTTCCGTTGAAATGCAGGAATAGTTGGTTTTTATTCAAATTATTAAGAATAGATTCTGCCATTGTCGCATCTTTTAAGGCCTGTGCTTCTACCATTTGTTTTGGTTCCATTTGCATTCCCGAGTGATCCCCCATCATTTTCAACATTTCTTGATAACCAGGTGTTTTCATATCAAGGTTTATTGGCGTTTTGGCAAAAAATTCTTTTTCATCTTTCGGGAGGCTTCTCAATGTGTCCATTCCACTTTGCGCTACCAAAGCCGCATAACTGCGCGGGACATTAGTCGCAATAAACTTTAAATTATGTGCTTTGGTCACTTCAACCAGCGGCAAGTAATCGGTTTTAAAGTTTGGCGATAAACTCAAGCTGTCTAAAAATTGAGACGTTTCCCAATTTCCGTTCAAGAGTGAATCCAATCCTTCTTGCTGTTGACGTTCCAGCATTTCAGCACCGAGGACTAATTTGTTGTTTTTCTTTTTATGCAGCGCTTTAGCCAATTTCAGTTGCAGCCAATGATTCATAGAATTATCGTGGAACTCGCCAAACAAGACCACATCATAATCCGTGAGTTTTTCAGCCATATCATAAAACGCAATGGAATCCCCTTTTTCAGTATAAAACTGAAAAGCTTTTAATTCCTGTGCTTGAACTGAGCTAAAGCTTAAAAAAAAGAGTGCGAGACCAACTAGAAGTCTTACAGAGTTGAATTTATGCATTGATATTAAATTTTAATTAGTCTATTTTCTTCAGGAATAATCTGACTTATTAGGGTTTTACGCAAAAAACAAATAGAATACTTTGAAAGCTTGAGTATCCATAAAAAATTATTTTACGTTTTCAAGAAAGCCCAAAAACCGTTTAAGATTTTGCGCATAGCCGTTGGGGTTTCTACTCTTAATCAAAGTCGAAGCACCGTGCACGCCGTTTTTTGCTTGGTAACGAATAATATTCTTTCCGCTTGCTTTGCTCAACACCTCATCGACGCGTTTTTCGCCACGTTCGGGTTCGGCAGTGATGTAAAAGGCTTGCTGAACTTTTGCGGCCGCACTTTTGACTCGGTTTTTGTCATTTAAATATTCCCCTGGCGAAAATGCCGCCACTGCATCAATTTTAGTGGGGTTTTCACTTGCCAAAACAATAGCCAGAGCCGCGGAATATGAACTGCCAACGGCAATAATTATTTTATAATTCTTCCCTTCGGCATAGGCCAAAGCGCCTTTGAGATCAGCATAAGCTTCTGAATAAGACCCCGAACTTCCGCGTTTTTTAACCGTTTTATTAGTGTGATCCCAACGCGTGCCACCAGAACGTTGATCAATTGCGAGAACAGCAAATCCTGCTTTGGTGAATTTTGAGATCAGTGGATCATATTCGTGACGGTTAGCGCCGGCCTGGTGGAACAAAAGTAAAATTTTGTCCGTTTCTAAAGAAGGCTTTGTAAAAGTCCCATAAATTTTTTGACCGTCAGAGGCTTTGATGCTTACCTC
>Ga0307967_1000948_pt1 | contig 18995 bp, 20 predicted proteins | sample OrgLakmetagen648_FD_201828 | JGI IMG/M metagenome (GOLD analysis project Ga0307967, IMG submission 201828) | Saline water microbial communities from Organic Lake, Antarctica - #648 | ecosystem: Environmental > Aquatic > Non-marine Saline and Alkaline > Saline | place: Antarctica: Organic Lake... | reverse complement strand
CCTGGTTACGCCCTGACAGCCTGGACTTTCCGCCGGTCAGCGAGGCCTTTGTTGATCCGCCGGGTCTACTTGCAGCCGGCGGAGATCTCGAGCCTGAGCGGCTGCTTGCTGCCTATGCCCGGGGTATATTCCCATGGTACGACGACAACAGCCCAATTCTGTGGTGGTCACCCGATCCGCGCATGGTGCTGCGCCCGACAGAAATTCACGTCGCGCGCAGTCTTGCCAAGTTGATCCGACAGAATCGCTTTCGTATCACCATGGATACTGCATTTGCTGACGTAATCCAGCACTGCGCGGCGGTACGGGCCGAACGCGAAGGTACATGGATCACTGACGAAATGCAGGCAGCTTATACTGCTTTGCACCGTCTGGGGCACGCCCACTCGGTTGAGATCTGGGATAATGAACGACTGACAGGCGGGCTTTACGGCATCGCCATGGGTAAGCTGTTCTTCGGTGAGTCGATGTTCAGTGTGGCTCCCAACACGTCAAAACTCGCGTTTGTCGCATTGGCCAGTCAGCTCGAGAGTTGGGCTTTTGAGATGATTGATTGCCAGATGCCCACCGACCATCTGCAAAGTCTGGGCGCCAGGACAATGCCCCGGGCACAATTTCAGCGTGCATTGAGTCAATGGCGTGGCGCCCAGAGTCCCCCCTCGCCCTGGGTATTCGACAATAAAGTGCTGGAAAAACACTAATGCTTTGCCAAATTAGCTGTAATCAGGCAGAATACTCGCTTAATTTTCGCAGTGAGACATTGTTTTAGATGGCTAAAGAAGACCAGATTGAGATGGAAGGCGAAGTGGTAGATACCCTTCCCAACACCATGTTCCGTGTAAAACTGGAAAACGGTCATATCGTGACCGCACACATCTCCGGCAAAATGCGCAAGAACTACATTCGTATCCTCACCGGTGATATGGTGAAAGTGGAACTGACGCCATACGACCTGACCAAGGGTCGTATCACCTACCGCGCCCGCTAAGCCCTGCTGCCGCCTTTAGTCTGACAGCACCGCCGGCGTTGTTGAGCTCAGCTATCCGCTGAGCTCAACTGTTTACCTTCGGCTTTTTCACCACGACCGCGGATTTCCAGTTCAACTTCGTTATTACGGATTGAAACAACCGCTTCGCCACCGCTGCTCAGTCGACCAAACAGGATTTCCTCTGCCAGCGCTTTTTTCAGTTTCTCCTGAATCAGGCGGGCCATCGGTCGTGCCCCCATGGACGGACTGTAGCCATGCTCGGCAAACCACTCGCGTGCACTTTCGTCCACGTGCAAGGTCACCTTCTTGCTGTCTAGCTGCACTTGCAGCTCAACCAGGAATTTGTCCACCACGGTGCGGATCGTTTCCTTGTTCAGCGGTCCGAACTGTACCACCGCGTCAAGGCGATTGCGGAATTCGGGGGAGAAACTTTTCTTGATAACTTCCATACCGTCAGTGCTGTGATCCTGATGCGTGAAACCTATCGAGGCACGCGACATCTCCTGGGCGCCCGCATTCGTCGTCATGATCAAGATCACGTTACGGAAATCGGCCTTGCGGCCATTGTTGTCCGTCAAGGTGCCATGATCCATTACTTGTAGCAGGATATTGAACACGTCCGGGTGTGCTTTTTCGATTTCATCAAGCAACAATACGCAATGCGGATGCTTGTTGACTGCCTCGGTCAGCAGACCGCCCTGATCAAAACCAACGTAACCCGGCGGCGCACCGATCAGACGCGACACCGTATGGCGCTCCATGTATTCGGACATATCAAAGCGCAGCAATTCGATGCCCATGATACGCGAAAGCTGACGACTGACTTCAGTTTTACCCACACCTGTCGGGCCAGAGAACAGATAGGAAGCGATTGGCTTGTCGGGCGTGTTCAAACCGGCACGTGACAATTTTATTGCGGTTGCCAACGACCCGATCGCCTCATCCTGACCAAACACGACCATCTTGAGATTGGTTTCCAGTGTTTTCAGATTCTCTACATCGGAAGTGGTCACATGCTGCGGCGGAATCCGGGCAATAGAGGCCACCACTTTTTCCATATCCGTGGCCTGTATGAGTTTCTTGCGACGGCTTTCCGGCAGCAGGCGCTGCCAGGCACCGGCCTCGTCAATCACGTCAATGGCTTTATCCGGCATGAAACGGTCATTGATGTAACGGCCAGCCAGCTCCGAGGCCGCGCGCAGGGCGTTGTCGCTGTAGCGCAGCTCATGATGCGCTTCAAAACGCGATTTCAGACCTTTGAGGATTTTGTAGGTAGTTTCGACATCGGGCTCATCCACGTCTATTTTCTGGAAGCGGCGCGATAAGGCCCGATCCTTTTCAAAAATGCCCCGGTATTCCTGATAGGTAGTGGAGCCGACACAGCGCAGGTCACCGGTGGTCAGGATGGGTTTCAACAAATTGGACGCATCCATAACGCCGCCCGAGGCAGCGCCAGCCCCAATGATGGTGTGAATTTCATCAATAAACAGCACCGATTCGGGCTTTTCCTTCAATTCTGCCAACAAGGTCTTGAAGCGTTTTTCGAAATCGCCACGGTATTTGGTACCAGCCAGCAGTGCGCCCAGGTCCAGTGAATAGATGACGCTGCCTTTGAGTACCTCAGGCACCTGATCTTCAACGATCAGTCGCGCCAGGCCCTCTATCACAGCGGTTTTGCCGACGCCAGACTCGCCTACCAGCAGCGGATTGTTCTTGCGGCGACGACATAACACCTGAATGACGCGGGTTACCTCTTTCTCGCGGCCGATAAGGGGATCAATTTTGCCCTGCCGCGCCATCTCGTTCAAATTAGTGGCGTACGTTGCCAGCGCACTGGTGCTGCTGTTGCCATTCTCGCTGCCCTGGCCATCCTGCTGCTGCCCCTCTTGCCCCTCTTGCGCCCCTGGCCCCATGTCACCGTCACCAGCGGCATGCCGGCTGATGCCATGGCTGATGTAGTTCACTACATCCAGTCGCGCGATGTCCTGCTGGCCCAGTAGGTACACCGCCTGGCTTTCCTGTTCACTGAAGATCGCGACCAACACATTGGCGCCACTGACCTCCTGGCGACCAGAAGATTGCACGTGAAACACGGCTCGTTGCAGCACTCGCTGGAACCCCAGAGTCGGCTGTGTTTCCCGCTCGGTTTCGTCTTCAGGCACCACAGGCGTTGTGCTGTCGATGTAATCAACCAGATTCGCGCGCAGACGAACCAGATCTGCACCGCAATGCTGCAGCACATCAACCGCAATATTATTATCCAGCAGCGCGAGCAACAAATGCTCGACTGTCATGTATTCATGACGCCTGCCACGAGCGCTCGAAAAAGCACTGTTCAGGGTTACTTCCAAATCCCGACTTAACATCGCTTCGTTCTCCCCGGCGGCACGACCAGAGCGCGCCTTTTAGTCAGCATAAGCCCAACTGAGCTCATTGATCAACCTCAACATGACAGAGCAGCGGCTGATTATTCTCACGCGAGAAATCATTAACCTGCTGCGCCTTGGTTTCTGCTACATCCCTGCTGTACACACCGCACACTGCTTTACCCTCAGTGTGTATCTTCAGCATTATCTGGGTGGCTTTTTCCGCCGGCATGCGGAAAAAATCAACCAGGATGACAACCACGAAATCCATGGGTGTATAGTCATCATTGAAAATGAGAACTTTATACAGTGGCGGCTTGGCCAGCTTGGGCTTGCTGGCGGCTGTCGCCAGATCGCCTTCACGACCATCGTCCGGATGATTCAACTTCTCGTCAGACATATATTGACTACCATTTCACGGTCAGCGTGATATTTATATGGGGTCGAAAACAGAGTATCACAAGCCACTCAAGTCTACTGCCTCATTACAGACTGTTGCAATTAGACAAAAATGATGAATAATACGTTTTGACATGGATCGCAAAAAAAGTTAAGGATAACACTCAGGGCCAAAGAGCCTGACGTGTACGACAATTAAAATAAAATTATACGTAGAACGGAGTATTACAATGGCTACGGGGCAAGTTAAATGGTTCAACAACGCAAAGGGTTTTGGTTTTATCCTGCCCGATGACGGTGGCAGCGATCTGTTCGCTCACTACTCCGCTATCGGCATGGATGGATACAAGACACTCAAAGCGGGACAACCCGTTGAATTCGAAACCCTGAAAGGACCCAAGGGTCTTCACGCAACCAATATCAGACCTGCAGAACTACAGCAACAAGCCTGACCCTGTTGATCTGAACTAACAGGCAGCCTGGACAAGCGGACAGTCTGGTCAAACGGCGGTGGTCAGGTAGAGCGACTGCCGCCGCCTGGCGCTGCTGCGTCGTGCTCGTACAGTGTACCACCGACCACGAAAAACTCCCAAATCCGTTATAATCCGCCGCATGCCACAACTGATACTGTTCAACAAACCCTTCAACGTTCTGTCCCAGTTCAGCGGTGCTGCGCCTGAAGAAACCTTGGCGTATTACCTGCAGACGCCCGGGTTTTATCCGGCAGGACGCCTGGACAAGGACTCTGAAGGACTGTTGCTGCTGACTGACTGTGGCGAGACGCAACAAAGAATCAGCAATCCCCGGTATAAGCTGGGCAAAGAATATTGGTCCCAGGTGGAGGGCGAAGTCACGCACGACGCTCTGCTGAGGTTGCGCCAGGGCGTTCACTTGAAAGATGGACCCAGCCGGCCGGCGGGTGCCAAGAGCTTGCACGAACCCCTGATTTGGCCGCGGACACCCCCGATTCGTGAACGAAAACTGATCCCGACATCGTGGCTCGCCTTAACCCTTTACGAAGGCCGTAACCGGCAAGTCCGAAGAATGACCGCGGCAGTGGGTTTTCCGACCTTGCGGCTGATCCGGCAGCGCATTGGAGACTGGCAGCTCGATGACCTGCAACCGGGCGATTACCGGACCATCACCCTGCCCTCAAGCTGGTGGGCATGAGTCATTGATCTGATCATGGCTGCTTCTGCCAGCGCGCCACCGCGTCATGGTCGGATGCGCGGCTTTGAACCCAGTAATCCTGCTCGCCTGTTACCTGTTTCTTCCAGAACGGAGCCGAGGTCTTCAGGTAATCCATAATAAAGCGGGCAGCATCAAACGCTGCGTCCCGATGTGCGCTGACGGTGACCACCAGAACAATCTGCTCCCCCGGCAACAAGGTACCTACGCGATGAATAATGCGGCACACGGACAGTGGCCAGCGATCTGCGGCACGCTCGGCAATGCTCTCCAGGGCTTTCTCCGTCATGCCCGGGTAATGCTCGAGAGTCAGGCTCTGCCCTGTCGCCACATCATCGTGCAGCTCGCGCACCAGGCCGCTGAATATTGCGACCGCCCCCGGGTTGTCGGCCTTGTCACGCACCTGTGCATACTCCGCTGCCAGGTCAAAGTCCTGTTGCTGCACGTCTACCCGTATCATGGTTGCCATCATTAACCTCCGGTCATCGGCGGGAAAAACGCGATTTCTTCATGCCCGTTCAATTCATGATCGCGACCGGCAACCGCCTGATCAACAGCGACCAGCACTTCGCCATCCTCCTCAAGCAGCGCCCACGATCCGCCGCGAGCGGCCAGCACTGCGGTCAGGTCCGCCACTGTCTTGATGTTTTCCGAGGCATCCAATGATTCTTCGGAGCTACCAAGTTTTTCACGTACGCTGGCAAAATAATGAATTTTAAACATGATATTTATTCTACCTTTCTCTTGTAATCACCGGATTTTCCGCCCTTTTTTTCAAGAACTCGTATGTTGCCTATCACCATGTTCTTGTCCACGGCCTTGCACATGTCATAAATCGTCAGCGCGGCTACCGACGCCGCGGCAAGCGCCTCCATTTCAACGCCAGTCTTGCCATCGAGCGCGCAACTGGCGCAGATCAGCACCCGGCTATTAACCTGGTCAAGGTCAAAATCAAGGTTCACCGAGGTCAACATCAAAGGATGACATAAAGGAATCAAGTCCGAGCATTTCTTGGCGGCCTGAATGCCAGCAATCCTTGCTACCGCCAGCACATCCCCTTTTTTGTGGCCGCGATTGGCGATCAGCGCCAATGTCTCCGCGGCCATGTTTATTTCCGCGGCCGCCATAGCCACCCGCGAGGTCACGGCCTTACCGCCCACATCCACCATTCGGGCATTACCTTGTGCATCCAGGTGTGTTAACTCACTCATCGTCTTCTCGATCTTTGATTTGTTTAAAAGCAGGCGCATTATCACCCGTATTGGCCACGAAGTGGAGGCATATTCCGGTGTTTTCCGGTACAATGCCAGCTTTGTTAACTGGGTTGCCCGAGACATTGGTTCCGGGACACTGAACGTTGTCTTACGTGCAGGCCAGACGCCCCGATACGAGCACGTATGAATTGGTATCCTCACAAAACCGTTGCTGTGGTGGTTGAAAAACCGCAATCTGACGTGTCTGCAGACCCCCGATTCCTGATAGTCGAAGAAATCAGCGCTGGGCGTGTGGTATTCAATCAGCCCGCCGGCCACCTTGAACCTCATGAATCACTGGCGCAGGCCGCTGTCCGCGAAGCGCTGGAAGAAACCGCCTGGCATGTCGAACTGACCGGCTTCATCGGACTTTACCAGAGCGAGGCGGTGGATAACGGTATCTGTTATATCCGCAGCTGTTTTGCCGCACGAGCGCTTCACCACGACCCGGAGCGCAAACTGGACAACGATATCATCCGCACACACTGGTTCACGCTGCACGAGTTGCAGGCACGACAGTCACAGCTACGCAGCCCAGCTGTTGTGACCGTGATCGAGGATTACCTGCAAGGCCACGTCTATCCGTTGAGTCTGGTCCGGGATCTGAGTCAAGCATGAAACAAGAGCCAGGCATGGAAAAACAACCCCATAACAACCGCGACATCAAAGTTATTGTCGGCATGTCCGGTGGTGTTGACTCGTCCGTTGCAGCCCTGCTCCTGCTGCAACAGGGTTACCAGGTCGAGGGTCTGTTCATGAAAAACTGGGAAGAAGACGATGACACCGACTATTGCACTGCTAAAGTGGATCTTGCTGACGCCCAGGCTGTGTGTGATCGCCTTGGCGTAAAGTTGCATACCGCCAATTTTGCTGCTGAATATTGGGATGGTGTGTTTGAACACTTTCTGGCGGAATATCGTGCGGGCCGCACGCCAAACCCTGACATTCTGTGCAACCGGGAGATCAAATTCAAAGCATTTCTGGAGTACGCCACTTTGCTGGGGGCTGATTACATTGCCACCGGGCACTATGTGCGACGCCACACCGAAAACGGAGAAACCCGACTACTCAAGGGTCTGGACAACAACAAGGACCAAAGCTATTTCCTGTGCGCAGTCAGTGAGACCTGCCTGGAGCGCAGTCTGTTCCCGGTCGGGCATCTGGAGAAATCCGAGGTGCGCGCGCTGGCATCTGAGCAAGACTTTGTAACCAGCAGCAAAAAAGACAGTACCGGCATTTGTTTTATCGGGGAGCGCAAATTCAAGGACTTTTTGCAGAAATACCTGCCTGCGCAGCCAGGCAATATTAAAACCGTCGACGGTGACATCATCGGCAAGCATCATGGACTGATGTATCATACCTACGGCCAGCGTCAGGGACTGGGAATCGGTGGGCTGAGTGATCATGACGAAGCACCCTGGTATGTGGTGGGCAAAGACTTGACGCATAACAGTTTGATCGTGGCGCAGGGCAGTGAGCACCCTGCTCTGTTTTCTTCCGCGCTGCAGGCAAGTCAGGTGGCATGGATCAATCATCGCGCGCCGACACTGCCAATGCGTTGCACGGCAAAGATACGTTACCGGCAAGCTGACCAGGATTGCCGGGTAGCAGTGGATGCAGATAACAGACATATCCGGGTAAGTTTTGACAAACCCCAACGGGCAGTCACACCGGGTCAGGCGATCGTATTTTACCAGGGCGAAATCTGCCTGGGGGGGGGTGTCATTGAGCAGTACTACCGCTGAATTTTCCGAATGGGAATACCGCAATATTGCATTGGCTGCGGTGACGCAATGCGCTGTGCTGGTGCACAGGCTCGCCACCGAGGGCAGCGTATCGAGCCACACCATGCGTGCCTGTCTGCGCCCGGTTTATCTGACCAATCCAGATTCGGTGGCACAGATATACCCGAATATCGCCGAATTCAGCCAGGGGATCAAAACGCTTCAACACAGCTTCGACAGTGCCGGCTTAAAGGAGAATGCGGAGGTTGTGCGTTATATGCTGGGTATGGTGGTCCTGCAACAGCGCTTGTCACGGGAAAAGGCAATGCAAGCCACGATCGCCGATCGCCTGACCCACCTACTCCCCGATGAGCCAGGCGCGGAGCCATTGGCCGAAGATCTGCCCATCCAGGCACTGCATGCCGACTGCTCTGCACTGGCACGTCTGTACCAGGACACCATCAGTAAGCTGAGCTTTCGCATTCACGTGGCCGGCAATCCCGAACACTTGCGTGACCACGTCGTTGCTGACCAGATTCGTGCCTTGCTGCTGGCAGGGATCCGTTCAGCATATTTGTGGCAGCATCTCGGCGGGCGGCGCTGGCAGCTGTTTTTCTATAAGAAGCGCATCCGCGAAACCCTGACTGACATCAGGCGAAAATTGATCAACTGATAACATCGAAAACCCTCAGTTCAAGTTACATCAATTATCCAAGCAAGGAATCATCAAGGCTCATGAGCATATCAACCCTCACCGCCATATCCCCTGTCGATGGCCGCTACCGTGCTAAAACCGAGGCACTGGCTGCCTGTTTCAGCGAATATGCCCTGATTCGTTATCGCGTTATCGTCGAGATTCGCTGGTTGCAGCAGTTGGCCGCGCACCCGGGTATCAGCAAAGCGCCAACGATCAGCGATGCCGGTAACGAGTTGCTGGAAAGTATTATCAAGAACTTTTCCGAGACCGACGCAGAGCGTGTCAAAGCGATCGAAAGCACTACCAATCATGATGTCAAGGCCGTTGAGTATTTCATCAAGGAAAGCATCGCGGACCACCCGGACCTGAAACAACAGGTCGAATTTGTTCACTTTGCCTGCACCTCAGAGGACATCAATAATCTGTCCTACGCCCTGATGCTGCGTGATGGACGCGATCTGGTGATGTTGCCGGTAATGCATCAACTGCTTGATCGCCTGCGCGAGCTGGCGCATGACTTCGCAGAGCAACCGATGCTGTCCCGCACCCATGGTCAAACGGCGTCGCCGACAACTGTTGGCAAAGAGCTGGCCAATGTGGTCTACCGGATGCAACGGCAATTGACGCAACTTGCCGACAGCCCCGTCATGGGCAAGATCAACGGCGCCGTCGGCAACTACAACGCGCACATGGTCGCCTACCCGGATATTGACTGGCAGGCGAATGCCAAAAGTTTTGTCGCAAAACTGGGGCTGGACTGGAATCCTTTCACCACACAAATAGAACCACACGATTATATTGCAGAAATGTTCGCGGCCTGCTGCCGTTTCAATACCATTCTGATCGATCTGGATCGTGATATCTGGGGGTATATTTCCCTGGGCTACTTCAAGCAGCGCACCATTGCCGGTGAAGTGGGCTCATCAACCATGCCGCACAAGGTCAACCCTATCGATTTCGAAAACTCAGAAGGTAATCTTGGCATTGCCAATGCCATCATGCAGCATCTGGCGGAAAAACTGCCGATCTCGCGCTGGCAGCGCGATCTTACCGATTCCACGGTGCTGCGCAGTGTCGGCACCGGCTTTGCGCACAGCCTGATTGCCTATCACGCCACGTTGAAGGGACTCAGTAAACTGAATCTGAATCCGCAGCGTTTGTTGGCGGATCTGGATAACAGCTGGGAGATCCTGGCAGAACCCATCCAGACCGTGATGCGTCGTTACGGTGTAGAAAAACCCTACGAAAAGCTCAAGGAGCTGACTCGTGGGCAAACGATAAACGCTCAGGTCCTGAGCACGTTTATCGACAGCCTGGATATTCCGGAAGCGGCGCGCAAAGAGTTGCGTGCACTGCGCCCGGAAAATTATATCGGCAATGCTATCGCTCAGGCCAAGTCAATTTAACCGACCGCCGCTATGGGCAGTCCTGGGCTGATATAACAACGAGGATAATTCGTGATTGAAACTGTACTTCCTGCCGACTTCGACCGGCAGCTGTTTTTGCGTGACTACTGGCAAAAAAAACCATTGCTTATCCGGGCCGGGGAGCTCGATTTTGTTGATCCCATTACACCGGAAGAGCTGGCCGGACTGGCCTGCGAAGAGGAAGTAGAGTCCAGATTGGTTCAGGTCAATGAAGCGCAGGACAGCTGGCAATTGCGCACCGGTCCGTTTACCGAAGCCGAATTCGAAGCCCTGCCACAAACGCATTACAGTCTGCTGGTACAGGCTGTGGACCATTGGGTAGATGAGGTCAGTGCACTGTTGTCTGACTTTGACTTCATTCCATCATGGCGGATCGACGATATCATGATCAGCTATGCCACCGACAAAGGCACCGTGGGCCCGCATTTTGATTATTATGATGTATTCCTGATCCAGGGTATGGGCCAGAAGTGCTGGCAGACAGGCGCCATGTGCAATAGCATGACACCGCGCAGGGACGAAAGCGGCTTGCGTCTGCTGCAAGATTTCAAGGCCGAACAGGAATGGATTGTCGGGCCAGGCGATATTCTTTATCTGCCACCCGGCGTATCACACTACGGCATTGCTATGGGCAACAGCATGACCTATTCCGTCGGGTTTCGCGCCCCTTCGCATGCCGATATGGTGAGCGGTCTGGTTGATCAGATTCTTGATGGCCTGACCGAAGATCAGCGTTTTGTTGACACATCGCCTCATCAGCCATTGCATCCTGGCGAAATACCAGCCGATGTCGTCACGCACCTTCGTGAACTGGTTCTGGACATGCTCGACAGGCCCGATCAGATTCGGCAGTGGTTTGGCAAAACCATGACGACACCGCGCTATGCAACAGATGAACACGCTGGCGGTTGTGATCATCATGGTGATCATGAACACGACCACGGCTACGATGACGCTGACGCTGGAGTCGTCGACATTATCACACTGCGCCAAGCGCTTGCTCGTGGAGCGGAAGTGTTCAAGGTGCCAGGTTCACGCTATGCATATGCATTGGACAGCACCCGTGCTGAGCTGTTTGTTGACGGTCAATGTTATTCTTGCAACTTGCGTTTGCTGACGCTGCTGCAGGCACTGAGCATCCCCGGTCATACCGAGGCACTGGATCCGGAGGTAGTCGCTGCCTGCAATGCCGACGAGGAAGCTGCTCAGTTATTGCTGACACTGTACAATCGAGGCTGCCTTATCATAGGCTGACCGTTAGAAGCTGACTGTTACAGGCTGGGTTTCTCAGGTGGATCATCCTGAGCGGGCTATGGTAGTGGACGATGACAGCTGGCTAATCGCAAAAATGAATATGAGCATTTTATGAAATCTTTTCTGCACACGCTCGCCTTGACGCTTTTGACGCCTGTTGTTGGCGCCATTGTGATAACGTCAAATTCGCCAGCCCTGGCGCAGGACGCTGCGAGCGAGCGTGCCGCGATTGAAAGGCTTCAGATCACGCATCGCGATCCAAGCCGGATCCGTGAAATTATACGCCCGGCCCTGGACCCCCGAGGCAGCATCGGGCAAATCGATGACAAGCTCATCATCGCGACCACGGCCGCAAATCTGCGTCAGTTGAAAGAGATGATTTCCGAGACCGATGTGCCTGCCAGACGCCTGATTATCGGTGTTGATTTTGGTTATCAGCCTGACCGGGCTGACAACAGCGCTCAGCAACAAAGTCAGGCCATGGAGGGAGATGAGCTGGTATTCGTTGCCGGTGCAAATCGGTCTGACAATAGCGTCGCGACGGACGCGACAGGCGTCACCACCGAGAGCGCAGATACGCTCGCAGAAGCGCTCAACAATCGACGCATGACGATTGCCGCTGAAATCATTGTTGACGTTGCGGCCGTAAACCTTATTGTCGAAAATGTGCCGGGTATCACCGGTAGCCATATCGTTAACCTGCCTCTGGGCGTATGGCAGGTTATCAACACACCGGTATTTGACGCGGATATTGAAGATCAGCTCATACCCCAGGCAGTGGCCGTGCGAGTCGATAGAGTCCCCTGATGCCAGAGCTGATACTGCAGTCTTTGCCTTACCAGCGTGATAGCAGTGACCTTATCAGGTACATCGCTACGTTGCCCGGTGCTGCATGTCTGGACAGTGGGCTGGGCGATCAGGCAGAGGGCCGGTACGACATCCTGACAGCGTTGCCAAATTGCCAGCTGCGCTTGCGCACAGACAGTAACCAGTCATTCCTGGAGCAACGGCACCACAATCAGAATTCATGGCAGAAAATGCCAGCTCAGACGTGTATCTTTGCAGCAGCCGACGCGTTATTGCAACAGGACAACCCCGCCCGAAGCGTTGTCGCCAAACTCACGCATCTGCCCTTTTGCGGTGGGGTGATCGCCTGTTTTGGTTACGAGTCGGCGTCAACTGGCCCGATACCTGTCAGAACTGATGAGCTGGGCAGTATCCTCCAACAAACGGCCACAACACTGTGTGGCCTGTATCAGTGGGCCATCGTTGTTGATCATCAAACCGGTAAAACAGCACTGTTTGTGTTGCCTGAGTGTCCCGATGAGATTCGCCAGCGGGTTATGCAGCATTTACCTTGTTTTGGCAGCGACAAGACCGGCGCGGCGATCGTTGGGGAGGACTTCAATCTTCTCGAACCATTCCAGGCACAGCTGTCTGCCAGTCAATATAGAGTCGCGTTTGACAAGCTCAAGGAGTGGATATACGCAGGCGACTGCTATCAGGCCAACCTCGCGATCCCGTTCGTGGCGAATTACAGCGGCGAACCTGTTAACGCCTATCTGCGGTTGCGCCAGGGCAGTCGCAGCCCGTTTTCTGCCTTTATCGATACCGGCGATGCGCAAATTCTCAGCGTCTCCCCGGAGCGCTTTATCTGCGTCGAAGACCGAGGGGTCGTCACCCAGCCCATCAAAGGCACACGTAAACGCTCTCACGATCCCGCGATCGACAAGCAGCTCAGTGACGAGCTGCAGGCCAGCGAAAAAGATCGCGCGGAGAATCTGATGATTGTTGATCTGTTGCGCAATGATCTGGGCAGTGTATGCGAAACGGGGTCTGTACAAACGCAGGATTTATTCAAGCTTCACAGTTTTACGCAAGTACATCACCTGATCAGCACCATCACTGGCAAGCTACCGTTGCATGTCAGCCCTTTGTCGTTGCTCAAACGCTGTTTCCCGGGCGGGTCTATCACGGGCGCACCGAAAATCAGGGCCATGCAGATCATTGCAGAGCTTGAACCGTTACCTCGCGCCGTCTACTGCGGCAGTATTGCCTATTCTGATTATCGGGGACGCATGGACAGCAGCATCAGTATCCGTACCCTGCTTTGCAGCCAGGACCATATTTTCTGCTGGGGCGGTGGCGGTATTGTCGCTGACTCGGAGCTTGCCAGTGAATACTGCGAAGCCCATGACAAGGTGTCTGCCCTGCTAAAGCTGGTCTCCACGCAGCCTGACTCAGAGATTTAATTCTCGCGTACTGGCCTTGAGAAATTCGTGTTTCAAATCCTCGTATTCATGAACAGCCGGGAACTGGGGGAACTCACGGATAACATGGTCGGGGGCCCGGAACAAAATGCCGGCCTCGGCTTCGGACAACATGGTCGTGTCATTGTAAGAGTCACCGGCGGCAATAACCCGATATTTCAGACTGTGAAATGCTTTCACCGATTCACGTTTGGGGTCTTTCTGACGCAGGTGATAATTCACGATCATGCCAGTCTCGTCGGATTCCAGTCGATGGCAGAACAGCGCCGGAAAACCCAGTTGTCGCATAAGCGGCTGGGCGAATTCGTAGTAAGTATCGGACAGAATGACCACCTGAAACCGCTCCCGTAACCAGTCGACAAACTCTGGTGCCCCTGGCATCGGCGCCATATCCGAAATCACTGCCTGAATATCCGGCAAACCCAGCTTGTGTTCGCGCAGTATGCGCAGACGCTGCCGCATCAAAATATCATAATCCGGAATATCACGCGTGGTAGCTCGCAATTCATCAATACCTGTGCGCTCAGCGAAATCAATCCAGATTTCCGGAATCAGCACACCTTCAAGATCAAGACAGGCGATCTCCACGCAAAATACCTCTCATAAATTCAGTTGTAAAACGACAGCATTATCGTTGTAAGCAAACAATTTTATAGTTACACCGCCGGACATGCCAGCGCCCAGGGCGATTCTGACTGACAAAAACGTGCAAGCAGCATCAATGGCCCCTACAATACTGTAAGTCAAATCGCAGCAATGTGAAGGTAAAACATGATAAGTCCGGAAAATATCATTGAAATAAATAAACAATTTCAAAATCTGGAGCCCAGGGATATTCTACAACGAGTCCTTGCGGAGTTTTCCAATGTAACCGTGTCTTTCAGCGGCGCAGAAGATGTGGCGCTTGTGATGATGGCCTGGAAGTTGAAAAAAGACATCAAAATATTCACGCTCGATACCGGGCGCCTGCACCCGGAAACCTATCGCTTTATTGATACGGTCAGCAAGGAGTTCGACCTGGACCTGGACATTCTATATCCCGATACGTCGGCCATTGAAAAATTGACCAGCGCCAAGGGTCTGTTCAGTTTCTATCAAGATGGGCACGAAGAATGTTGCTCCATTCGAAAAACAGAACCTTTGCGCCGAAAACTCGCCAGCGTCGATGTCTGGATTACCGGGCAACGTAAAGACCAGAGCCCGACCCGCACCGATGTGCCGATTGCCCAGGTCGACACAACATTCGCGGCGCCAGGAAAAACACTTTTGAAATTCAACCCGCTCGCCAACTGGCGCTCCAAAGATGTCTGGGATTACATCCGCATCTTTGAGCTGCCCTATAACCCGCTACACGATCAAGGCTTTGTCAGTATAGGTTGTGAACCCTGCACCAGACCCATTGGGCCTCATCAGCACGAACGCGAAGGACGCTGGTGGTGGGAGGACGCCACGGCAAAAGAATGTGGCCTGCACAGGATCAACATTATCGAATAGGGTCAGTCGTGCCGTTCGCCGAGCACGGGAAGCACCGTATCGGCAAACAGTGCATCAACGTCTATCTGACTTTGGCACTGAATCACCTGCTCAACCACAGGGCGCGTCAGATGGGCAGAAAACATCCGAATAAAATCAATCATGTAGGCACGCAGCAAGGTGCCTCGCCGAAATCCGATTCGGGTCACACTGTAATCAAACAGGTGACTGGCATCCAGGGCGATCAGGTCATTGTCCTTATCGGGGTCGTACGCCATATTGGCAATAATGCCGACGCCCATGCCAAGTCGGACATAGGTCTTGATGACGTCTGCGTCAACGGCGGTGAACACCACCCTGGTGTTGAGGCCCTGAACGGCAAACGCATCGTCCAGTCGTGAGCGGCCGGTAAAACCAACCACATAGGTGACTAACGGATACGCCGCAACATCGGCCAGCGTCAACTGATCAAGCTCGGCCAATGGGTGTCCACGTGGCACCAATACTGCCCGGTTCCAGCGATAACAAGGCATCATCATCAGATCGCTGAACTTCTCCATCGCCTCAGTAGCGATGGCAAAATCTGCCGAGCCCTTGGCCGCCATTTCGGCTATCTGGTGCGGATTACCCTGGTGCAGTTGCAAGGATATGTTCGGATACTTCTCAATGAATGCGGAAATCACGGGCGGCAACACATAACGGCTTTGAGTATGTGTTGTTGCGATGGCAAGACTGCCCGACCTTTCATCACAAAATTCCGCCGCCATGCGACGTATATTGTCAGTTTGTTGCAGCACCTGGCCCGCCTTTTCCACAATCGCCAGGCCCGCTTCAGTCATGCCGACCATATGTTTACCATTACGGATAAAAATCTTCACACCCAGCTCTTCTTCCAGCGCAAGAATCTGTTTGCTCATTCCGGACTGAGATGTATGCAGGCTACGAGCGGCTGCCGAGACACTGAGGCGCTGCCGGGACACCTCCCAGATATAACGCAATTGTTGAAGTTTCATCTCTACCCCTGATTTTTTCTGGCCTTGCCCACAGCAGAGCCATCAGGGCCCGGCGCTTCGTTGGCAACACCATGAGGTACATGGCCCGTTGCCACGTGATGCCGGGCAGAATCACAATGCGCCTCCTGGTCATCAAAAAACACATCGGCGTCGAATGCCTTGAGAAAAACACCTTTATCCATACCGCCAAGAAACAGGGATTCGTCAATACGAATATTCCACGCTCGCAGCGTGCGCACTACACGCTCATGCGCCGGGGCAGAGCGTGCTGTTACCAGACAGGTTCTGATCGGTGATTCTCCCGGTGCGAACTCCATTTGCAGTTGCTGCAATGCCGCCAGAAAAGGTTTGAAGGGACCGCCTGACAGGGGCTGGTTTGCCGATTCTTTTTCGCTACGGGCAAATGCTTCAAGACCTTCGCTTTTATAGATTCTTTCGGCTTCATCGGAGAACAGCACAGCGTCCCCGTCAAAGGCGAATTTTAATCTGTCATCACTGACCATTGCTGTCGCCGATGGCAAAATGGTCGCCGCCGCTACTCCTTGCTCCAGTGCATGACGGACATCAGCGCCATCCATGGACAAAAACAGGTGACTGTTAAAGGCAGAAATATAGCGGTAAGGGCTGGCACCACCGGAGAATGCAGCACGGGTGATAGCCAGGCCATAGTGCTCAATGGACTTGAAGATACGCAGACCGGTATCAGCACTGTTTCTGGACAACAGGATGACTTCCACCCGTTGGGAGTTCAGCTGTGTATTAAGGTGCAACAGCTTTTTTACCAGGCCGAAAGCACCACCCGGCTGCAGCGGCTCACTTTCATGGGCTATCTGGTACTGCTGGTATGCTTCCAGGCCCTGTTCTTCGTAAACCCGATGACTGTCGTCAAGATCAAATAACGCCCGGGACGAAATTGCGATCACCAGTTTATCAATATTTTTTTTATCAGACATGTAGCATATCCCTTTACGGCACTGGCAATTCAGCTCTGGCGGGGTAGAATTCTACGCTGGAATTACAGCGTAGGCAAAAATAGCCTGACAAGGAACGATGTGACTATGCCCTCCCAAGAGTCCTCCCAAGAGTCCTCGCCGAATTCGACCAGTAACACACAATCAAGGACAGCGCTTGTGCTCTCTGGCGGCGGTGCCCGCGCAGCTTATCAGGTTGGTGCCTTGCGCGGAATCGCCACAGTACTGGGCAAGGATGCGCCAAACCCGTTCGGTATCATTTCAGGCACTTCGGCCGGTGCACTGAATGCCATCGGCTTGGCCACCCAGGCGCACAAGTTTCGCACCGGCGTCCGAATGCTTGAATACATATGGTCCAATATGCACAGCGGTCAGGTTTACAAGCTGGACTCCGTCGGCTTGATCAGCAGCGCCTCCAACTGGGTGTTTTCAGTGCTGTCCAATCGCAGGCGGCGCACACCCGCCTCCCTGCTCGACAATTCGCCGTTGGAGGAGCTGCTGCAAGCAATGCTGCGCCTGGAGCGTATCAACGCCAATATGACCGCAGGCCATCTGGACAGCCTGGTGGTCACGGCCTCCGGTTATACCAGTGGCGAATCCGTTTCCTTTTTCCAGAGTACACGTGACATCCCTAATTGGCACCGCCCGCACAGACTGGGAATTCGCACCGATCTACGCCACAAACATCTGCTCGCCTCAACAGCCATACCCACCCTGTTTCCAGCGGTTCGCATCAACCGGGAGTTTTTTGGCGACGGTGCGATCCGGCAGCTTGCCCCTTTAAGTCCGGCTATCCACATGGGGGCTGATAAAATTCTTGCCATCGGCGTCAGTGGCAGCCGCACCCGACGTCCGGCAAAAGACGACCAGGTAAACCATCCTTCCCTGTCTCAGATTATAGGGCATGTGTTGAACAGCGCGTTTGTTGATACGCTGGAAAGTGATATGGCCGTGTTGCGTCGTTTTAACGCCATGATACCGAAGTGTTCACCATCGGCCGAACTCGACGTGCGCCCTGTAGAGCTTTTGGATATTACCCCGAGTCTGGATCTGAACAGCATCGCGGAGGATCATTACAGCTCATTGCCCAGATCAATCAGGTTGTTCATACGCGACACCAACGCCAGCTCCATCGCAAGTCTCCTGATGTTTGAAAAAGACTATTGCCAGACGCTTATGGATCTGGGTATTGCCGATGCCCTGGCAAAGCGTGAACAGATCCGAACTTTTTTTCGCGATTAAAACCAGTGTGCTGATTAGGTCATGACAGTGACACGGTTATTGCTCTAGAATTGTGGCATCGATTTTTTAAGGATGCAGGGAAGTATGAAGGTCACAATATTTGGAACCGGGTACGTTGGACTGGTATCAGGCACCTGCCTGGCAGACTCTGGGCATCAGGTCATGTGCATGGATGTCGATGTCGATAAAATCGCAAAACTGCGCCAGGGAAGCATTCCCATCTATGAACCTGGCCTGACGCCGATGGTTGTGGAAAACAGCAAGCTGGGCAATCTCCGGTTCACAGCAGAGGCCGCAGAGGCCATAAATTTTGCTGACCTGATTTTTATTGCTGTTGGCACCCCACCGGACGAGGATGGATCCGCTGATCTGAAATATGTCCTTGCTGTGGCCTCCGAGATCGGACGATTGATGACTGGGGCAAAGACAGTGATTACCAAATCGACAGTGCCGGTGGGTACCTCAGACAAGGTTCGTGAGGCTGTGCAGACACAACTGGATGCGCGTGGCGCCTCGCTCGAGGTGAATATTGCCTCAAACCCTGAGTTTCTGAAAGAAGGCGCTGCCGTCCATGACTTCATGAAACCCGATCGCATTGTCGTAGGTACAGATTCGGCGCAGGTGCGCAAACAAATGACCGAGTTATACGCGCCCTTCAACCGCAACACCGATCGCATGCTATTTATGGACATCCGCGCCGCGGAGCTGACCAAATACGCTGCCAATGCAA
>Ga0307967_1000945_pt1 | contig 19020 bp, 12 predicted proteins | sample OrgLakmetagen648_FD_201828 | JGI IMG/M metagenome (GOLD analysis project Ga0307967, IMG submission 201828) | Saline water microbial communities from Organic Lake, Antarctica - #648 | ecosystem: Environmental > Aquatic > Non-marine Saline and Alkaline > Saline | place: Antarctica: Organic Lake... | reverse complement strand
CGTCCTGAGTTAAATTATCAATGCGGTGTAGAGGTCCTTGATTAGGATCCTCAGGGCCGGACTTGCCGAAGTTACCGCGGTTTTCCTTATCGTAATTCCAATCACCGCCAGCGGGCTTACCGTTGCCATCCATGAGCAAATCAAATCGTTTACGCAGCTCCCTGTAAAAATACTCCATCCGCAGGGACTTACGCCCCTCGGCATGCTCGCGAAAATCATCCGGCGTTGTGAAGAAGTGGGAATCTTCAAGGATTTCCAATTCAGTATTATTCTCTGCACATACTTTTTCGAGCCCCTTGAGCACACGCCACTCTCCTGGCCTCACCGAGATCACTTTATCCGGTTTCAGCGAGCGAAGATCGATTCCAAGACGCTCAGAGAGGCGGTCTGTTTTTTTGCTGTCGTCAAGCTGTGAGTAGCAGACCTCGATTGCTTTATCCTTCAGCTCATCCCGAAAGTGACGCATTGCGGAAAGGAAGATGGTGATACGTTGTTTGCTCGTCCAGACATGCGTCGACTCGAATTCCGCTTCTGCCATCCAAACGACATCCTGATCCTTATCAAAACCATCAAAAGCGGCTGACTGGTGATCAAGCTGGTCTCCGAAGACGACGATTAAATTACGTGTGCTCATATTAGCCTTTTACTTTATCTAGCGCTGCGAGGGCGCGCGCTCGACCTTCTTTATGCTCAATTACCAGCTCAGGGTAATCTTCACCCAGCTTGCAGTTAGCCCGTTCAAGTAAGCCCTCGGGAGCTTCCCACGGCTCGTGGATAAATTTACTAGGGACATCTTTCAGCTCGGGGACCCATCGACGGACGTAGTCGCCGTCAGGGTCGAACTTTTTACCCTGAGTCATCGGATTAAAAATGCGGAAATACGGTGCCGCGTCTGCGCCACAGCCGCCACTCCATTGCCAGCCCAGCGTGTTGCTCGCCAGATCGGCATCGACCAAAGTATCCCAAAACCATCGCGCACCGTCCTTCCAATCTTGTAGAAGGTGCTTCACCAGCAGTGATGACACAATCATCCGCACGCGGTTGTGCATCCAGCCGGTTTCATATAACTGCCGCATGCCCGCATCGACGATGGGATAGCCGGTCTGGCCCTTTTGCCATCTTTTCAACATCAGCTTATCTTTCTCCCAAGGAAAGTCGGCGTATTTTTCCTGCAAAGGTTCGTCAGGGGTGTGCGGAAAGTGATAGAGCACATTGTAAGCAAACTCTCGCCAGTAAATTTCCTTGGCAAAAATTTGTGGGCCCTTGGCATGCAAGTTGTGTTTTTCGCGCAGCCGGTGCATGATTTGGCGGGGCCCGATCAAGCCCCAGTGTAAATACGGCGAGAGTGAACTCGTGCCCTCTATATCAGGTATGTCGCGTCCCGTATCATATGACATAACCGGATCGGCCAGAAACTTGTCCAGCCGAGCCATCGCAGCACTTTCGCTCGCATCCCAGATTGTCTCAAATTTTTTATACCATCTTTCCTTGGGTAACAAGTTAAGAGAACTCAGTGATTGGCCGAGTCCTCTGGTCGATGCGAAATTGGCCGTATTTAGGTCAGGCTTTACCGGTTCTTGAATCTTACGATCCTTCACCTTTTTCCAGTATGGCGTGTAAACCTTGTAGGGCTTATCACTACCCGTGCTCACCGTGTGCGGTTCGTTCAACAGGCTACTGTTAAAACTTTCTACCCGCACGCCTTCTTCCCTGAGCGTTTTTTTGATTTCAGCATCGCGTTCACGGATAGGCCCCTCGTAGCAGCGATTCCAATACACCGCACTGGCACCGGTCTTTTTAATCAACGCCTTCAAAACCGTAAGAGTTTTACCTTCAGCAAGGACGAGATCGCCACCATGATCTGAAAGTTGAGCCTGCAGACTGCCCAAGGCCTGATGCAAAAACCATTTTGAGGCAGCACCCGGGGCCCAATCAACGCATTCATCCGGGCACCATATAAATACCGGCAAGATTGACTGGCCGAGTTCAATAGCTTCAGCCAGCGCAGTATTATCCTGCAAGCGAAGGTCTTTGCGAAAGAGAACTATAGTCGGTTTAATAGACACGGGAATTAAACACTAGCGGGGCGGCAAACTTACACAAGAGTAGGTAGAGTTTTAAAATAGACCGCTTGATTTTCAGGAACGGAGTGACAGTATTTTGGCATATGGATACAATTACAGCAATACGCGAGCGCCGCTCTGTGAAACACTACGATCCCAACCACGATATGTCGGAGACTGAGATCAATGCCCTTCTCGAGCTCGCCTTGTTGTCGCCGACATCGTTTAATATGCAAAATTGGCGCTTCGTCGTGGTCACGGAACAAGCGAAAAAAGACGCGATTTGTGCTGCCGCTTGGAATCAAGCCCAGGTCAAAGAAGCATCGATAACTGTTCTCCTCTGCGCCGACTTGAACGCTCACCAAGGTGCTGAGCGCTACTGGGTTAACGCGCCGGAGCCTGTGAAGGCAATGCTCGTGCCCATGATCGGCCCATTTTATGAGGGCAATCCGCAGATGCAGCGCGACGAGGCCATGCGCTCGGTCGGTATCGCTGGACAGACCTTAATGCTCTCGGCAAAAGCCATGGGCTACGATTCTTGCCCCATGATCGGCTTCGACCCGGTAAAAGTTGGCGAAATCATCGATCTGCCGGAGAATCACCTCATCGGCATGATGCTCACCATCGGCAAGCCCCTCAAGGACGCAAATGTCCGCGCAGGTCAGCTTCCTTACGAAGAGGTCGTCTTCCGCGACAACTTTCCTTCCTAGCGGGAATGGCACTTACTTGAGAAGGTATTCCGGGTTCCGGCTCCAGCTGGTCTTCTCTTTGGCGTGCGTAGTCGCGGGTATAGCGCCGCTCCAAACGCTAAGGCGTTCGGCTACAAACGGGTCTGTAGCCGAAGCACTTCCGCTTCTGTCTCGGACTTCCAGAGGCGCCACCAACCCGACTCAAAGCACCCCTGAATGATAAATCTGGGCCAGTTCGAGTTCGCAAATTACTCGCAGAAATGTTTTGCCTAGTAGGCCCGCTCAACCTTCACTAACCCCATGTACGAATTAAGTGGAACAGTAAAAAAAGTCTTTGAAGAAAAAACCTTTGGCAGCGGTTTTAACGTAAGGGAATTTGTCGTCACAACAGAGGCAGATAAATATCCGCAGGATATTTGCCTGCAGTGCGTTAAAGAGAAAGTCGAGATGGTCGACAAGCTCAAGGAAGGCGATAAGGTCAAAGTATCTTTCGACCTGCGCGGCCGCGAATACCAAGACAGATATTTCGTCAATCTTAACGCCTGGAAAATCGACTACGGCACAGCCGATCAAGGGGGCGACCAGGGAGGCGATCAACCACCCCCCTTTGACCCTGCCGACGAGATTCTCGACGAAGAGCCTCCGTTTTAACAACGTTCCGTTGTTGATTAATGATAAATGATTAGTGATTATTAATTTAGACTATATCATTCATCTGTCATTATTATCATGAAACGCATTGTTATCATAAACGGACCAAATTTGGATCGACTTGGGCAACGCGAACCTGAGATCTACGGCGATCAAACTTTGACCGACCTCGAGAATCTGCTTGTTGAAGAAGCTGCAACCTTAGGCGTCGAAGTGCAGTTTTATCAAAGTAACCACGAAGGCTTCATTATTGATGAGATCAATAATGAGTTCGCCGATGGCGAAGTATTTGGCATGATCATCAATCCCGGAGCACTCACACACACCAGCCTCGCACTCCGCGATGCACTGGCAGGCTGTGAACTACCCGTGGTCGAAGTGCATATCAGCAACATCTATAAGCGCGAAGAGATCCGCCAACATTCAATGACGGCAGAAGTCTGCCAAGGTGTGATTTCCGGACTTGGTTTTGATGGCTACTTGGCCGCGCTTCGCTACCTCGCGAAGCTCGACTAAGGACTGAGTATCATGAAACTCAGGCGTCTCGCCTGTTCATGTGCATCTACCATGCACCGTTTCAGCAACTTACTTGCTTGTATCAGCGCAAGAAAGCTAACTAATAATAGCCGATGCCCGATTGCCCGAAGTGCCGCACTGCCCTAGTCCGCCGAAGAAATGACTTCGGGGTCTTTTGGAATTGCAAAGCGTGCGCAGGATCGGCGGTCACCATATCATTACTACGGAAGATGATTCCGGCGAAAGCGATGAATGGTCTCTGGCAACGTGCACGTCTCGACTCTCATCCGCGAAAGCACCGCTGCCCTAGTTGCAGTCGAAAGATGGAAGAAATTTCGGTTGAGGTCGATGGCCGCGAACGCGCGATCGACGTTTGCACCACTTGCCAATTTGTCTGGTTGGACGAAGGCGAGTGGCAGGATCTCGCATATTTCGAAATCGAAAAGAAAACGCCTGAATCAATTCGCAATGCTGTGCGTGAACGGATTGCCAAGAAGCGCAGAGAGCGCGATGCACCGCCCGCCCTTAATGTGGCGCCGCCAATACCTAAGAAGCGAGCTCAACCCCGCAAAGCTGAGGCTCGACCCAGACAAACGGCCCGAGTGGAGCGCAAAGCTGAAGTCCTCCCAAGGCAAACTGCACGAGTTGAGCGTCAGGCTGAAACAAAGCCGCCGCCCGTAACTAGACGTTCACCGGAAAAGCGTAGCACCGAGCGGCGCGATTCTCGCGAAAATCGACGACATGAACAACAGCGCCGTGAAGAATCAAGACAACGCCGCCGTGGCCATGAAGCGGCGTCTAAGCGTAAAAGTGGCTGGGGAAGAGGCCCGACTTCGTCCTGGCAATGGATTCCCGCACTACTCGGCATGCCCGTGGAAGACGAGCAACCCAAAGGGCCGCGTCAACACGATGAAAAGCCATGGTTCACCTGGTTTCTCGCAGTAGGAGTCGTCGCTGTCAGCCTACTGGCGATGTTGGATCTTCCGGCAGCTGTTGATGCCTATGGCCTGATCCCCGCCGAATATGGCCGAAAGAGTGGACTGACGTGGCTCACCGCTTTCTTCTTACACGGCGGACTACTTCACTTGGTTGGCAATGTCTATTTCCTCATTGTGTTTGGCGACAATGTTGAGAAATGCCTAGGCACGATTGAATTCTTCTTGCTGCTCTGCCTCGCCACGGCCTCGGGACACCTTTTCCACATCCTGCTCGATCCCGAATCAACTATCCCGTGCATCGGTGCGAGTGGTGGTATCTCAGGAGTCATCGCATTTTATGCGCTACGGTTTAGGCAAAATCAGCTCTCTGTGATGTTCTGGTTCTTTGTCAAAACCTATTGGCTGCAAATGAGCGCGGTGTGGTTGTTCTGTATCTGGGTCATCATGCAAATCTTTATTGCGAATCAACAAATGGCTGGCTTGAGCAGCGTCTCTGGCGGCGCGCACCTAGGCGGTGCGTTGGCAGGTGCTTTTGTCTGGTTCATCTGGCGCTTGAACCACGTGTCTCTCTACAAGAGCGAAGGTGGTTGGGCGACGAAGTAGCACCGATTCGCAAAAGGTTTGAGCTGGTGGCGCAGCAGCGTCTGTCCCGCTTTGCGCATGTGCGTCAACCTAAGGGCTTAAGTGCTTGATGAGAGGCACCTTTGTAAAAGTTCTCGTTCCTGTCAGCGAGGCAGCAAGCTCCCCGCCTGCCCGCAGGGATAGGAGGGGACAGAATCAATCGTCGTTCAGACGATTGATTCAGGGGTGGTCCTCGTTGGCACCCAGCGTTCCACAGGGATTCCATCGTCCGCCCCGCCCCGAAACCACCCCTGCGTGCTCGCCTGCACGGCGATCACGCGGTCCCCTCCTATCCCCCGCTTAGGCGAGGGCAGGAGGGGAGTTTTGTAAGTCAGCAATCTAAGATGACTATTCCCGAGTCAATATTGCCTTCCTTTCCTCAGGTTGACGCACATGCGCTTTGCGGTGGTCTTCGCGGCGGCATTCGGAAAGGCTATCGCCGCTCCGCTACGGACGTTCGCCCGCCCCTACTCCGACGGCAGCAACTTCGCCAACTCTTCCAAATCGCCAAAGTGTTCGCTGAGATCTTTCGCGCTGCCGAGGTGGCCGAGTGTGTTTTCAAAGAGTTCACGCTTCTCTTGTTTGAGCTGCTGAATGCGTTGCTCAATCGTGCCCTCCGTGATCATGCGGTAGACGAACACACGGCGATCCTGACCGATACGATGCACACGATCGACTGCTTGATTTTCCACCGCTGGGTTCCACCAAGGATCGAGCAGGAAGACATAATCTGCCGCATGTAGCGTAATGCCCGTGCCGCCTGCTCGCAGGCTGACCAGCATGATCGCAGGGCCGGGCTCGTTTTGGAAAAGCTCGACAGGTTTGGCTCGGTCTTTGGTCTCTCCGGTAAGTTCATAGAGCTTAGTCTCAGGAAAGGCGTCTGTGAGTAGCGGTTTAATACGCCGCAACAACTGAACAAACTGGCTGAATATCACGACCTTGCGCTTGCCATCCCCTTCCAGTGCCTCGTTCAAACGCGTCAGCAACATCTGCACCTTCCCGCTCTGGCCAACATCGCTCTCTACCCCAGGAATCAGGCCGGGATCGCAGCACGCTTGACGCAGTCGCGTGAGCAAAGAGAAGAAATGCATCGTGTTGCCCTGCATCGCAGCTTGCAAATCGTCGCCGAGTTCATCCCGCCCACGCGAAAGAAGCTTTTCGTAGGTTTGCCGCTGAAGCTCTGTGATTGGGCAGATCAAATCCATCTCCATCTTGGGCGGAAGATCAGTGCCAACCTTATCTTTTTGGCGGCGCAGGATGAAGGGTGCGACCTGCTTCCTCAGTTGCTTCTCAAAAGCCTGGCGCAGCTTAGGATTCGTGGAGTCAATGTAGTCCTCAAACAATCGGCGACTCCCCAACAAACCTGGCATGAGAAAGCGGAAAAGCGTCCACAAATCGAGCAGGCGATTTTCAATCGGCGTGCCAGTTAGCGCCAAGCGGCACTCCGCCCGAATCGCGCAGCAGGCCTGCGTCACCTTCGCATCAGGATTCTTGATTTGCTGCGCTTCATCCAGCACGGCGTAGCCGAAAAGCGATTCATCCAGGAGGTGTTTGTGGCGCCTAAGCTGAGTGTAACTTGCGATCCATAACAAATCGCCAGCTGCGTCTTTTTTAGAAAAGTCTTCTCCACTTCGAAGCACCTTCGTTTTCATTTTTGGATACCAACGCTTAGCTTCGCTTTCCCACACGGGCACCACACTAGCTGGACAGACAATAATGCTGTCTTTACCCTCTATTGGATAGTGTTGAAAAAGCGTCAGCACTTGAAGCGTTTTACCGAGACCCATTTCATCAGCCAGCAGTCCGTGGCAGCCTTGCTGCCGCAAATTCGCCAACCAGCGCACGCCCTTCTCTTGATAGTCCCGCAGAAAATCCGGCAGTTGCTGATCATGCGTAGCGGCCTCATCGACGAGTGCGTTCCGCCAGGATTCTAGCTCATCTTCCAGATCAAGCTCAGCACCTCGTTCCCCAAACAAAGAGAAAACCATATAGCGAGGCCACTCTAGCGCCTCATCCAGACCGGCGGCCTCTGAGACCCGCCAAGCAGCAAGGGCCTTGGATTGCTCATCCGCGATGCGCACCAGACCCAAGCCCTTAACCACATGGGTTCCGCGCCCACTACGAGTCAGCGCTTTGGCATCTTCGGGCTCGAGCCACTGCCGCCCAAGTTTAAGACGCCAATCAATCTGCATGGCTTCGCGACCAGCGGCCTTCACTTTCCCCACGATCTTTACATCCCGCGCGCCCTCAGCCATGCGCTGCGTCTCCAGATCCATATCCACGTAACCAAAGGTCGATTCCCATCGCGGCAGCGCCCGCTGTAGAAATGGCCCGATCTGCTCGATATCCTTAAAATGGAAATCATTCTTTTGACTTCGAAAAGCGAAGCCTGCCCCCTTAGCCAAAGCGGTTAAACGCACCAGCAACTCGCGTTCATCGCTGACCAGGGGCTGCTCACCATCATCAAACGCCTCCTCTTTGCTAAAGTCAGCATTCGTCCAATATGCCGTAAGCCGAAGCCCCGATCGCGCACCGATGAGGCGAGGCGTCAACCGGCGAGCCGGACGCTCCTCTTTCTTTATCTCAGGCTCATCATGGTCAGTCGCTTCACTCACCTCCTCCAACGCATCCTTAGGTTTCGCCTCGAACCGCAGCGGCTGGATCTCATCTGCAATGAGTTCCTCAATTTCATAAAGCCCCGCCACCGCAACGGCACGGCCCAAATCCATATCGTCCATTGAGCATCGCACGACCGGTCCCTCTTTGGTCCAATCAATCACCGAGTAGCAAGTATCCTTTCGCGCGAATGTGCAGTTCACAATCGCTTCATTGTCCGAAAGCTCGATACCTGAAATCAGGCCATTCCGGTAGAACTCGCGTCCACGCTTTAATTCGGACTCATCGAAACGTTGTTCCCATTCGTAGCCCACATTCTCAAACCACACTTCGAGTGCTTCCGGATTATAATTTCGACTGTAAGCACGAGGTGGCATAGGTGTATCTATAACCTTACATCTTATGCTTTTTCAAAACAATGCATCAAGGCCTTTGTCGTATAAAGATTTACGTGCAATCACACTGAAGCACTGCTTTAACTAGGAGATTGTTTATGAAAAGAATTTGTATCATCGGCTCAGGCATCACCGCACTAGCCCAAGCATGGGAACTTAAGAGGCAAAGCCACGATTGCACAGTGCTCGAAAGCTCGGACCACATTGGAGGAGCGATCCAAAGCCACCGACGAGGCGACTACCTGGCCGAAGAAGGCCCCAATTCGATTCAGGTCAACAGCGCTGAAGTTGATAGTTTCCTCAAGAGCATCCCCGGCTTGGACGACCGAACCGTCGAAGCAGATGCGGCTGCCAATAAACGCTACATCGTTCGCGGAGCGAAGCTCCACGCTGTGCCGATGAATCCGTGGCAGGCGATGACCACCTCCCTCTGGTCACTCTCCGGTCGACTACGGGTGCTAAAAGAACCTTTCGTCAAAGCCATCGATCCAGATATCGAAGAAAGCGCGGCAGGCTTTGTCCGCAGACGCTTAGGCAATGAGCTCTATCAGTATGCAATCAACCCACTCATCGGCGGCATCTACGCGGGTGACCCCGAGCAACTCTCACTCCGCTACGCCTTTCCTAAGTTATACGCTTTGGAGCAAAACCATGGCGGCCTGATCCGGGGCGGTTTGGCAAAAATGCGCGCCGCCAAGAAGAGCGGCCCTCCCACTTTCAAGAAACGGATTATCTCTTTTAAAGACGGCCTCGCTGAACTACCCCAGCACCTCGCCGCCGCTCTGGGCGAAGCGGTGCAAACCAATGCCTCTATCGAATCCATAGAGCAATCCGGGGACAAATGGCTCGTCACATGGCATGGCCAGCGCCAAAGCTTCGACGAGTTAATCGTCACCGCGCCAGCGCATGCCTTAGCCAAGCTCCCCTTCCCTGAGGAAATCTCCGCAACATTTAAACCACTGGAGACCATCGACTATCCTCCCGTCTCGGTGCTCAGCCTAGCCTTCAAGCGCAGCGACGTAGCCCACCCGCTCGATGGTTTCGGTGCACTCGTGCCGGAGTGTGAGCAGCGCAACATCCTCGGCGTGCTTTTCCCTTCCAGCCTTTTTGCTCTGCGAGCGCCCGAGGATGAAGTCCTGATGACCGCCTTTGTGGGCGGCGAGCGCCAACCGGAACTCGCGAGCGCAGACACCGAACAAGTCAAAGCGCTCGTCCTCGATGAACTACGTGAACTACTCGGTGTGCGCGGCGAGCCGACTTTCACTCACCATCGCCACTGGCCATTAGCCATTCCCCAATATAAAATAGGCTACGGCAAACTACTCGAAACAATGAAACAAACCGAAACCAGGTTTCCCGGCCTCAAGCTTGCTGGCAACTACCGGACCGGCATATCCTTGACCTACTGCATCGAAAGCGCCGCGAAATCTTTTTCGAACCGGCATGATGGGTAGCGCAGCCGCGTCTCGCGGCGCACCGAAGCTTGCGAAAAGTCACGAAGATTCGTGCGGTGCGGGGACGCACCTGCGCTACCAGCACGGCTCACACCAGGCCGCAATGTTGTAACCAGAACCGCTTCTGCCAACGCGGCCCAGACGGCTTACGCAGTCGGGAGCTGAACCCGCCCATCAACCAGATCAAACCTTTTCCAAGCCGGGCATGATGGGTAGCGCAGCCGCGTCTCGCGGCGCACCGATGCTTGCGAAAAGCCACGAAGATTCGTGCGGTGCGGGGACGCACCTGCGCTACCAGCACAGCTCACATCAGGCCGCGGTGTTGCAATCGGAACCGCTCCTGCCGCAGCGATCTAGACGGCTTGCTCCACCCTAGCTCAGACTGAGCCATTCACTAGCGCTGACTCTGCTATCCGGCTGCAGCAAGCCACGTAGCTCAGCAGCGGATTCTGCCGCAGCCTGCACCGCTTCCGGTGAACGTGCTTCGAGGATTTCCCGGGCAAGTCGCTTCGGCGAAGCTTCATTCTGGATGTATTCTTTATGCAAAGCGCGATCGAGAAGCAGATTTGCGATACCGATGTAAGGCACGTTCACGAGGAAGCGCCCCATCCAATAACTCATGGGGTGCAAGCGATAGGCAATCGCTCCGGGGATACCGCTCATCGCGACGGCCAGCGACATAGTGCCGGAACTCATCAGCACGGCGCTGGCGGGTATCGCCTTCTCATCATTCCGTTTAAAAATGACTTTGCCCTGAAGTTTTGCATACCCTGCGAGAATGCCTTCGAGTTGTTCAAGAATCTGCCGACTTGGATAAATCACTTGCGCGCGCAGCTCCGCGTCGGACTCAAGCGCCTTGGCGAAGGCATCAAGTAAGACCGGAAAAATGCGACCGACAGGTGTCGTGCGGCTGCCGGGCAGCAGGAGAACCGGCGCGCTGGCATCATAGACGAATGGTAGTTCATAACTCGGCTGCACGAAGGGGTGCCCCACAAATTGGACGGATAAATCCGTATCTTTGTAGCAGTCCACTTCAAAAGGGAAAATGACTCCGACGCGGTCAAGCAACTTGGCCATCTTGAAGCGACGTTTTGCTTTCCACGCCCATATCTGCGGGCCGATGTAGTAGCTCAGTTCAATATCTCCCCCGCCCTTACGGCTTAAGCTGCGTTGCTGCAACTGATCGGCGAGGCGAAGGTTGAAGCCGGGATAATCAACGAAGCAAATTTGCTTCGGGCGATAGCGCTCGATCCATTCAAATGTACGGTTAAAGAGTGCCTTGAAAAAGTTGTAGTGCTTCAGCACTTCGACGAATCCGACAATGGAAACCGCAGTCAAATCATAGAGCAACTGGGCACCGGCAGCCTGCAAATGAACACCGCCAAGACAAGCGACCTTGAGCTCAGGATTTTTAGCCTTTAGTTCCGCGACAATATGCGCCGCATGTTCATCGCCGGAATGCTCACCGGCAATGATCAGCAGGTCCGGCGGACCATCTTTGGGAGCCGGAAATTCAGTCGTAGTTGGAAGAGAGTCGGACAAAGTGTTCAAAATTAGCTACTGCATAGCGCAGAAGTCGCAAGAAATGAATCTGAGAACATCGCAGAATCTTGTAAGTAAGCGGCGTTCAAAAGACCAGGAAAGCTGTCCTCAGCCATGAATCAATTCTGTGATTTGGATCGCTACCTCCAAGGCGGACTTGCCGAGTTCAGCACCGACTTTGGGCTGACCGGTTTCACGAACAACCTGGGCAAACGAGGCAAGTTCCAGTTTAAGCGGCTCATCCTTCTCGATCGGGATCTCTTCGCGAACGAGTTCTGCGCCCTCTTTACGCAGGAAGTGCCCGCTCTGGTTCATAAAGTCGAGCGAAAGGTAATTGGCAGGCTGGAAGACGCGGATCTCGCGCACCTTCTTTTCGCTCACGCGACTGGTATTAATATTAGCCACGCAGCCGTTTTCAAAAGTGATACGTGCATTGGCGATGTCTTCGCTACGGGAGAGCACATTCACACCGACGGCATCAATTTGCTTAATCGGTGAACGCACCAAGGCGAGAATGACGCCAATGTCGTGAATCATGAGATCGAGAACGACGCCGACTTCTGTGCCACGGGGATTAAAAGGGGCAAGCCGGTCGGCCGTTAAAAACTGGGGCTGCGTCACCGCGTTCTCCAAGTAGCCCATCACCGGATTGTAGTGCTCGATATGGCCCACCTGCACGATGCAACCGTTGGCCTTGGCTACTGCTAGAATTTCCTCGGCCTCGTCGAGGCTCGTGCAGAGCGGCTTTTCTATGAGTAAGTGACAGCCCCCCTTAAGTAACGGCACAGCCACTTCGCAGTGTTTGTCCGTTGGCACGACCACGCTGACCGCATCACATTTCTCGGCGAGCAGCTCAGCGTTCGCAAAGCGTTCGCAGCCATAGAGCCCACAAATTTCTTCTGCTCGGGCGTCATCTGCCTCCACTATACCAACCAGCTCCGTGCCCTCAAGCGCCGCATAGATGCGGGCATGGTGCTGACCAAGGTGACCGGTGCCGATCACACCACAGCGTAATTTACTATCTTCCATCATACTAATAAGTGCGCGATAACTCTCGCTGACAAGACGAGAAATCAATTCTGGGGATCGGCAACGCCAGCCACACCGTAGAGGCTCCGCTTGTTGCAGATAAGCTTAAATTCCGAGTTACACCCTTCGATTCGTCTATTTCAAACATTTGTTTGAAATTTATACCCGAAGGGCTATTATTTTCTCTACGCGTCACCAAGATGGAAAATCCCTCACCACACAAAGTTGCCGAAAAGACCCGAGGTCAGATCGTGGAGGCTGCCGAACAGATCTTTGCAGAGAAAGGCTTCCGGGCCATGACACTGCGAGCTGTGACCGAATCAGCCCAAGTCAACCTGGCAGCGGTCAACTATCATTTTGGATCAAAAGCTAATTTAATGCGCGCGGTCATCGAGCGGAGAGTTAACCCGATCAACAAAGCACGAATCGAACGACTGGATGCATGTATCGCCGAGCACAGTCCAAAGCCAGTGCCGCTCAAACAAATCTTTGAAGCACTCTTTCGCCCATTTTTCGATCACGCGATGAGTAAGAAAGGCCCGGACCGCGCCTTCATTCAAATGGTCGGCCGCGCCATGACCGAACCTGCAGATTTCATGCGTAACATGCATAAGGAATTTTTCGCTGAACTCTCCAAACGCTTTCTCCAAGAACTTAAACGCAGCTGCCCGCAGCTCGCTGAGCAGGATCTTCATCGACGGTTCTTTCTTTCCGTCAATACCATGCTCGGCACCATGACTGAGCAAGCCCGCTTGGAAAACATTTCCGGCGGTAAGTTAAGTGGTAGCGACCTCGATAAAGTGTGTGACGAACTCACCGCATTTGTCGTGGCTGGATTTATGCAAAACAACGCTTCGTGAAACATCTCTCCTACAGTCTCATCACACTCTGTCTCGCAGGTTGCGCCACTGCGCCAGAGCCTAGCGACGCGCCAAACATCCAGCTCCCCTCAGCCTGGACTGCTGCTGCAACAGGGAAAGGCGAGGCACAAGGCTGGCTTAAGGATCTCAACTCGCCGAAACTAGAAGCACTGATCGCCGAAGCGATGGTCTACAACGCCGACTTGCAACGCGTCACTGCTGTGCTCGGTCAAACCATTTCAGAAGCTCGCCTGTCGGGCGCAGACCTCATGCCCACAGCCAACCTTGGTATCGACGGTGCGCGTCAGCAGATCAGCACTTTCGGCCCCAACTCCACCGGTGGGGTCATCTTTGAAAACTATGATCTCGGTCTAGACCTGAGCTGGGAAATAGATCTCTGGGGGCGCCTGCGTAACCTCACTTCAGCTGCCCTGGCACGAGTCGAAGTCAGCCAAGCTGAGTTATATGCGGCCCGGCTCTCGCTCGCCGCCCAAGTCGCAAAGGCATGGTTCAACCTCATCGAAGCTGAACAACAAGTCGCTGAAGCCACCCGCACGCGCGATGCTTACGGTAAAAATCTCAACACGCTCGAATCACGCTTCAAACGCGGCCTCGCCCAGGGCCTCGACCTGCGACGAACCCGCACCCTCGCCGCTTCTGCTGAGGCAGACCTCACCACGCGAGAGCGGTCACTGGATGCAGCCAAGCGAAACCTCGAAGTTTTACTCGGACGCTACCCCGAGGCTGCCGTGCAAGCCAGCAAAGGTCTACCCGACTTACCAAAGCCTATTCTGGCTGGAATTCCTGCCGACCTCATACAACGTCGCCCCGATGTGATTGCCGCCGAACGCCGATTAGCGGCGGCAGACAAAGACCTCCAGGCGCGAAAGAAAGACCTACTTCCCAGAATCAGCCTAACCGCTTCTGGAGGCACTGCTTCGCAGGACTTCGAAAACCTTCTTGATAGCGACTTTTCTATCTGGTCCCTCGCAGCCAACATCAGCCAACCAATCTTTCAAGGTGGCCGTATCCTCGCCAATATCGACCGATCTGCTTCCATCAGCGAACAAGCACGCGCCGTATACCTCAACACCGCCCTGCGTGCGTATCTCGAAGTTGAGACGACTCTAGCTGCCGAGTCGTATCTAAAAACCGAATACACACAACTCAGAGCGGCTTCTAATGAAGCCAGTGCCGCAGAGCTACAGGCTTGGAACAATTACAGAAATGGCACCACTGATTTCCTCAACGTGCTTGATAGCCAGCGCACCGCAGCCTCGGCCCGCGCCCGGCTCATCAATGCAAATAACATCCTGCTTCAAAACCGAATCGACCTCTACCTCGCACTCGGTGGCCCATTTACAAACGACTGAATTCAATACACCGTGATTAAAGTTAATTACCCGGAAAAACACTTACTAAGACAGCTTCTTTAGAAAATGAAAATCATTGCTCCCATTATCATATTTTTCGCCGCTATTTTCGGTGTGGTGATTCTCTTCTTACTACGGCCGGAGCCCAAGGAAGTCCCTCTGGAACGCCCCGTGGATAAAGTCGAAGTCATAACGGTTCAGCCGGAAACAATTCGTCTTAAGGTTAAGAGCCAGGGCACCCTGCTCCCCAAAGTTGAAAGTCAATTAGCGGTCGAAGTCAGCGGCCGAATCATTGAAATGTCGCCGAACTTTCGCGCTGGTAACCGCGTCACGAATGGCGATGTGCTCTTCCGCATCGACTCTTCTGACTACGAAGCCGGCGCTGCCGCCAGAGCCGCCGATCTCGCCACGGCCAAGCTCAGCCTCGCCCAGGAACAAGCACTGGCTGAACAAGCCGCCGCCGACTGGGAGGCACTCGGGGATGGCAATGCGAGCGACCTGACTCTACGCAAGCCGCAACTGGCTCAAGCACAGGCTCTTATTGCAAGTGCAGAGGCCGCCCTCAAGCGCGCCGAACGTGACCTTGAAAGAACCAGTATCAAAGCACCCTTTGATGGCCTTATTCTCTCAAAATCTGTCGACCTCGGCCAATACGTGATGGCGAATCCGGCCAACCCTGTCGCCAATATTTACTCAACTGATGCCGCAGAAGTTCGCTTGCCACTCACCCTACGTGAAGCGAGTTTCCTTATTGATCCGTCAGAACACGAAAGCAGAGTCAGGCTCCACTCCGAAGGCCCTAATAGCCAGCGTGAGTGGGCCGCGAAACTCGTGCGCTTTGAAGCAACGGTCGACCCGACGAGTCGCCTCATCTACGCCGTCGCCGAGATTGAATCCCCCTTCGAAGCAGGCCTACGCCGAGGCATGTTCCTCGAAGCTGAAATCGAGGGGAAGCCAATCGAAAATGTCTTCGTCTTACCCCGCTACGCACTGCGCGGTAGCGAAAGTATCTACATCGTCACTCCAGAGAATACCCTCGTCACGCGCCCCGTTGAAATTGCCCGAAGCAACACCGAGCAAGTTATCCTCTCCGGCGGCCTCAAACCGGGCGAGCAAGTCGCCACCAGCCCAATCGCTTACTTCGTCGAAAATATGCCGGTTGAAGTGATCGCAGATAAATGATGGGCAGATGTCGAATGCATGATGAATGATCTTTTACGCTTCTCTAATTTCCGTAGCAGTAAGCCTTCGCGTTTGGACCGTAGCCGAATGCCTTCGCGTTCGGAAGGCCGATACCGCATGGCCGTCATTCCGAAGCGGAAGCGCTTCGGCTACACCTCACGGTCGCATCATTCATCCACCATCATTAATCATTCATCAATAATCATTCATCAATAAAATGATCAAGTGGTTCACACAGAACGGCGTCGCCGCCAACCTGCTTGCAGGAATCGTCATTGCGGCGGGGCTCTTTGTTGCATCGACGATCAAGCTTGAGCTCTTTCCTGAGCTGGATCTCGACATCGTAAGCGTGGCAGTGCCCTACCCGGGGGCCGCGCCGGAGGAGGTCGAAAGCGGAATAGTCGAGCTTATCGAAGACCGGATACAGGATCTCGACGGCATCAAACGTATCCGCTCTGTGGCGGGCGAAGGCTACGGCTCTCTCACCATCGAAGTGGAGCGCGGCTACGATGCCACGGAAGTGCGCGACAAAGTCAAAGTGCGCGTCGATGCGATCACCAACTTCCCGGAAGAAGCCGAAGAACCGAACGTCGAAGAACTGCTGATTCGCAATGAAGTCATTTCACTCGCTATCTACGGCGATACCGACGCGCGTATCCTCAAAGACGTGGCGGAATATGTGCGTGATGAACTCAATACACGCGAGGCGATCAGCCAGGTATTCATCAAAGGAATCGCGGATTACGAGATTTCGATCAACGTATCTGAAAACTCACTACGCCGCTATGGCTTGAGCTTCGCCGACATCGTGCAAACCGTGCGCAGCGCATCGGTCGACATCCCCGGGGGTTCAATTAAGTCGCGGGGCGGCGAGATTCTGCTGCGCACGACCGGCAAGGCCTACACTGGCGAAGAGTTTGAACGCATGCCGGTGCGAACGCTCGCCGACGGTGGGATTGTAACAATCGCCGACGTCGCAGACGTGGACGACGGATTCACCGATGACCCCCTGGTCACTGAATTCAATGGTCAACGCGCCGTCCTGCTCAATATTTATGCCCTCGGCGATGAGAGTGCACTGGACGTTTCCGGACGCGTGCAGGCATTCGCAAAAGAGATCAGCGCAGAGCTGCCTAAAGGCATCGAGGTTGAAAGCTTTCGCGATTTTACTTACTACCTCAAAGGGCGTCTTCAAATGCTGATCGAGAATGGCATATACGGGCTGATTCTTGTCTTCCTTATTCTAACGCTCTTCCTCCGCCCTTCGCTGGCCTTTTTCGTCATGCTCGGCATCCCGATCTCGTTTTTGGGCGCCATGATTTTTCTCCCTTTCCTGGGCATTAGTATCAATCTTGCCTCGCTCTTCGGCTTCATTCTCGTCCTCGGCATTGTGGTGGACGATGCCATCATTGTCGGGGAGAGCGTGTTCACGCAGTTCCAAAAACACGGCGGCCCCGGCGTGGCCGCTTCGGTGGCGGGAACCCATCGTGTCGCGATTCCCGTGACTTTTGCCGTGCTCACGACCATCGTCGCCTTCATTCCAGTGCTCACGATCCCCGGCTTCCTCGGTAAGTTCTTTTACCCGATCCCAGTCGTTGTGATTGCCACACTCATTTGGTCGCTGATCGAATCGAAACTCATTCTCCCCTACCACCTGACTCTCTGTAATGTCGGTAGCCATGACCGCGAAAAAATCGGCTGGCTGAGCAGGCAACAACGCAAAATCGCTGATGGACTGGAAATTTTCGTGGAGCGGTTTTATCGCCCGCTGCTTCGATTCGCAATCGCGCATCGTTACAGCACGGTTTCCGCATTTGTTGCTATGCTCCTCATCACCATGGGCTTGCTCGGCGGCAAGCACATCGCCTTCGTCTTTTTCCCGAAAGTGCCCTCCGACTACATCGTTGCGAAACTTGTCATGCCGGAAGGCACCCCAATCGAACTGACCGAAGCAGCTATTGAGAAAATGCAAATCGGCCTCGATAATTTGATCGAAGAGACTGAATCCAAGGGCGTGGGTAACCCTTTCGACAATGTTGTTATCACTATCGGCAGCCAACCCTTTGCCGGTGGACCTACCCCCGGACAAGACGCCAGCGTCAGCCCCAACCAAGCGGAGATAGCAGTCGAAATGGTGAAGCGCGAAGACCTCGCCGACGGTGGCGACATCGAGCAACTCTCCTCCCCCTACCTCGCCAAAAGGTGGCGCGAGCTCATTGGCCCCATCGCTGGAGTCAAGCAACTGACCTTCGATGCCGACGCCGCGGGGCAAGGGGGCGACCCAATCAACATTCAGCTCAATGGCCGCGATTTCGACCAGCTACAAGCCGCGTCGAAGGAGATTCGCGAGAAGCTCGCGACTTTCGAAGGGCTCTACGACATCCGTGACAACTTCAGCACCGGCAAGCGCGAGATCCAGCTCAAGCTCAAGCCCACTGCGCTCTCGCTCGGTCTCCGCCAACAAGACCTCGGAAGCCAGGTGCGCGCTGCCTTCTATGGAGTCGAGGCCCAGCGCATCCAGCGCGGGCGCGACGACATCAAGGTCATGGTCCGCTACCCTCGCAGCGAACGTGAGTCTGTCGAGCATTTGGAAGAACTACGCATCCGCACCCCCGACGGCCGCGAGGTGCCCTTCGAAGAAGTGGCCGAAGTCGAGATCACCGATGGATTTTCCACCATCAACCGCGTCGATCGCCGGCGTGTGCTCAACATTACTTCGGACGCCGATAAATCAGTAGCCGACCTCGAGTTGATTAAATCAAAATTGAGCACTCCGAACATGATGAGTGGTAAGGCCGGCGAGATGCAACGCTGGCTCCGCGAACGCGCGGACAAGCACACCGGCCCCGGCGCGATTGATACCATCCTTGAAGACTACCCTGGTATCAGCTGGAGCTTCGAAGGGGAGGCCCGCGAGCAGGCCGACATCTTCGCCAGCCTCGGCCGCATGACGCTAATCGCCATGTTCATCATTTACGCGCTCCTGGCCGTGCCGCTGAAGTCCTACGTGCAGCCCTTTATCGTTATGATCGTCATCCCCTTTGGCTTGATCGGAGCCGTGGGCGGCCATGAGCGCGTAAAAGATGAACAT
>Ga0307967_1000944_pt1 | contig 19022 bp, 17 predicted proteins | sample OrgLakmetagen648_FD_201828 | JGI IMG/M metagenome (GOLD analysis project Ga0307967, IMG submission 201828) | Saline water microbial communities from Organic Lake, Antarctica - #648 | ecosystem: Environmental > Aquatic > Non-marine Saline and Alkaline > Saline | place: Antarctica: Organic Lake... | reverse complement strand
CCACCTGATCCCATGCCGAACTCAGCCGTGAAACCGCTTCGCGCCGATGGTAGTGTGGGGTCTCCCCATGCGAGAGTAGGTCATCGTCAGGCATTTATTCGCAATCAACCCAGCCAGCAGGCTGGGTTTTTTGTTGCCTGGAAGAAAAGAAATAATGAATGAGAGGAAAGGGCGCTAGAGAAAATACGAAGAAAAAGAAAGGAAGGTTTTAACGAATAAAAAACGCCCCGAAAGCTTTATGCCATCGGGGTGTTTGACGTTTTTAAACTTGTCTGTTTCGGCTACTGAAACCCCTCGCGCTAGGTCTTGCACGTCAGCGTGTTAACGGAAGAACGTTTCCAGCGTTTCAATTAGGCTGTCCATTTCATCGTCGGTGCCAATGGTGATGCGTAAAAAATTGCTGAGCCCGGCTTTATTGAAGTGTCGCACAAGGATGCCGCGTTCGCGCAGGCCGGCAAACAGCTGGCCGCCGTCGTGTGTCTTGTGCTGTACGAGCAGAAAGTTGGCCTGAGAGGGCAGCACCTCAAAGCCCAGCGCCTCCAGGCGTGTGCGGGTGCGCTCGCGAGTGGTGATGACGTGGTCGCGGCAGGCGTTGAAATATTCGATATCTTCTAGCGCGGCGATGCCTACTTGCTCTGCCAGGCGGTCAACGGGATACGAATTGAAGGAGTTCTTGACCCGCTTTAGCCCTTCAATCAGTTCCGAGGAGCCGATGGCATAGCCGAGTCGAATACCCGCAAGGCTGCGTGACTTGGAAAACGTGCCGGTGACCAGCAGATTAGGGTAGCTCTCGGTCAGCGAAACAGCGCTCTGTGCGCCGAAGTCGACGTAGGCTTCGTCAACCAGCACGACGCGATCGGTGACGCGATTTAGCAGCGTCTCAAGTGCTGCCAGCGAGTGTGCATGGCCGGTGGGCGCGTTGGGATTGGCGAATATAACGCCGCTGCTTTCCCCGGCGCCTGCCAGCGCCTCCAGGTCAACTTCCCAGTTGGCGTCCAGCGGATGCTGACGCAGTTCTACGTCGTAAAGCTTGGCGTAGACCGGGTAAAAGCTGTAGGTAATGCTCGGCACATCAAGCGGCGCGTTGTGGCAAAAAAAGGCCTGAAATGCAAAGGCCAGCACCTCATCCGAACCGTTGCCCACGAAGACTTGCCCGGCGGCTACGCCGTACGCGATGGCTAACGCATCGCACAGCGCGGAAGACGTCGGATCCGGATAAAGGCGCAGGTGGTTGGTTGAATAGTGACGCAGCACTTCGCCGACGCCCGGCGCAGGTGGATACGGGTTTTCATTGGTATTAAGCTTGATGACCTGCTCGGTGGGCTGCTCGCCGGGTACATAAGGGGTTAGCCCACGTACGGCGGGACTCCAGAATTGGCTCATGGTAACGACCTGAATAGGTTGGCACGATACTGACCATGGTCGCTTGGGAGAAAAAAAAGCGCAAGTTAACCGAGGGGGTGGGCGTGATACTGTGAAGCAGTTATGCTGTCTCCAGCGTGTCTTAACCTGTTTAACGCGATGAGGAGATAAACGATGCAATTAAGAAGCGTGCTAATCGGCTCGGCCATGCTGTCACTGCTGGCAGGCTGCGCCGGTGGGCCGACGGACTCAGCCAGCCAGGAATCGATCGAGCCGGCCGTAGCGACCTATCAGGGCTCCTTGCCCTGCCGCAACTGTGACGGCATTGGGCTGGACGTAGAGATGGTCGGTGAAGAGGCTGACGCCGCACAGGATCGCACCTTTACGCTCACCGCCTCCTATATTAACCACCCGCAGACCCCGCCGGACGAAAACTATGCCGGCAACTGGGAAGTACTGACCGGCACACCGTCGGATCCCGACGCCACCGTTTACGAGCTGACGCCGGATAACGAAGGCCAGACGTACTACTTCCTGCGCATGGATCAAAGCACGCTTGAACTGATCGACCCCGAGCGGCGCCGCTTCGAAAACGGCGAAATGCTGCGCCTCAAGCGCCAGTAACACTCAGCGCGAGTAGATGAGCAAAGGCGGCCATGAGCCGCCTTTGCTGTTTTCATAGGTACAGAAACCGTAGCGAAATAGCGTAAGGAGCATGCTTCGTGGCCAAAGCCAAAAGTGCTTTTGTGTGCACCGAATGCGGCGCAGAGTCGCGTAAGTGGCAGGGGCAGTGCTCAAGCTGTAAAGAGTGGAACACGCTGAGTGAAGTGCGCCTGGCGCCTGCGCGCCCGGGCGCTCCTGCGGCGTCAGGCCGTGGCGGTTATACCGGTGCGCTCGCCCGGGACGTCGTGGATCTGGGCCAGGTGGATCTGAGCGAAGTGCCACGCATGAGCTCAACTTTCGGCGAGTTTGACCGTGTGCTGGGCGGCGGTCTGGTGCCCGGATCGGCAGTGCTGCTGGGTGGTAATCCGGGTGCGGGCAAGTCCACGCTGCTGCTGCAAACGGCCTGCAAGCTGGCGCAAACGCGCCGGATTATCTACGTCACCGGTGAGGAATCGCTGTCGCAGGTGGCGCTGCGCGCTCATCGTTTACAGCTGCCTACCCAGGGGCTCAAGATGCTGGCTGAAACCAGCGTTGAGACGATTCTGGCAGTGGCAGAACGGGAAAAGCCCGACATTTTGGTGATTGATTCCATCCAGACCATGCATTTGGAAGATATCGCCTCGGCGCCCGGCGGCGTGGCGCAGGTGCGCGAATCCGCCGCGGCGCTGACTCGGTTTGCCAAGCAAAGCAACACCGTGCTGCTGCTGGTCGGGCACGTCACCAAAGATGGCAGCCTGGCCGGCCCCAAGGTGCTCGAGCACATGATTGACGCCTCGCTGTTGTTGGAAGGTGGCGCCGATTCGCGCTTTCGCACCCTGCGCGGGCAGAAAAACCGCTTTGGCGCGGTCAATGAGCTGGGCGTTTTCGCCATGCTTGAGCAAGGGCTTAAAGAGGTTAAAAACCCCAGCGCAATTTTCCTCTCGCGCAACGAAGAACAAGCGGCAGGTAGTTTGGTGATGGTGGTGTGGGAAGGCACGCGCCCCATTCTGGTTGAAGTGCAGGCGCTGGTGGATGAGTCGGCGCTGGGCAATCCGCGTCGCGTCGCGGTGGGGCTCGACCCCAACCGGTTGGCGATGCTGCTGGCCGTGCTCAACCGCCACGGCGGGCTTTTTACCGGCGATCAGGACGTTTTCCTCAACGTGGTCGGTGGCGTCAAGGTGCTGGAAACCAGCGCCGACCTGGCCGTGCTGCTGGCAGTGGTCTCCAGCCTGCAAAACCGCGCGCTGCCAAGAGAGTTGGTGGTGTTTGGCGAGGTCGGGCTGTCGGGAGAAATCCGTCCGGTGCCAAACGGGCAGGAGCGCATTGCCGAGGCGGCCAAGCACGGTTTTACGCGGGCCATTGTGCCGCGCGCCAACGCACCCAAAACCTCGCCCAAAGGCATGGAGGTGACGCCGGTGGATAAGCTCAGCGACGCGCTAGATGCGCTTTGAAATGTAGAAGATGACCGCCTACGTTAGACTATCCGCCCCATCGATTCGGCCAAGGAGACACGCCATGAGCGCTATTCGCTTAACCCAATACAGTCACGGTGCCGGATGTGGCTGTAAAATTGCCCCCGACGTGCTGGACAGCATTCTGGCCAAAGCCGGACCGCCGGCGGACAGCGAGCGCTTGATCGTGGGTAATCAGGGGCGCGAAGACGCCGCCGTCTATGACCTCGGCGACGGCCGCGGCATGATTGCGACCACCGATTTTTTCATGCCCATCGTTGATGACCCGTTCGATTTCGGCCGTATCGCCGCGACCAACGCCATCAGCGACGTCTACGCCATGGGTGGCGATCCCGTCATGGCGCTGGGTATTTTAGGCTGGCCGCTGGATCAGCTCAGCGTCGATGTGGCCGGCGAGGTGATGGCTGGTGCACAGGCGGTATGCCGCGAGCACGGTGTAGCACTTGCCGGCGGACACTCAATTGATGCGCCCGAACCGATCTTCGGCCTGGCGGTCAACGGCCTGGTGGCGCTTGACCGGCTCAAGCTCAACAGCGCTGCCAAGCCCGGCGATCTGCTTTTTTTAACCAAGCCGCTGGGCGTGGGGATGCTCACCACGGCCGAGAAGCGCGAGCTGCTGGCTGACGAGCACCGCGGGCTCGCCCGAGAAACTATGCTGGAGTCCAACCGCATCGGCGTAGCGCTTGCCGAGGTAGCGGGCGTGCATGCGATGACCGACGTGACCGGCTTTGGGCTGGCCGGGCATTTGAGCGAAGTCTGCAGCGCCAGCGGCGTGGTCGCAGCGCTTGATTTCAGCCGCTTGCCGCGTCTGGCAGCCGCTGAAACTTACCGTCTGCAAGGCGCAATTCCCGGCGGCACGGTGCGTAACCGCGATGCCCTGGGCGATGTGCTTCCGGCGATGGATGACGCCTACTGGCAGTGGCTGTGCGACCCGCAGACATCGGGCGGGCTGCTGTTGGCCGTCGACCCCGCCAGCGAGGAAGACGTCAAGCGCATTGGCCGCGAACACGATATTGAGCTCACCGCGTTTGGCACGATTAAAGCGCAGGATGGCCCCGCGTTGATCGAGGTGACCGGGTGAGTGGAGTCGGCGTGACCCCCGAGGCCGCCCTGATTCGTCATGCATACCCGCTGATCGACGTGCGCGCGCCCGTGGAGTTTGCCCAGGGGGCGCTGCCCGGCGCGGTCAACCTGCCGCTAATGAACGACGACGAGCGCCATCAGGTCGGCATTGCCTACAAGCAGCACGGCCAGCAGGCGGCGATTGCGCTTGGCGAGCGGCTGGTCAGCGGTGAGGTCAAGGCAGCGCGAATCGCGGCCTGGCGCAACTATCTTGCCAAGCACCCCCAGGCGCTGATTTATTGCTTTCGCGGCGGGTTGCGCTCACAAATTGTGCAGCAGTGGCTGGCGGAGGCCGGCTATACACCGCCGCGCATTGAAGGTGGATGGAAAGCCATGCGCCAGCTGCTCAACGCGCGCATTGACGCCGCCGCCGAACAGCCAATGCTGGTGATTGGCGGGCTGACCGGCTGTGCCAAAACGGTGCTGATCAACCGGTTGGAAAGCGGCGTGGATCTTGAAGGCTTTGCCAACCATAAAGGCTCGGCGTTTGGCCGCATGCCCTATCCGCCGCCGCCGCAGATCGACTTTGAGCACGCATTGGCCAAACGGCTGATGGCGCTACCAGGCGCGCTGACGCTGGAAGACGAGTCGCGCCGGGTTGGCAGCGTTAACGTGCCGCTAAGTTTTTGGCAGGCGATGGAAAAAGCCCCGCGTATTCGCGTGGAAATGTCGCTCGACTGGCGCCTGGCCCAACTGCAACAAGACTACATTATTGACCTTGAGCGCGCACATTGCGCCCGCTTTGGCGAAGAAGAAGGCTGGTGTCGCATGCGCGAGCAGCTGGGCAACGCACTGCTGCGGTTGAAAAAGCGCCTGGGTAGCGCCCGTCTGGCGCGGCTGCAGCGGCTTCAGGCGCTGGCCTTTGCCGCTCATGAAAACGGTGACCGTCAGGCCCACGAAGCCTGGCTAGCTCCACTTTTAACCGAATATTACGATCCGCTTTATCGCCATCATCTCAAACGCCACCAGGACGCCGGATTGCGCGAACTGCACGTGGGCGACTGGGACAGCTGCCTTGCCACCGCCCAGCAGTGGCAGGCACAGCATACGGCGAGTGGCAGCTAGCGGAAAAACGGTCTAGGAAAACAGTCTAGGAAAATACTATGGCGTTAAAACCCGCTGGCTTTTACCAGCGTCTTCAGCAGCTTGCGCTGCCCGAGCAGCAAGCTTTCATGGCCGCACTGTGCGAGCGCCAACTGCCCAACTATGCACTCTATGCACAAACCACTGGCCACGGCGACAGGCATACGCTGCAGACCGTGCTGGATCTGGTGTGGGAGCATCTGAGCGTGCGCGGGGCAAGCATCGATTTTTCCCGGCAGGCGGAAAAACTCGTTGAGTGCGAGCCGCCCGCTGACGACGACAGCTTTGGTGCCCGCCGCGCGCTGGATGCCGTGGTGTCGCTGTTTTCCCTGCTGGATACGCTGCGTGGTGAAGCGCCCGAGGCGGTGCTCGACGTCAGCCGTACCTCGCGCGCGGGGGTGCGCGCCTTCATCGAATTGACCGAAGGTGAAGAAGATGCCCAGAGATTGGCGCTTTTAATCCGCGATCATCCGCTCACCGAAGACGAAAACGGCTTTCAGGACGCGGTGCTCGATGCCGTTTCTCAGCCGCTCGACAAAGCTTTGCTTAAGGACGTCCGCCGGTTGGGCAAAAATGACGGGGTGAGTAACCTCGGACTAACGCTTGAATGACCGCCGGCAGTCATTTTACCAAATTGCCCGTAAAGCATCGCCCAATGCGGGCGGTGATATAAGTGCGCACCGCACAGCGGTGCTTGTATTGATATGACCCCTCATACCTGATAAATATACAGCATGACGAAACGTGCCTACAAAGAGCGATTCTACCCGACTCCCGAACAGGCTTTGCTGCTAGCACAGTCGTTCGGTTGTGCGCGGTTTGTCTGGAATAACACCCTCGATTATCGCACGGAGGCCTATCAGCAGCGGGGCGAGTCAGTATCGCATTCAGCAGTGGAAAGGCGGTTGGTCATTTTGAAAGCCGAATACCCCTGGCTGAAAGATGTGTCCAGCGTGATTCTGCAACAAACCCTGCGCGATCAAAAATCTGCATTCGATAACTTCTTCAACCCTAAGCTCAGGGCACGCTACCCGCGCTTTAAGTGCAAGGATGGCCGCCAGTCGATCCGGCTGACGAAAGCAGCCTTTCGCTATCGGGACGGCGAGATCACTATTGCCAAGACGAAGGTGCCGCTGCCGATCCGCTGGAGCCGTCCGTTAGCTAGCGCACCCTCCAGCATCACCCTCTCGCGAGATCGCGCCGGTCGCTATTTCATCAGTTGCCTGTGCGAGTTCACACCCAAGGCTCTGCCTGTCTCGCCAAAAATGGTTGGCATTGACCTTGGCCTGACCGATCTGTTCATCACCCACGACGGCGCGAAATCCGGCAATCCCCGCCACCTCATGCGTTATGAGGCCAAGCTGGCGTACCTTCAACGCCGGTTGGCCAAGAAGAAAAAGGGCTCAAACAACCGCAACAAGCTGCGCCAAAAAGTGGCGCGGCTACATGCCAGAATTGCCGACTGCCGCCGCGATGCCATCCACAAAGCGACCCGAACGCTCATCAACGAAAACCAAGTTATCTGCGTTGAGTCGCTGAATATCACCGGCATGATCAAAAACAGGTCGCTGGCCAAGGCCATCAGCGATGCGGGCTGGGGCGAGTTCGTGCGCCAGCTCATCTATAAAGCGGAATGGGCAGGCCGGCAACTGGTGCCAGTGAGCCAATGGTTGCCTAGCAGCAAGATGTGCCACGGTTGCGGGCACAAGGTTGAAAAGCTGCCGCTATCGCTGCGCCACTGGCACTGCGAGTGCTGTGGCCAAGCCATCGACCGCGACGTTAACGCGGCCAAGAATATTCGAACCGCCGGACTGGCGGGGTTAGCCTGTGGAGCGACTGGATCGGGGGCAGCGGCTTAGCCGCTGCCTAGTGAAGGCGTGTTGAAGCAGGAAGGTTCTCGGGGCGACCCAAGAACCCTCGGCCAAAGCGCAAAGCGCGGCGGGCGGGGAGTGTCAGAGCCGCATCTCGATACCGCGTTCGGCCATGTAGCGCTTCGCTTCGGGAATGGTGTATTCGCCGAAGTGGAAAATACTCGCAGCGAGCACCGCATCAGCACCGCCCTTGAGCACGCCATCCACCATGTGATCAAGGTTGCCCACCCCACCTGAAGCAATCACCGGCACGCTGACCGCCTCGGCAATGGTGTGGGTCAGACCCAGATCAAAGCCGGCCTTGGTGCCGTCTTGATCCATGCTGGTGAGAAGAAGCTCGCCCGCGCCGTACTCGACCATTTTTTTTGCCCACTCTACTGCGTCCAGGCCGGTAGGGCGCCGTCCGCCGTGAGTGAAAATTTCCCAGCGCGGCGTTTCGCCTTCCTGGGATACCTGCTTGGCGTCGATAGCAACGACGATGCACTGGCTGCCAAAGCGCTCGGCGGCTTCGCGCACAAACTCCGGATTCGTGACCGCGGCGGTATTGATGGCGATTTTGTCTGCGCCGACGTTGAGCATGGTGCGAATATCGTCGCAGCTGCGGATACCGCCGCCAACGGTCAGCGGAATGAACACCTCACCGGCGATACGTCCGACCATATCAATCGTGGTATTGCGGCCTTCGTGGCTGGCGGTGATGTCCAGAAAAGTGATCTCGTCGGCACCCTGGTGGTTATAGCGCTGGGCGATTTCCACTGGATCGCCGGCGTCGCGGATGCCGATAAAATTAACGCCTTTGACGACGCGCCCGGCGTCGACGTCCAGGCAGGGGATGATGCGTTTGGCAAGGCTCATGCGTCTTCTCCGGTTAGCCGGTCGCTGAGGCGTTGGGCCTCGGCCACATCGAGGCTGCCCTCATAAATCGCACGGCCGGTGATCGCACCCAAAATGCCGCTGTCGGCGACCTTGCAGAGTGCCTGAATGTCATCAAGGTTGGTCACCCCGCCCGAGGCGATGACCGGCAGGCCGCCGTCCCGGGCGAGCGCCGCGGTCGCCTCGACGTTGACGCCCTGCATCATGCCGTCGCGGGCAATGTCGGTGTAGACGATTGACGACACGCCGTCATTGGCAAAACGCTTGGCAAGCTCAGTGGCTTTGATAGTGGACGTTTCGGCCCAGCCGTCGGTGGCCACAAAGCCGTCGCGGGCATCGAGCCCGACGATAACGTGGCCGGGGAAAGCGCGGCACATTTCGCCGACAAATGCCGGCTCTTTTACCGCCTGGGTGCCGATGATGACGTAGGAAACGCCGGCATTTAAATAGTGCTCGATGGTGTCGGCGTTGCGAATGCCGCCGCCGATCTGAATCGGCAGATCCGGGTAGGCGCGGGCAATCGCCGTGACCGCCTCACCGTTGACCGGCTGGCCGGCAAAGGCACCGTTAAGGTCGACGAGGTGCAGGCGGCGGGCGCCGGCCTCGACCCAACGCGCGGCCATGGCGACGGGGTCGTCGCCGTAGGACGTTGCGTCGTCCATGCGGCCTTGCTTCAGGCGTACGCACTGGCCGTCTTTAAGATCAATCGCGGGGATGACTAGCATGGTTTTTACCTTCTTGAGGCGCCCAAGTGCAGAACCCGGGCGACCAGACTCAGGGAGACCAGGTCACAAAGTTTTCCAGCAGCCGCAGGCCGGCGCGAGAGCTTTTTTCCGGGTGAAACTGTACGGCAAAGGTCGACTCGTGACCAATGGCGACGTGAGCGTTGATGTGGCCATACTGAGTGGTGCCGAACACGTCACTCTCCTGCGTCGCTTCCACGTAGTAGCTGTGCACAAAATAGAAGTGCTCGTGGCTGTCGATGCCCTCCCACAGGGGGTGTTTTTGGCGCTGATCGACAAGGTTCCAGCCCATGTGCGGCACTTTCAGGCGCGCGCCGTGGTGATCGCGCATGGCATCGGGAAAGCATTTGACCTCACCCTTGAACGTGCCGAGGCAGGTCACGCCGCCGCTTTCTTCGCTGTGCTCCAAAAGCATTTGCTGGCCCACGCAAATACCCAGCAGGGGCTTGCCCTGCCGGGCGAGAATGTCGTCTACCAGCCCGCGCAGCTCGGTACGCTCAAGTTCACCCACGCAGTCGCGAATCGCGCCCTGGCCGGGCAGCACCAAGCGAGTAGCGCCGAGAATGCAGCGTGGGTCGCGCGTGATGATGACGTTTTCATCGGTGACGTGCTCAAGCGCTTTGGCCACGGAATGCAGGTTGCCCATTCCATAGTCGATAACGGCAATGGTCATGCTGTGCTCCTTATAAACAGCCTTTGGTCGACGGCATCTGGCCTGCCATACGTGGGTCTTCAGCCATTGCCATGCGCAGCGCACGGCCGAACGCCTTGAAAATCGTTTCGGCTTGGTGGTGGGCGTTGAACCCCTTGAGGTTATCGATGTGCAGCGTTACCGCGGCGTGATTGACAAAGCCCTGAAAGAATTCCCAAAACAGCTGGGTATCGAGCGAGCCGACCGCGTTGCGGGTGAACTCGACGTCCATGAAAAGGCCTGAACGTCCGGAAAAATCAATGACCACGCGGGATAGCGCTTCATCCAGCGGCACGTAGGCGTGGCCGTAGCGATAAATGCCGCGCTTGTCGCCGATGGCCTGGGCAAATGCTTGGCCCAAGGTAATGCCGACGTCTTCTACCGTGTGGTGATCGTCGATGTGAGTGTCCCCGACGGCGTGAATATCCAGATCGATCAGACCGTGGCGCGCGATCTGATCAAGCATGTGATCCAGAAATGGAACCCCGGTTTCGCACTTGAGCTGGCCTTTGCCGTCGAGATTAACGCTAACCTTGATCTGCGTTTCCTGTGTGTCACGGTTGACCGTGGCGATACGCGCTGACATGTTGCTTCTCCTGCGCTTAAGGCGCATTTGAGGGGAACGCCGGTGGCAACGCACACTGTCCATCGAATACGCATTCCACCGGATGAGCAGGGCAGATCCTGCGCCAAAACCACCATTATAGTGAATTGGCCCGCCTATCGGCTACAATGCGCGGATAATACACGCCTGAAAGGTGACGACAGACCATGCCGGTGACACTGCATCACGTTGACCAGACCCGCTGGGAACAAGACGCCCAAACCCGGCGCGATCTGATACGCATCTATCACGACGCGCCTGCCGAGCGCATGACCGCGCCGGCGGTAGAGCCGTTTATCGAGCAGCACCTTCGCGCTGGGCACCGCTTTGCCTGTGCGTTGTTCAACGCCCGCTTGCTGGGCGCGGTGGCGCTTAGCCAGGCCGGTGACGGCGTCTGGTGGCTGTCTGATCTTTGCGTGCGCCAAACGACCCGCCGGCGTGGTGTCGGCACGCGGTTGATGGCGCTGGTGGCCGAGCAGGCCAACGCGCAGAAGCGCGATTTACGCGTGGCCACCGCGTCGCTGTCGCATGCCGACCGCATGCTGTTATCGCGGCTTGGCTACCGGCCAGTTGATGACAGCAGTGTCGTACTTGCAGCACGGGGATGCACGTCATGAAGCAGTTTCTGCGAATTTTACTCGCCGCCGTGGGGATCCTCGGCGTGGTGGCCGTCGCCGCGGTGGTTTATGTCACCACCTTTCTGGATCCGGAGGATTTTAAACCGCGCCTCACCGCCGTGATCGAAGAGCACACCGGCCTGAATATCGAACTTGAAGGCGCGCTGTCGTGGTCGTTTTATCCGCGTATCGGAGTCAGCGTGGAGAAAGCGCGCGCCTGGCTTGCCGAGCAGGACACCGAGGCGCCGGCATTTGCCGCCGTTGACCGCGCCGAAGTCAGCGTGGCGTTTGCGTCGCTGCTGGGCGGAGAAATCGCCGTGGACGGCCTGACCCTTGACGGCATGCGCCTGAACCTACACCGCGATGAACAGGGCAAAGGCAATTGGGAGCCGCTTTTAGAGCGCTTGGCCGAGCGCGGTGAAAAAGCTGAAACCGTGCTGGCACCGGCAAGTGCCGGCCCCAATGCTGATGCCGGCAGTCGGGACGTGGCGCTTAGCATTGCCAGCGTGCAGATCAAAAACGCGGACATCCGCTTCCGCGATACCCAAAGTGATACCTTCTGGCACGCTGAAGAACTCAACGTCACCGGCAATAACGTCAATCCTCAGCGCTCTTTTCCGCTCAAGGCCATGTTTACCCTTAACCGGCACGATAGTCTGGATGCCCGGGTGCTGGATCGCCCGCCGGCTACCAGCAGCGAGATTAACCTGGATACACGTATCAAGCTGGCGCTTGCCGAGCATCGTTTCGTGCTGGAAAAGCCCAGCCTGACCACCAATACCCGTCTTAACCCTGACGACAAGCCCCAGGCGCTGCGCCTGGGCGCGACTAGCGTTGACGCGAGCCTGGACGATAAGCGGCTATCCGTCACCGACGGCGTGCTGGAAGCCACCCTGCATCATCCTGACACTTGGGATGGCGGCTTGGCACTGGCGCTCAAATTTGCCCTTGAGGGCAACTGGGCCGAGCAGACCGCGACCGTTAATGATATGCAGCTCACCGGCCCCGACGGCCTGCGCGCCAGCGGCCGGCTGCGGCTGCAAAACTGGCTGAACGATTTCCGCTATGAAGGGAATATGACGCTGGCGCCGCTGTCGCTGCGTCCGTGGCTTGGCCGCATGGGCGTGACACTGGATACACGCAATCCCGGCGCGTTTTCTGACGTGGCACTGACCAGCCCGGTAGACGGCAACGCTGAAAAAATACGCTTTTCGCAGCTCTCGCTGGTACTGGATGACACTACGCTGACCGGCACGCTTGCCGCTGCGTTTGATGCCACTTCGCTCGACTTTGACCTGACCGGCGATACCCTTAACGTAGACCGTTACCTGCCCGCGAAAGCCTCCGGGCAGGCCGGCCTTGGGTTTTTGCGCCAGGCGCTGGCGCAGCAGCAGACGCTGGTGCCCCAACCGCTGCTAGCGACGCTTGATCTGGACGGCGCGCTTACGCTTGATACGCTGTCCCTTGGCGGACTGACGTTCGATAAGCCGCAGCTGCGCTTGCAAGGACGCGACGGCACGCAGCGCCTCAGCGCGTTTGAGGCCGGATTCTACGACGGCACGCTCAGCGCCACAGGTAGCGTCAACGCCCAGGAAACGCCGCTGGAGTGGGCGCTGGCGCCGCAAGTTGCCAAGGTGAAAATGGCGCCGCTGCTTGAGGCCCTCGGCGAACGAGACGCCCCGCTGAGTGGCCGGCTCACCGCCAGCGGCGAGCTGACAACCCAGGGCAACACCCGCGAAGACCTGCTGCGCCGGCTCAACGGCAGCGCGAAGGCTGAGCTGAACGGCGGAGCCATCGCCGGCGTTAACGTATCCCAGCAGATGTGCGAAGCCGTAGCGGCGCTTGAAGGTCGCAATACGTCCCGCGAGTGGCACAAGGACACCCGTTTTGAGCACGTTGATGCCACCTTTACCGTGCGCGACGGCGTGGTGCGAAGCGACGATATGCTAGTGACGATTCCCGGTATCGACGTGCGCGGTGAAGGCGAATATGACCTTGGCCGCGGGCATATTGACGCGCTGGCACAAGCTCGGCTGGTAAGCACCGCCGACGCCGCCTGCCGGGTTAATCCGCGGCTGGAAAAGCTGGCGCTGCCGGTGCGCTGCGAAGGCGATGTCAGCAAAGACTCCAGCGAATGGTGCCACATTGACCGCGACGCCTTTAAAGACAACGTTAGCGGGCTTGTGGGCGATGAAGTCGGCAATCGCATTAAAGAAAAACTCGATGAGAAACTCGGTGAGGGCGCGACGCAAGAACTGCGTGACGGCCTGAAGCGCCTCTTCGACTAAGTTTTTGGATATCCCTTATGTGTAAGCACACGCAGGCGGCCATGCCCGCGCCAAGGCTTGAGCCGGCGCGCTTTCAACAGCGCCTGCTTGACTGGTTTGAGCGCCACGGCCGCCACGACCTGCCCTGGCAAATGCCGCGCACGCCGTACCGCGTGTGGGTGTCGGAAATCATGCTGCAGCAGACTCAGGTAGCCACCGTAATCGGCTATTTCGAGCGCTTCATGGCGCGCTTCCCCACGCTTGCAGCACTGGCCGATGCAAAGCAGGACGCGGTGATGCACCTGTGGACGGGCCTTGGCTACTACGCCCGGGCGCGCAACCTGCACAAAGCCGCACAGGTCGTAGTGGCGGAGCACGGCGGCGAACTGCCGGTCGCAAGCGTGGACGCCTTGACGGCGCTGCCGGGTATTGGCCGTTCAACCGCCGGGGCGATTATCGCCCAGAGCACCGGCCAGCGGGCGGTGATGCTGGATGGCAACGTCAAGCGCACGCTCACCCGCCTGCACGCCGTGGCCGGCTGGCCGGGGAGGCCCCAGGTCGAGCGTAAGCTCTGGGCATTATCCGACTACTACACGCCCGACGAGAAGCTTGCCGACTACACCCAGGCGATGATGGATCTGGGTGCGACGCTGTGTAAACGCGGCACGCCGGACTGCGCGCGGTGCCCGTTCAACGACGTCTGCCTGGCTTACGCGCAGGGCGAGGAGCGGCGCTATCCTGAATCCAAGCCGAAAAAGGCGCTGCCTACCCGCCAAACGCTGATGCTGATGCTGCACGACGGCGCTGGCCGCGTCTGGCTTGAACAACGCCCGCCCAGCGGGCTTTGGGGCGGGCTCTGGAGTTTGCCGCAGTTTGACACCCAGCAGCAGCTCAACGACTGGCTTGAAATGCATACCCGCGCGCCTGAGCGCGAACTGGCACAGCCTGAGTTCACCCACGTGTTCAGCCATTTTCGGCTGGAGATAACGCCGCAGCCGGCGCGCTGCGATGGGCTGGGCGCGGTGCGCGAAGGCGGCGTCTGGTACGACGTTAACCATCCGCCGGCGCTGGGGCTTGCCGCACCGGTTAAACGCCTGCTAGCCGGGTTCGCCGCAGAACGTGCGCCGTTTCGTTTGGTGGCTGCGGCTGTAGATAGTCCTTATAAATAGTCCTTGTAGATAGTACTTCCGGTGACGCGTAGCCTATGGCGTGACCAACCGGCTTATTGCCCTTTAAGGAGTTATCCATGAGCAACACGGTGTTCTGTCGTAAATATCAGCAAGAGTTGGAGGGGCTGCCGTTTCCACCGCTGCCCGGCCCAAAAGGCCAGGATATCCAGGCAAACGTGTCCAAGCCGGCGTGGGAAGAATGGCAGGCGCTGCAGACGCGCCTGATTAACGAAAAGCACTTGAATATGCTCGACCCCGACTCCCGCGCCTACTTGATGGAGCAAATGGAGCGCTTTCTGGATAACCAGGAGACCGACCGCGCCGAAGGCTACGTACCGCCCGAAGCCTAGCGGCTACGCCACATGGTGGGGCGGTCGTAGAACATAAGCCGCGGAAACGAAAGGCAGAAGTTAAATAAATTTCTACAAAGGTATTGACGAAAAGCGCAGCTTTTAGTTTAATACGCACCGTTGGCAGCGGCCGGATAGCTCAGTTGGTAGAGCAGGGGATTGAAAATCCCCGTGTCGGCGGTTCGATTCCGTCTCCGGCCACCAATCGTTGGGGTATCGCCAAGTGGTAAGGCACCGGTTTTTGGTATCGGCATGCGCAGGTTCGAATCCTGCTACCCCAGCCAGTTGCCAACAATAATTTCTTGTTGGACGTAGCGCTAAAGGCAACAGCCCGAAGCAAACGTTCATTTCTCAAGAAACGCCAGCGCCGACATAGCTCAGTTGGTAGAGCAACTGACTTGTAATCAGTAGGTCCCGGGTTCGACTCCTGGTGTCGGCACCATTGAAAAGTGGTTAAAAGCAACGCGTTAGAGAACAGTAAAAAGCCGCCCTTCGGGGCGGCTTTTTTTGTGTCTGGCCGTTGACGGAAAACGAGCATCTACGCCTATAGTGCAAGACGGCAGGGGTTCCCTGTATCGCGCATATCCTCTACGTTGACTCCTGTGACTATAAAAAAACGATGCTGATAGCCGTTTAGCCGGTGGAAATTGCTGTTTTCCCTTGGGCATTTTCACCAGCTCCGACCTGATTTCATAATCACAACAGACAAGGATGGATGGCATGGCAGAGACAACTACAACGCCGCAGCAGGCGGAGCAGCCGCCTGTGGCCTCGCTGTCGTTTCGTTTTGGCGCGTTCGGTGCCGCCGTTCCGCTGGTTTTCTTCGTTATCTGGGCGATCACCACCAGTGTTATGGGGCTGTCCTCGGAAATCGGCCTGGTGATGGGCGCACTGTTCGGCATTATTCTGGGGCTGTTCTTCTGCGCGAGTCGCTGGTCAGACTACGCCAACGGGCTGTTTGAGGGCATGACCCAGCCGGTGGGCGTGGTGGCGATCGTCGCCTGGTTTTTTGCCGGCATGTTCGCTCAGGTGCTGCAGGTGGGTGGCCTGGTTGAGGGGCTGGTATGGCTCGGTGGCGTTTCTGATGTGACCGGCGGGCTGTTTGTGGCCATGACGTTTATCCTCGCGGGGATATTCTCGACCGCGGTGGGCACCGGCTACGGCACTACGGTGGCCTTTTGTACCCTGATGTACCCGGCCGGCGTAGCGGTGGGCAGCGATCCGACGATGCTGTTTGCGGCGATTCTTTCCGGGGCGATTTTCGGCGATAACCTGGCACCGGTGTCGGACACCACCATTGTCTCTGCCACTACTCAAGGGGCAGACGTGCCCGGCGTGGTACGCAGCCGCTTTAAGTATTCTATCGGCGCGGCGATCCCGACCGCTATTCTATTTGCCGTATTCGGTGGCGGGGGCGATGTAAGCTTTGCTGATCCCGCAGCGCTTGAGGCGATGATGAGCTCCACCGAGCCCATGGGGCTTTTGATGCTGGCGCCTTTTGCACTGGTATTGGTGCTGGCGCTTTCCGGCCAGCACCTGCTGACGTCATTAACCTGGGGCATCATTGCCTCGGTGCCGGTAATCCTGTTGTCTGGTACCGGCGCGCTGAGCGATCTCATCGCCTTTGACCCCAACGCCGACACGGTCATGACCGGCGCGCTGGTGCAGGGGGTAAAAGGCTACGTCAACATGGCAATTCTGATCCTGCTGATCGTCGCGGCGGCCTATCTGCTCAAGCTGGGCGGCACCATGGAAGTGATCACCGGCAAGCTGGTGGGCTGGATCAAGGACTCCGTGCGCAAGGCCGAGCTTGCCATCTGGGGCATCGTGGCGCTGCTGAACACCGCGATCACCATCAATACCGCCGCTGAAATTGCCGCCGCGCCCTTCGTCCGGGAGCTGGGCGAGCGCTACCGCATTCACCGCTACCGCCGCGCCAACATGCTCGATGCCGTGACCTCGGCGCTGGGCTATATCTTCCCCTGGGGCGCGCCGGTGCTGCTCGGCTGGTCGACCATTCAGCTGATGCAGGACACCTACAGCTGGCTGCCAAGCGTGGCACCGACAGAAGTGTTTCCGTTCGTCTTTCAGGGCTGGTTGCTGGTGGTGATTATGCTGGTGTCGGCAATTACCGGCTGGGGACGCCGCTATGAAGGCCCCAACGGCGAAGAGCTCAAACAGCAGCCCAAACTTTCCACAGCGTCTCCCTATCAGGACGACAAGCGCGAGGCAGATCCGGTATGACCCAGGCATTCCAGACGCAGCTGAAACACCAGCTCGACACGCTCCACGAAGAGGGGCTTTACAAGCACGAGCGCGAGCTGATGTCGCCCCAGCGGGCACGCATCCGCGTCGCGCAGGGCGAGGTGATCAACTTTTGCGCCAACAACTATCTTGGCCTCGCCGACGATCCGGCACTGATCAAGGCCGCCGAACGCGGGCTGCACGAACAGGGGCTGGGCATGGCCTCGGTGCGCTTTATTTGCGGCACCCACGCCGAACATCGCCGGCTGGAAGAAAGGCTGGCGGGGTTTCTGGGCATGGACGACGCGATTCTGTATTCGTCCTGCTTTGACGCCAACGGCGGGCTGTTCGAAACGCTGCTTGGCCCCGAAGACGCGATCATTTCCGACGCGCTCAACCACGCCTCGATCATCGACGGCATTCGCCTGTGCAAGGCCGGCCGTTACCGCTATGCCAACAACGACATGGCCGAGCTGGAAACGCGCCTGCAGGAAGCCGACGCTGCTGGCGCCCGCTTCAAGCTGATCGCCACCGACGGCGTGTTCTCCATGGACGGCGTGGTCGCCAACCTCACCGGTATCTGCGATCTGGCCGAGCGCTACGGCGCCATGGTGATGATCGACGACTGCCACGCCACCGGCTTTATGGGCGAGGGCGGGCGCGGCACGCCCGAATACCACGACGTGATGCAGCGCGTGGATATCATCACCACGACGCTGGGCAAGGCGCTGGGTGGCGCATCCGGCGGTGTCACCGCCGCGCGCGGCGCCATTGTTGAATGGCTGCGCCAGCGCTCGCGTCCGTATCTGTTTTCCAACGCACTGGCGCCGCCCATCGTGGCGGCCAGCCTTGAGGTGCTCGATCTGGTTGAGCAGGGCGGCCAGCTGCGCCGTCAGCTGTGGGACAACGTCGCCCGCTTTCGTCAGGGGCTGGAACAGGCCGGCTTTACCCTGGCCGGCGCGGATCACCCGATCATTCCCGTGATGCTCGGTGATGCGCGGCTGGCCTCAACCTTTGCCGAACGCCTGCTGGCCGAGGGGATCTACGTCATCGGATTTTCCTTCCCGGTGGTGCCCCGCGGGCAGGCGCGCATTCGCACGCAGATGTCGGCGGCGCATACGCCGGCACAAATCGACACCGCGCTTGAAGCATTCACGCGCATTGGCCGCGAACTGGAGGTAATTGCATGAAAGCGCTCGCCAAGACGAAGGCAGAACCCGGCATCTGGATGATCGAAGCACCGGTGCCCGAGGTCAGCCACAACGACGTGCTGATCAAGATTCACCGCACCTCGATCTGCGGCACCGACCTGCACATTTATCAGTGGGACGAATGGGCGCAGAAAACCGTGCCGGTCCCGATGATTACCGGGCACGAATACAGCGGCGAGATCGTCGAGCTGGGCGAGGGAGTGGAAGGCTTTGCCGTGGGCGACCGTGTTTCCGGCGAAGGCCACGTGACCTGCGGCTATTGCCGTAACTGCCGTGCTGGCCTACGCCATTTATGCCGCAACAGCATCGGCGTGGGGGTTAATCGTCAGGGCGCGTTTGCCGAATACATGACGCTGCCGGCGTACAATCTGTTCAAACTGCCCGACGAAGTCTCCTACGATCTGGCGGCCATTTTCGATCCGTTCGGCAATGCCGTGCACACCGCGCTGGCGTTTGATCTGGTCGGCGAAGACGTGCTGATTACCGGCGCTGGCCCCATCGGCATCATGGCCGCCGCGGTAGCGCGCCACGTCGGCGCCCGCCACATCGTGATTACCGACATCAACGATGAGCGTCTGGACATTGCCCGGCGCATGGGCGTCACCCGCGGCGTCAACGTGGCGCGCGAGTCGCTTAGCGACGTCATGGCCGAGCTGGATATGTCCGAAGGCTTTGACGTGGCGCTTGAGATGTCCGGCGTG
>Ga0307967_1000941_pt1 | contig 19057 bp, 12 predicted proteins | sample OrgLakmetagen648_FD_201828 | JGI IMG/M metagenome (GOLD analysis project Ga0307967, IMG submission 201828) | Saline water microbial communities from Organic Lake, Antarctica - #648 | ecosystem: Environmental > Aquatic > Non-marine Saline and Alkaline > Saline | place: Antarctica: Organic Lake... | reverse complement strand
CTCATTCTTTTTTAATTTACATATAATTTGTAAATAATTATACTTTTGCTAATCTAAAGGATGGAGTGAAACGACGAGGAATCTCTTTTTAAATAATTACGACTTATCTTGGTAACCCAATAAATGAAGCAATATTTAAAAATAATCGAAGAAGAAAATCAACATATTAAAATAAAATCACCAAAACCAAAGCATCACTTTCGATCAGGTAAAGGGAACGCACTGAACAAGGACATTTTTTTCAATTATCAATTGACAATTATCAATTATCAATTATCAAATTTGTATCTTTGAAACGTAAAAATCCGCTCCATGTATATAGTCTTTGATACTGAAACAACAGGTTTACCTAAAAACTGGAACCTTCCATATACCGACACCGATAATTGGCCGAGGTGTATTCAAATTGCATGGCAATTGCATGATGAGAAAGGTCAATTGGTTGAATCCAAAGACTTCTTGATACGTCCAGATGGTTTTGATATTCCTTACGATTCTGAGCGTATTCATGGTATTTCTACACTTCTAGCTGAAACAGAAGGTATTCCTCTCCGTGAAATGATGTCGGAATTCAACAAAGACTTAGGACGTTCTGAGTTTATTGTAGGACAAAATGTAAAGTTTGATACCAACGTAATGGGATCTGAATTTGTGCGTTTAAACATGGAAACGCCAATGCATGACATGCCTATTTTAGATACCTGTACAGAAACAACTGCGCAGTTATGCCGTATCCCAGGTGGACGTGGAGGTAAATTTAAGTTGCCAACATTAACAGAATTACACAAACATTTATTTGACGTCCCTTTCGGTGAAGCACATAACGCAACTGCCGATGTTGAAGCAACTGCTCGATCTTTCTTTGAATTGGTTAGAAGAAGGATTTTTACTGCCGAGGAACTTCATACAGATGAAAGTTACTTTGAAAACTATTTAGATGTTAACACTGATGTAATTCAATCGGTTGGACTAAAACATGTAAATCTAAAACGCAAGAGTGAAGAGCTAAAAGCAAAACATGAAACACAAGAGGAAGTTTCCCAAGAAGATATCGAGGAAGGTCTTGAATTATTAGCCGAAACTTCATTTATACATTTACACAACCATTCCCAATTCTCTGTATTACAGTCCACGAGTAATATCAAAGACTTAATTAAGAAAACTGCTGAGTACAACATGCCAGCAGTAGCCTTAACCGATACGGGGAATATGATGGCGGCGTTTCACTTTGAGAAGCACATTACCGCTCACAATAAAAATGTTAGGAAAGAACGAGAAGAAGCCGAAAATGAAGGGAAACCTTTTCATCAGAAAGAAATTACGCCAATTATTGGATGTGAATTCAACATCTGTGAGGATCACACAAATAAAACAGTGAAAGACAACGGTTATCAAGTTGTTTTACTAGCGAAGAATAAAAAAGGATACCACAATATTGCTAAAATGTCTTCTATTGCATTTACTGAAGGTAAATATTATGTTCCTCGAATTGATAAAAAGGTAGTTGAAAAATATAAAGAAAACATCATCGTACTCTCTGGAAATATGTACGGTGAAATTCCATCCAAAATCCTAAATGTCGGTGAAAAGCAGGCTGAGGAAGCGGCAATTTGGTGGAAAGAACAATTTCAAGATGATTTTTACTTGGAGTTGATGCGTCACGATCAAGAAGATGAACGCCGTGTCAATGAAGTTTTATTGCGTTTTGCAAAAACACATGATATTAAGCTCGTAGCTACAAATAACACTTTCTATCTTAATAAAAATGATGCTTCGGTGCATGATATTTTATTATGCATCAAAGATGGGGAAATGGTGGAAACACCAAAGGGCCGAGGACGTGGTTTCCGGTATGGCTTAGCAAATGACAACTATTATTTCAAGTCTCCTGACGAGATGAAAGAATTGTTTGCAGATCTTCCTCAAGCGATAGAAAACACAATGGAAATCGCTAATAAATGCGAAAAATATACATTGGCAAGTGATATTTTGTTGCCTGCTTTCGATATTCCAGAAGAATTTACAGATACAAAAGATAAAAAAGATGGTGGTAAGCGAGGTGAGAATAATTACCTGCGCTACCTAACTTATGAAGGAGCGAAGAAACGTTACCCTGATCTAACAGACGAAATTAGAGAACGACTCGATTTTGAGTTGTCAGTTATTAAAAATACGGGTTACCCAGGATATTTCTTGATTGTCCAGGATTTCTGTCACGCAGCCCGGGATATGGGAATTATTGTTGGTCCAGGAAGGGGCTCTGCTGCCGGATCTGCGGTTGCTTATTGTAATGGAATTACCAATATCGATCCTATTGCATACAACTTGCTTTTTGAGCGTTTCCTTAATCCTGATCGTGTATCTATGCCTGATATCGATATTGACTTTGACGATGAAGGTCGTGGGAGAATTATTCAATGGGTAATTGATAAATACGGAGCAAACCAAGTCGCTCAAATCATCACCTACGGCACGATGGCTGCGAAATCATCAATTAGAGATACTTCACGTGTTTTAAATCTTCCACTTTTCGAAGCGGACAGATTAGCGAAGTTAATTCCAGATATTTCTTTGGCGAAGATCTTTGGTTTAGACACTGCAGATTTATCCGAAAAACTAAAAAACAATCCAGAGAGTATCGCAATGGCGAACCAATTGATAGAAATTTCAAAAGGTTCAGATTTACCAGCGCGTGTATTAGGAAATGCGCGTCGCTTAGAGGGAAATGTAAGAAACACAGGAATTCACGCCTGTGGAGTAATCATTACGCCAAGTGATATTACTGAATATGTTCCTGTGGCATTGGCCAAAGACTCAGAAATGTATTGTACGCAATACGATAACTCGGTTGTTGAGGAAGCTGGTTTATTAAAAATGGACTTCTTGGGTTTAAAAACATTAACCCTAATAAAAGATGCTGTTGCCTTCGTGAAAGACATTCATGATATTGATTTAGTTCCAGATGATTTTCCTTTGGATGACTTGCCCACTTACGAACTTTTCCAACGTGGAGAAACGGTTGGGGTTTTCCAATATGAATCTCCAGGAATGCAGAAATACATGAGGGAGTTAAAACCTTCTGTTTTCGCCGATTTGATTGCAATGAACGCATTGTATCGACCTGGACCATTAGAGTATATCCCTGATTTTATTAAACGTAAAAACGGAGAGCAAGAAATCATTTATGACATTGAAGCTTCCAAAGAATATCTTGAAGAAACCTATGGAATTACAGTTTACCAAGAGCAGGTAATGTTACTTTCCCAAAAACTAGGTGGATTTACGAAAGGGGAAGCCGATACATTGCGTAAAGCGATGGGAAAAAAACAACTTAGTCTCCTCGCTGAATTAAAACCAAAGTTCTTAAATCAAGGAACTGAACTTGGACATAACAAAGGAAAATTAGAAAAGATTTGGCATGACTGGGAGGCATTTGCATCTTACGCATTTAACAAATCCCACTCCACTTGTTATGCTTGGATCGCTTACCAGACAGCTTATTTAAAAGCCAATTTCCCTGCTGAATATATGGCATCAGTGCTAAGTAACAACATGAACGACATCAAGCAAGTTACGTTTTTCATGGAAGAATGTAAACGCATGGGATTAGAGGTTTTGGGTCCAGATGTAAATGAGTCTAACTTTAAATTTACTGTAAATAAGAAAGGAGCGATTCGTTTTGGTTTAGGGGCAATTAAAGGTGTTGGAGGAGGACCTGTTGACGCTATTATTGAGGAAAGAAAGGAAAACGGACATTTTAGAGATATTTTTGACATTACAAAACGTGTCAATTTAAGAAAGTGCAATAAAAAAGCATTTGAAGGTTTGGCGCTTTCAGGAGCTTTGGATTCTTTTTCAAACATTCACAGGGCGCAATATTTTGTTGAAGAAAATAACCGCACTTTTTTAGCCAATGCTATTAAATTTGGAAATAATCACCAAGAGAGTGCAAACTCTAACCAAGTAAGTATGTTTGGCGAAGATTCAGGAGTGGAAACACCTGCTCCGAAGATTCCTCAAATTGCTGAATGGTCCTCTCTACAGAAATTAAATAAAGAAAAAGAGGTCGTTGGGATATACATTTCTGGTCACCCATTGGATGATTATAGAATTGATATCGACTCTTTCTGTAATGGAAGTGTGGAATTCGTTAATAAACTAGAGGAATACAAGAACTTAGAGTTCACTCTTGCGGCAATTATCACTGAAGTGGAACACCGCCATACGCGAAAAGGAGATCCATTCGGAACAATACTAATTGAAGATTACAACGATTCAACAAAACTATTTTTGTTCCGTGAAGACTACGGGAAATTTAAAGACTACATGGTAGAAGGTTCTTTCATCTTCTTAGTTGGAAAAGTAATGTCTAAGCGTTGGAATCAAAATGAATTTGAATTCAAGATTCAAAAAATTGATTTCCTGTCGAGCTTAAGAGATCAAAAAGCTAGTGCTTTGGAATTATCTATTCCGCTAAGCGAGGTCAGCCAGAGATTTATAGAAGATATTGATTCAATTTTTAAAGAAAATACCGGGAAATTTCAAGTGAAATTCAAAGTTTATGACACCATTAATAAACTCGAAATTGAAATGCCTTCTCGATCCTTAAAAGTTGATATTAATGAAGATGTTTTAAATACCTTGAATACTAAGAATATTGAATATAAGTTGATTTGATGAGTGCTGTTATTTTTTAATGTAGGCAAGTTGCATTGCAACATGCCTACATTAAAAAAATCTACCTCATCAAATACATCTTTCCCCAGTTTTTAGTAAAATGCTGATCCGCACCCGATTCCCTGTGTTTGATATCTTTTCCGTTGATTTTGGCTTTCATTCGGTATAAATAAACCCCATTGGCCAAAGGATCTCCAAATTCGTCACGTCCATCCCAAGCATACTCCGTGATATTTCTACCAATTCTAATAAAGCCTAATTCTCCCTCTGTGATTTCACGAACAATTCTCCCTGTTACGGTCATAATCTGAATAATAATGTCCTCTGGAACTTGAGTTCCTGTTAAAGTAAATACAAACCTAGTTTGAGTAGAGAATGGATTTGGGAAGTTCATCAATTGAGTAATAGTAGATTCTAAAATTACTTCAAATTTAATTCGGTATTCGCTATTTCCAGATAAATTACCAGAATTATCTGAACCTTGAACCATCAATTCGTAAACTCCACCACTTTTAAATTCTGCATTATAAATAATCTCAAATCTTAAATCTGAACCGTTTGCTGGAATCCAATTAAGCACTTGACTTCCGTTTCCATCCATAAATGGAATACGTCTTTGTTCTCCAGATGGGTCTGTTAAAAAGATTCCAAAATTTGTAGTATCAGCATCTTCATCCATCAATAAAAAAGGATTCTCGTCTTTCAGACTAATCACAATTTCGGAATTCGGATTAATTATATCTCCATTTAAAATATGTTCTCCATCGAAAGTGACATCCAAAATAGGGTTAATATCATCTTGCTTTAAACTAAATGGAATCTGCATCAAATTATTAAAATGAGCTAACTCCGGTTGATCTTTAAATTCATTATTGATTCCATTCGTGTAAGGATTCACCTCCATCCATAGGGTGTTTTCTCCTGCTAAACCTTGGGTTGAGAACCGAACCGTATCTCTTAAAACTTCTCCTGATCTCAAAGAATCTTGACGCATGTAATTAATTGGATGCTTCACTTGATTTTTATCAGTTATCCAATAATGAACGAGTAAAGAATCCATTGCCAAATGACTGATGTTTTTTACATCCACAGCAAATGATAATTCAACTCCTTCTTGCAAGGAGTCTCCTAATTCTTGTTCTGGGAGAAAAGCAAATCCACTAGTTCCATCAATAGCTGCTTCTGGGAGTGATTGATATAAAATATGCCACCTATCCACTTGTGCAGGTGTTAAAGTTAATTTATCAAAATATTTAGCTTGTAATTGTAAATAAGGATAATCATTTGCAGAAAGAATCGTGTTAAAGTTTATAATTGAGTCATTCCCTGTAAATACAGTATCAATTTCGATTTGAAATTGCTTATTATGATCATACCCTCTAATTACCAACCTTGTTGAATCGTTTGCAGCTGTTTCTTGAGCACTTTGTTTCCAATACATAGTCTTCCATTCTGCTGCTGGACCAATCAATTTTGAAGACTCTATTCCACTTCCTATGGGGCCACTAAAAACATTGGCTAAAGTGATAAATTCCCCAGTATTTTGAGCATGAACAATTACCGCGGAGCTTGGATTTCCTTTTTCATAAATCAAAATAAAGGCGCGCTCGGGAGAAGTAGGGGCAATCCCTGTCGCTCCGGCATTCTGAAGTGTTGCAAAAAGATTGGGATAAAGACTTTGCCACTGACTATACAAAGCTCGAATGGTTGAATAAATAACGATATAATGTCCATCTGGAACTTCGTTTTCAATCATATTTTCAAAAGCTTGAAGTTGTGCAGTTGAATTTTGTCTAAAAATGAAAAAATTCTCTACTCGATTTCTACACCCTCCCCCATTATTCACATTTCCAAACTGATTATTTATATTCACACCATTATAAAAGGAACCCCAAGGACTTTGTGTTGCCGGATCAAAAACACCCACATGCAATGACGGAATTGTTGAGCATAAACCATATTCTGCATCTTGACCATTTACACTCCACAAGGTTGAGAAGAACTCATACTGTGAATTTGCATTATCATGTACCTCAGCAGATAACTCAATATTCTGTTGCTCAAAATCCCGTGTTCTTGATGTTCTTTCATAAGAAACACCATTGAATCCTCCATTTTTAAATTGAAAGAAATGGTCTTGACCCCAACCTGATTTATTGGGTATATATTGAAATGAATGTTCTGACCAATTCAAAACACTCGAATCAACAGCAACACGCCAAAAATAAACAACACTGTCCTCTAAAACCAAAGGAGAATTTGAATTATTCGAAACTCTTTTCCAATCATTCTGAAAAGCTTCTTTTACTCCTCCCAGTCCACTTTTTGTCGCATATTTCAGAAATGGAGTATTGAATAAATCTGTTGTATCGATTTCAAAACGATAAGTATTAAAAGCGGCTATTGGATTTATAGTTGATGCTTTTAAAACAATAGAATCATTCGGAACTACAGCATAATTGTAAGGCAAGACGGGAACTATTCCATCAATATTCAAAAAGTAATCTACCTTCACTTCATTATTATTAAACTCATCGTATTGTTCTGGAATGAATGATGGTAAGTCTGCTAGAATAGTAAACTGATTTACTCCCGAACCAATGTTTGCTTGCAAAGGCATATTAAATTTAATCGTATCTCTGTAGTCCAGGCCTTCAATAAATAAATTATAAATAGAATCAACAGTTGAATTTGGAAAGTTTCTCGTTATAGATAACGTAAAAGAATCGACTATACTTCTTCCAAGGTTTGTCAAGACAACATTCACGGCAATAGAATCAGTAGATAAGTTGACTTGATTAGGAGTGAAATAGATATCTTGAATAGTCAAATCAATTTCTGGTTTGGCGTGCCAGTTTAATTTTATCAATGGATCTGCATGCAATGCCATTTGCATCGCAGTAACTTCAGATAAAAAGTTTGGATTCATACTCTCTAGATTCTCAATGGTTGATTTTATTTGATTTCCAAATGAATTACCATAATTATCAGGACCCATTTGACGATACAACTCAGCTGAGTATAAATTAAGATAAGAGGCGTATGCTAATTTCGTTGACGAAATAAATCCGATTGCACCTAAGTCTGCCAATAGAACAAAACTTTCTGACGTTGAAACATTGTCTGACTTAAATATATTACCAGTATAACAGCCATTCCCTATGACTAATGGATACTTCCCAGTATTATTCCAATTGGAAGGATCATCAATATTTTGATCAAAACCATCTGCTGTTGCATGTCCAAAGAAAGTCATTAGAGATACACCATTTTCCAACAATTCTCTTACTTCAGTGCTTTGAACTGGATTAAAAGGATTTGAAGTTTCCTTAAAGTAAGAAGTAACATTACCTCCATAATCTGGACCTTCAATAATATTTTTAAAACTATTAAGATAAGATTTTAAAAGCGCTTGCTCTTGAGCTGTTGATCCACCTCCGAAATGAAGAACTTGTTTTTGCCATTCTTTTAGCTCTTTGTTGTAAACAGCATTTTGATTTTGTGCAGCTTCGTAAATCTGTATCTTTTGCAAATATTCATTCAATTCATCATTGCTTTTTGCAGAGATTCTCCCAGTTGGAATTTCAGGTTTGAAGCTCGTCGAACCATTCCATTTTGCTGTGATACAGTTATCACTTGATGGTGAACCAAAGCTAGGCACAAGATTTAGCATATTAACATTTGGATTTTTTCTTGGCGCCCCCCCTGAACTTGTGTTTGGCTCACTCGCCTCCGTAATACCTTTACCTGCAATAAATAATGCAACAGGTTTATTGGAAGACATATTATAAATATGATTAACCGCACGGCGCGACCCTAAAATATGTTTAGGAACTCCCCCACCGTATTGCATCCATGCATCATTCACTTCGCAAAGCACTACATTATGCGAACCTCCGTTTGGAGAACTTCTATAAGCCGCATATTGACTAACAGAAGATTGTAATTGTTTATTATACAACAAAATATAGGCCTCCTCAACATTTTCCTGACTGTAATCAGTGAATACCCCATTTCCATTCACCGCTAATAAAGAACTGATTTGTTTAATATCAGAAGCCGAGGTAATAACAAGTTTCTGATTTGATCCATTAATTGAATTAGGTATTAAAGCTTGCCAAACAGCACCATTATTTACTAAAGAAATTTTTCTTGAAATAATATCCCCAAAAACATAAGCAGTTGGGTTACTTAGATTAGAGGCAGTAATATCCAATCTACTTTTAGCTTGTGTTCCAGCGCTTCTCACTTCCCATTCAAAATAAGTATTATTGGTTGAAGTTAGGCGTGGATATTTAATAAACAAATAACTTACCGATTGAAAATCTGTTGCAGCTCCTTGATCTCCAATAATCTTAAAATAAGCATTGGTTGTTCCACTTGAAAGTTCATTAATTGGAACATCTGTATTGACAACTGTTTGTCTAAATCCTGAGAAAATTTCATTATGCAAAACGATATTATTCGGTCCCAATTCCCATTTTAAATGATGATTTCCTGTTCCAGAGAAAGCAGCATTGGAATTGGCATTTGATTTGGCATGAAAAAAAGCATTTGGTGCTCCCGATCCAGTATAAACTTGTGGAGTGGCAATAGGTATTGTTAATGAATAATTAGAAGCTCCATTATAGTTCGGTCCACCCCAACCTTCACCGGGAGAGAAAAATGAACTGTAGGATGAATAAGCGGAAAACCCCCCGTAATAGCGTGAATTATAATTGATAATTGATTTATCTAAAACGTAGGAAGTTGGAGAATAAATTGAAAAGTTTATATCCGTTTCAATTAAAAACCTTTTTGCGGAACCCGTTGTCCAAGTCAAAAAATAATAGAGTGTATCATTGTAAAGTGAATATCCTGGATTTCCAATATAACTGGTGGAATCATAGAGCGTCGAATCAAGCCAACCATCATTTTTCTGTGCATAGAATTCGATATAATCTCCAACATTCATGATGTTATCTCCATTGTCATTGACATACAAAGGAATTTCCTGTTGTTTTCCGAAAACCTGAATTTTATTAGCAGCTATAGCGTTTACTGGAACACCTGCATTAACTAAAGCTTGATATGGAATTCTATAAACACCATCCTCGGCAACTCCAAACTTATAGTATTTCTGGCTATAATCAATCCACTCGTTTCCATACGGTTGTGCCCATACAACTGAGAAAGTAAAGAAAATAAAAATTAGACTTACAAGCGTGCGCATAGACTTAAAAAAGAAAATTTAATGTAATTTACTAATTAAAACCGAATTTAAGAGAAATAACATGAGAAAACAAAGCTTCTGACTGATTTCCTATATTTGTAAATGCATAATCCAATGTTACACCTTTAAATGTTACACCTAAACCTATATTTGGCTGAAAAACTAAAGTTTCAGAATCGTCAAAGTTTTTCACGTATTGAAAATTATTTACTCCCGTCCTAACCGCTACAATATCTTTCCATCCAATTTCTAGTCCCATAACAGGGTCAATACTTAGCACACCAGATTGGACCAATGTATTTCTTCTACCATCAGTTGTTATAGAAGCGTTAATTTCTGGTGAAATAGAAATATCTTGCCAACCAATATCGAATTTTCTTTTAGCCGCTAAAATTAAACGTGGCAATGTTAATTCGAGACCATTTTCAGGAATTTCGTTTCCTGTTTCTAAAAAAATCTCCTGCATGTCTGCATCTAAATTAAAGATCCATGCGTTAAATGTTGAAGTAACATCTCTTGCCATCGCTCCAAAGAACCATTTATTATTAACATTGTATTGTAATCCAGCGTCTAATCCAAATCCCCAACTTCTTGCAAAATCTCCAGCACGGCGATGAACAACCTTTACAGTTCCACCAACACTTAATCCTTCAACCCCTAATTTTCTTCCATAGGAGAAAAGGAAACCATAATCAGCTGCAGTAAATAAAGTAATTCTATCGTAATCTATATTCCCTTCGTTATTTATTAATTGTGTAGTATTTGGGATATCATCCACCCCAAAACGAATAGCAGCAAAACCAACGGCACTCTTATCATCAATTTTATGGGCCAATCCAACGTAATCATATTTAGCGATTCCAGCGAAATATTCAGAGTGCATTAATCCAACATCAAATTTATTTTTTAAACCTGTTAAACCCGCAGGATTCCAATAAACAGAAGTTACATCATCTACACCAGCCACAAGCGAATTACCTAATCCTAGTGCACGAGCGCCGACACCAATTTGTAAGAATTCATTAGAATACTTAGGAGCTATAGTTTCATCTTGTGCAAAAACTTGAGTTTGCAAAAAGAGAAAAAATAAAGTTATAAACCGAATGTGTTTTTTCATAATCAATACAATAGCGTAAAATTGCAAAAAATATTGCCCAAATTTATAACTTTTATTAACAGATTTGATGAAATGTTAAAATTATAGATAGGTTTGTCAATATTATATCGAATTATTTTTTCTTCAAAACGCAAACCCACATTAAAACATTATTTGTTTCTTTGTCCACATGTTTACAGTAGCAAATATAATAACTGGCTTCAACCTCATGTTTGGAGTTTCCAGCATCATCTTTACTTTTTCTGGAAGGTTAGATTGGGCTGTTTTGGCGATTATAGCCGGAGCTTTATGTGATTTTCTTGATGGATTTGTGGCACGTTTATTAAAACAACCAAGCGAACTTGGTAAGCAATTGGACTCACTTGCCGATTTAGTAACATTTGGAGTCGCTCCTGGCTTAATTGTTTTTGTTCTACTCATTATATCAGGTGCTTGGGACATTATTGTTGAAAATGGAGGTGGACTAAACCAACTGTGGCTGGATGGCACAATGGGTTTTAGTGTTCAACTTTGGATTTCTGTTTTTATGAATGATTTAGTGGGGAATAACTCTCCTTTTCTTCCAACTCATTTTTATGGTTGGTATAAAGTAATGCCGTTTTTCGCTTTGTTAATTCCTTTTTTAAGTATGTTCAGATTGGCAAAATTCAATTTGGATGAGAGACAAGCAACCGGGTTTATTGGCTTACCAACTCCAGCAAATAGTTTATTCTTTGCTTCATTCGCATTGCTACTCTGGGATGGATTTGGACAAGAAAACTGGAAAACGGCCTTATCTATGACATTAATTAAAGATCAATTACTACTTTCACTTGTTGTTGTATTTTCCATACTTTTAGTTACAGAAATACCATTATTTGCCTTGAAATTCACAACTTTTAAGTGGAAAGGAAATGAAATAAGATATTTGTTTTTACTCATTTCATTGATTATAATCTTGATATTTTGGGTCTGGGCTATTCCGATTATCGTGATTTTGTACATATTAATATCAATTGTGAACAACAAAGTAATATCTAGTGTCTGGTCGGAAACACAACAAAATTAAAATTTATTCTTTTGAGTTTATTTTATTTTTTTTCTTGTCGACTGATGCTATGGCATCTCCTAAAGAAAGAAAATCAAACCGCAGCGAAGCAAGCTCACAGCCTGTCCCAAAGAGAGAGAAAGCACTGCTTTTGACCGCCGAAGGCAGCAGCGAAGCTAACACGATTCAGTAAGAAGCGTTAGTGCCGCAACTGTGAGGATAAAAAAGATCTAGCGCCTGATATTTTTTATTCAATTCCTTAAAGCTTTTATTCAGTTCTTAATTATTTTTTATTGCCTTCAATAGACGCTTATGAATAAAAAGCTGCATAACATTAAATTCATGAACCGAGCTTGCGAGCTCAACGAAGTTAATAATACAGGCTAAATCACCTTAATCTTAATTTTTCAGTATTTTAAAATTCAATAAAAATATCATTATTGATTTCTTAATTCAAGGAAAACATACCTTTAATCCACTATTGTAAATCCAATAAATGCCAGTTGCAACTATTTTTGATATTTATAAATCAATTTCGGTATTAAAAGTTTGTTTTAATCTAATTTCACATTGAAAACAATCAAAACATCTAGAAAAATCGCGGTAATTCGTATATTGTCCCTCGAAACAATAAAGTTAAAAAACTGGACATCAAATAGGCCTCTTAAAAAAGAGATTTTGACTTAAAATCAAGTGAATATTTATTAATTATGACCGTATTTTTATTTGTTATACTTGCTTCATTCCTTTTTTCCCTACTATTATTTGGTATTGGACAAAAGACATTTAAGCGAATGACATGGTTTGCATCCCTATTGCCTATTTCATTGTTTGTCTATTTTTCAAGTTTTGCAAAACCCATCATGAATGGAGAAGTATTCAATTTCTTTACTGCTTGGGTTCCTTCATTGCACATCAATCTGGATTTTCGGCTCGATAATTTAGCATTACTTTTTACATTATTGATAACAGGAATAGGAAGTATCGTCTTCTTGTATAGCATACAGTACATGAAAGGACATCCAAAACTGATGCGTTTTTATGTCTTTCTTTCCATTTTTATGGGTGCAATGTTGGGATTGGTAACTTCCAACAATATCATTACCTTATTTATTTTCTGGGAATTAACGAGTATTAGTTCATTCTATTTGATTAGTTTCAATAATACGGAGTCTTCATCAAGAAAATCGGCTATCATCGCATTGAGCATTACTGGTCTAGGTGGGATGGCATTATTAGCATTTGGAGTCTTAGCGGGACAACTAACAGGAACATATTCGATTGCTGAAATGCTTCAATCTCCTGAAATATTTGCTAATCATGAATTCACCGTCTACTTGTTGATCTTTATTTTTCTGGCGGCTTTTACCAAGTCAGCACAATTTCCATTTCATTTCTGGCTGCCGGGCGCAATGAAAGCTCCTACTCCAGTATCCACTTACTTACACTCTGCAACAATGGTAAAAGCGGGAATTTATCTGCTGCTGCGTTTTACACCGCACTTTCAAAATAATTCCTATTTTTTTACTACTCTTTTAATCGTTGGAGCAATTACTATGCTATATGCGGCTTTTCAAACATTATTTAAAACTGACTTAAAAGGAATTCTCGCCTACTCTACTATTGGAGCATTGGGAATTATGGTTTTTCTAATTGGTATTGGAACAAGCGTCTCAATCACGGCTGCAATTGTATTCATTGTCGTTCACGCGCTTTACAAAGCCAGTTTATTTTTGGTAACTGGAACAATTGATCACCAAGCCGGAACACGAGATATTACAAAGCTGGGCGGGCTTAGAAAAGTCTTACTGCCTCTGTCTATCGCAGGTTTGATTGCTGCCTTATCTAGTGGTGGCTTCCCGCCAACTATTGGGTTTATAGGAAAGGATCTAATTTACGAATCCACACTTCACGGAGGTTTAAATCCAACTTTACTAACTACGATAGCTGTATTGACCAATATTTTGATGGTTTTCGCTGGATTAATTGTCGGCGTAAAACCTTTCAGTGGAAAACAACCAGAAGAATTAGGTCAAATTAAAAAGCCCCATTTCCTGTTGTGGTTTATGCCCATGATATTAGCTGTATTGAGTTTAGTATTTGGACTTTTTCCAGCTATGGTTGAAAGTTTATTCACACACAATATCACGCCTCTTTTAACAGGAGAAGAAAGTCCGCATTTGGCTATTTGGCATGGTTTCAATTTAATCATACTATTGAGCGCCCTCACTATTGGTGCAGGTATAGCCATTTACTTTTTATGGAAACCAAGTCATAAAAAAGAGAGTTCAATGATTATATTCAATGCTTGGTCTCCAAAAAGTTTGACACTCGTATTCGCAGCCTATTTTCAAAAAGTATCCTATTTCCTTACACGTACTTTCCAAAATGGATATTTGCGCCGTTATATAATGATTATACTGGTGCTGCTAACGCTTGTTTTTGGAATTCACGTATTTATAAACCCACGAATTTTTCTTTCGCTAAAAGAAATAAAATCGTTGAACTGGAATGAAATAGTGGTACTTGCCATGATGTTTGTTTCTATATTATTCACAGTATTCACGAAATCCCGACTTTCCGCGATAGCAGGAATGGGAGTTTTAGGATATACGATGTGTTTGATCTTTGTATTCTATGGTGCACCCGATTTAGCGATGACGCAATTTTCAATTGACACATTAACTGTTATTTTATTTGTCTTGGTACTTTATCGTTTACCTAAATATTTGAAACTATCCAACCACACAAACCGCATTAGAGATGGAATTATTGCTACTTCTTTTGGAACTTTTTTGGCGTTAACGATTATTGAAATCATGAATGAAAATCCTGTAAAGACTACAACTGAATTTTATGCGGAAAATGCCTATAAACTCGCAAAAGGAAAAAATGTAGTGAATGTTATTCTTGTTGATTTCCGTGGTTTTGACACCATGATTGAAATCGTAGTTTTATCCATTTCCGCAATTGGTGTGTTTGCATTGTTAAAATTATACCTAAAGAAACACGAAAAATAATATGAAAAGTTTAATATTAGTAACCATTTCAAAAACGCTTTTGCCATTACTGATTTTGTTTTCAGTGTTTGTCTTGTTACGCGGTCATTATTTACCAGGAGGAGGCTTTATTGGAGGATTAATCGCAGCAATTGCTTTTGTTCTTCATGCATTTGCCAATGGATTAAGGCAAACTAGAAAGCTTTTGAGAATACATCCAGGATTTTTAATTCCAATAGGACTGTCAATTGCAGTATTGAGTGCATTAGCGCCAATTCTTATTACAGGTGACCCACTAATGACAGGACTTTGGTATGGAAAAGACATTGCCATTCTAGGGAAAATAGGAAGTGCATTATTTTTCGATACAGGAGTCTACCTTGTGGTTGTTGGCGTTTGTTTAACTATCATATTCACCATTTCAGAAAGCGTATAAATAATATGGAAATACTATTAGCGATAATGACAGGAGTGCTTTACGCAGCGGGAATATACATGATTCTTCGCCGAAGTTTAGTGAAATTAATCATTGGAATTGTTATCCTTGGAAACGGAGTAAACTTGTTAATATTTCTAATGGGTGGACTCGTAAAAGGAAGACCACCATTAATTTCTGAGGACGAAAAAATACTAGAAGGTTTATATGCAGATCCTGTTCCTCAAGCTTTGATTTTAACTGCAATTGTAATTAGTTTCGGACTTCAATCTTTTGCTATTGTTTTAATTAAACGCGCCTACAAAGTATTGAAAACAGACGATATTGATACAATGAACAAAACAGACGATATCACATGAGCGAACATTTAACCATATATCCGATTATTATCCATCTGTTGATTGCAATTCTTTTGTTGTTCTTTTGGATGAAACCGAAAATTCAGCGTTACATCAGTATCTTCGGAAGTGCTTTAGGGATTGTTATAGCTGTACTTCTATTTCAATGTGTTTGGGATGACGGAATCCAAAGTATTCAGTTAGGAAACTGGGAAGCTCCATTTGGAATCAGCATGGTAGCTGACACGCTAGCTGTTTCACTAATTGTCTTGACAAATATTGTAGCATTTGCACTTTCCATTTACTCTACAAAAAACATGGTTTCTTCTAGGGTTAAATTTGGATATTATTCCATATTTCACTTTTTAATTATGGGACTAAGCGGAGCCTTCTTAACGGGTGATCTATTCAACCTCTATGTTTGGTTTGAGGTAATTATCATCTCTTCCTTTGTTTTATTAACCATTGGAGGTCGAAAAATTCAAATTGAAGGGGCTGTAAAGTATTTCACTTTGAATATGATTTCCTCAATCATTTTCCTTACTGGAATTGCTATGGTTTATGGAGTTACAGGGTCATTAAATATGGCGGAACTTTCCAGAATTATTCCAGAAATTGAAAATCAGGGTTTAATTCAGACAATTTCTCTTGTGTTCTTCATTGGATTCGGTGTAAAATCAGGAGTTTTCCCACTATACTTCTGGCTTCCTGCTTCCTATCACACCCCTCCAACTGCCGTTTCCGCACTATTTGCTGGACTTCTCACAAAAGTAGGCATCTATGCCATGTTGCGTGTTTTTACTTTGATTTTTCCATTGGGAGAAGTCAACCAGATTATTTTAATGGTAATTGCGGGACTCACCATGTTCTTTGGTGGAATTGGAGCCTTGGTTCAAAAAGATATACTTCGCTTATTTTCCTATTTAATTATTTGTCACATCGGATTCATGGTTGGCGGATTAAGCCTCTTCACGGAAGTAGCAATCGTTGGAGCAGTAATGTATATGTTCCACGATATTATTGTAAAAGCCACATTATTTATGCTGGGTGGTGTGATGCTTAGAATATTCGGTTCAACAAAAATGAGGGACATGGGTGGATTAATGGACAATTACCCAAAACTCTCCGTATTATTTGCTATTCCTTTGTTTGCTTTGGTGGGAATCCCGCCACTTTCAGGATTTTGGCCTAAAATATCCTTGTTCAGTGCAAGCTATTCTGCTGGCGAAATGGCAATGTTGGTTATGTTTATTTTTACAAGTCTGATTACCTTAATTATAATTGCAAAAGTATGGAACAAAACTTTTTCAGAAAAAGTTGACATCATAGAAAGAAAACCTGACTTTAAATATTTTGAGGATTTTAGTTGGTCGGAGAAAGCAGCTTATATTGTTCCGATAGCTTTATTAGTTGGAGTAACGCTATATTACAGTTTCTTTGCTGAGCACTTTCAATTGGTGGCTGAGCGAATTGGAGAAGAATTGATGAACACAGAACATTATTACAACGCTGTTTTTGGAATTAAAGAAGTCACAAAACTATGAAAGTTCAATTTTTATTAAATATCTTATTGTCCACTGTTTGGGTATTTCTTACTGGAACAATAAACGCATCTAATTTTACTTTTGGATTTATCCTCAGTTTTTTAGTGCTTTGGTTGATTAGTTCTCATCAGAATAACAGAAAATATTTCGTAATTATTCCGCGTGTCATCAGTTTTACTTTTTACTTTTTATATGAACTGATCAAGGCCAATTTGCAAGTGGCAGCGGATGTAGTCACACCCAAATTTTACATGGAACCAGGTATTATAAAATTTCCATTAGATGCAAAAACAGATTTAGAAATCACACTCTTAGCCAATGTGATAACCCTTACACCGGGAACATTAAGCTTGGATGTTTCAAACGACAGAAAAGTATTGTATATCCATGCTATGTATGTGCACGATAGAGAAGAATTTATTAATAGCATAAAGAATGGGTTTGAAAAACGAATTTTGAAAATAGTACGATGAACATAGACGACTTTTTATCTTACATAATTTTACCGATCTTGAGTACCTCAACTTTACTCGTATTTATACGTTTTTTAATTGGACCCACCTTATCAGATAGAGTTGTTGCACTTGATTTATTAATTACAATAGGAATTTCAATAATTGCAGTTTTTAGCATTATTTCACACCGACCTTCATTTTTGGATATCGCTATGATCTTTGCACTAATTGCTTTTTTAAGCACTGTAGCATTTTCCTTTTACCTTGAAAAACGAAAACGAAATGAATGATATTTTAATAATGATAATCATTTCTCTTGGAACATTATTTATCCTCCTTGCAGCGATAGGTTTACTGCGAATGCCAGATCTATATTTGCGAATTTCAGTAACAACCAAAGCAGCAACACTTGGTGTTGGATTGATTTTAATCGGATTGGCACTATACTATTTGGAAACTTCAATTACGACACGTGTAATAGCAATTATCGTATTTTTACTACTAACCGCTCCTATAGGTGCTCATGTGATTGGTCGTGCCTCCTATTTTATCGGTGTACCACTTTGGAAAAAAACAAAAATGGATGAGTTGAAAGGAATGTACAATACGAAAACTCATGACTTAATGAGCGGATCTGAAGAAGAGGAGGAGAAAGAAAAAGTGAAAGAAGGGAAAAAAAGGTAATGGTTAATGGTTAATGGTTAATGGTTAATGGTTAATTTACAAAATTGGAAATACGTTCTGCTATTAAAAGATATTTTTCAACAAAATAAAACAACAGAATTATGGGTTAAAGATATCAATAGGCATTTTGAGTAATTTTGGGACTAAGATTATCATTTTTTTTTTCTTGTTTATCGATTAAGCGAATTGACCATTATATTATAACCTGAAGTTTCGGTACTAAATGGATAAGTGTAAGTTTAGATGGTCAGCAGGCAGTATGCTTTATGCTTGTTTTTGCCTTCGGTTTTAAATTAATTACTTTATTTACTGCACTTTATATCTAAGAAAATCAATTTAATGTATTAAATGCTAAAACTTGCTAATTGCATATAGCCTAAAGCTTACTTCCTCCTAATTAGTGCCTGGTCGTAAACCTTCAAAGTGTTAACAACTAGTTTAATAACTTCCTTTTCATTATTGAATCTATCTCCGAAAATAGCGTTATTTTAGTGCAAACAACGAGTTTACTGGTTTTAGTGCCATTAGATTCGTGATAAATTTGATAAAATGCGTAGACGATTTGAGT
>Ga0307967_1000936_pt1 | contig 19117 bp, 18 predicted proteins | sample OrgLakmetagen648_FD_201828 | JGI IMG/M metagenome (GOLD analysis project Ga0307967, IMG submission 201828) | Saline water microbial communities from Organic Lake, Antarctica - #648 | ecosystem: Environmental > Aquatic > Non-marine Saline and Alkaline > Saline | place: Antarctica: Organic Lake... | reverse complement strand
TCTGAGGTTCGGTCGGTCTCGCCAAACCCCTTTGAAACAAAAAGAAATTTGGGCGCTGATGCAGGGTTGTCGCGGGTTCGCGACAGGATAATGGCGGAGAGGGTGGGATTCGAACCCACGGTACTCTTGCGAGTACAACGGTTTTCGAGACCGCCCCGTTCGACCACTCCGGCACCTCTCCGCGGTCTTTCCAACCACGCGCCATGAAACGCGGGGCTGGGGGTCGACGACCGGGCACGTTGCATGCCTTGGTCGTTCAAGGCGCGGAACCTAACGAAGGCTCGACGGGCTGGCAAGTCTCTATCGTGCGGTTGTTCCGGGCGTGGGCGCAGGCTCAAAAAACAGACGTTTGCTGGCTTTTTGGGCCATATCGGGCGTTGACTTGGGCGCTGCGATACCTATAGTGCGCCCTGGTTCGCGCCAGGGCCTTCGGGTCAGGCGTGTTTTTGTTGGTGCGCAGTTCGAGGCTTGAGTACTGGCTCCGTGCTTTGCTTGATCGCAATAGATCGGGTGAGGCTCGCGGAAACGCCGGGAAAGTTCTCCCCCATCGGGCCGTTAATGGGCCCACCGATGGACCAGAGGGGACGCCGTAGGGCGCGTGAGAGCAGTGGGAAGGAACCCCATGTTCGCGATCGTAAAGACAGGCGGCAAGCAGTATCGCGTCGCCAAAGATGATGTGATTAAGGTCGAGAAGCTCGACGCCGAAGAGGGTGATATCATCGCCCTTGATGAGGTGTTGATGGTTGGCGGCGATGGTGCGACCAAGGTGGGAACGCCGATGTTGGCCGGTGCCGTGGTCGAGGCGGAAGTCGTCGCGGCCGAGCGTTCACGCAAGATCATCATCTTCAAGAAGAAGCGTCGCCAGAATTATCGGCGTAAAAAGGGTCATCGCCAGCACCAGATGGTTCTGAAGGTGATTGAAATTTCGCTGGACGGCCCGAAGCACGCCGGTAAAAAGGCAGCACCGAAGAAGGCCGAAGCCAAGACGGCTGAGCCCAAATCGGGGGATCCCAAGGACGCGGCGCCGAAGAAGGCAGTGGCTAAGAAGGCCGAAGCCAAGAAGGGCGAAGCGAAGAAGGCGAGCGCGAAAAAATCCTCCGCCAAGAAGGGCGCGGCCAAAAAGGCAGCGGCCAAGAAGGCGGATAGCGACAGCTAAGGAGACGGTTCATGGCGCATAAAAAGGCGGGCGGTAGTTCCAGGAACGGGCGCGACTCAGAGGGTCGTCGCCTGGGTGTAAAGAAGTTTGGCGGCGAGCGTGTGCTGGCCGGCAACATCCTGGTGCGTCAGCGCGGCACCAAATTCCATCGCGGCGAAAATGTGGGCATCGGTAAGGACCACACGCTCTTCGCGCTGGTTGAGGGCCATGTCGAATTTAAGAAGTCGCGGGATCGCACCTATGTAGCGATCGCGCCGCTTGAGGCCGTTGCTGCCGAATAAGGCCGGCCCCGAGACAGAAATGTGGGGAAGGGGAGCGGCCTGGCCGTTCCCCTTTTTCCGTTTTAAGACCTGAAAGGCGCGGGTTCGATGAAATTTCTCGACGAAGCGAAAATCTTCGTGAAAAGCGGCGACGGTGGCGCGGGTAGCGTTTCCTTCCGGCGCGAAAAATATATTGAGTATGGCGGGCCGAACGGCGGGGACGGCGGGCGCGGCGGTGACGTGATCGTCGAGGCGGTCGGCGGCCTGAACACCTTGATTGATTATCGCTATCGCCAGCATTTCAAGGCATCCAAAGGCGGCCACGGCATGGGCCAGGATCGCACCGGCGCCGCCGCCCCGCCTAGCATCATGAAGGTGCCGACCGGGACCCAGGTGCTGGCGGAGGATAAAGAAACCCTGCTGGCCGATATGACCTATGAAGGCCAGCGCGTGATCATCGCGCGCGGCGGCGATGCCGGGCGCGGCAATGCGGCCTTTAAAACCTCCACCAACCAGGCGCCGCGTCGCTACGAACCCGGCTGGCCGGGGGAGGAGATGTGGATATGGCTGCGCCTTAAGCTGATCGCGGATGCGGGCCTGGTCGGCCTGCCCAATGCGGGCAAATCCACCTTCTTGTCGGCGGCGAGCAAGGCCAAGCCGAAGATCGCGGACTATCCCTTCACCACACTGCACCCGCAATTGGGCGTGGTGGGCGTCGATGCGCGAGAGTTTGTGCTGGCTGACATCCCCGGCTTGATCGAGGGCGCGCATGAAGGCTCCGGCCTGGGCGATCGGTTTTTGGGCCATGTCGAGCGCTGCCGCTTGTTGCTGCACCTGATCGACGCCACTGATGAGACGGTCGCCCAATCCTATAAGACCATCCGGGGCGAGTTGGAGGCCTATGGCCACGGCTTGGCCGAAAAGCCGGAGATTGTGGGGCTGAACAAGACCGATGCCTCCATCCCCGAGATGATCGACGAGCAGGTGGCTGAATTGCGCGCGCTGACCGACAGCCCGGTTTTCGTGCTGTCCGGGGCGACGGGTAAGGGGGTGAAGCCCGTCCTGCACGCGCTGGCCGACGCCATCATTGCGGCCAACAACCGCGAGGCCGCAGCGATTGAGGCCGCGGAGGCTGCCAAGGAGGCGAAGGCCGCCAAAGCCGCCAAACGCGAAGAAAGCGGCGAGGACGCCATCGCCGAGGAGTTGGAGCAGGAGGCGACCCCCGTCGCCGACTGGAGCCCGCTGGACTGACCGGGGCCGCATGCGATGAAGCTTCAGGACGCCAAACGGATTGTCATCAAGATCGGATCGGCCCTTTTGGTCGACCAAGAAACCGGGGCTATCCGCCAGGACTGGCTGGATGCGCTGGCCGATGATATCGCGGTGCTGAAGGCGCAGGGACGCGATGTGCTGGTGGTATCCTCTGGCTCGATCGCGGCCGGGCGACGTCTTTTGGGGCTTAGCCGGGGTCTTTTAAAATTGGAAGAAAAGCAGGCGGCGGCGGCCACCGGCCAAATCCGTTTGGCGCATGCCTATCAGACTGCGCTGGCCCGCCATGACATCACGGTCGCGCAAATTCTGGTCAGCCCCGCCGACACGGAAGAGCGCCGCCGCCACCTGAATGCCCGCAACACGATCCTGCAGCTTTGCAAGCTGGGCGCGGTGCCGGTCATAAACGAAAATGACACGGTCGCCACGGCGGAAATCCGCTACGGTGATAATGACCGGTTGGCCGCGCGGGTGGCCACCATGGTCAGCGCGGATTTGCTGGTTTTGCTGTCCGATATCGATGGACTTTATACCGCAGACCCCAGCCGTGACCCAGCGGCTGCCCATGTGCGGGAGGTTTTGGCGATCACGCCGGACATCCTGGCGATGGCCGGCGATGTTGCCTTGCCGAGTGAGCGGGGCGGTCTGTCAACCGGCGGCATGGTGACCAAGCTGGATGCGGCGCGCATCGCGGTCGGTGGCGGGTGCTTCATGGCGATTGCCGCCGGGCGTGCGCCCCATGCGCTAAAGGCGCTGGAGGACGGCGCGCGCTGGACCCTATTCCATCCGATGACGGAGCCGTTGGCCGCGCGCAAGCGCTGGATTTCGGGCACGTTGAAGCCTGTCGGCGCCTTCCATGTTGATGCCGGTGCGGCGGCGGCCTTGGGGCGCGGTAAAAGCTTATTGCCCGCCGGGGTGACGGCGGTGGACGGTGCCTTTGACCGGGGGGATGCGGTCAGCATCTTAGGGCCCGACGGGGTGGTCTTGGCGAAGGGATTGTCGGCCTATGCGGCAGAGGATGCGCGGCGCATTCTGGGGCGGAAAACCAAAGATATCGCGGAGATTCTGGGGTTCGACGGGCGCGCCGAATTGGTGCATGCCGATGACCTAGCCTTAGAAGGCGCCAGCCGCGCACGACGCGACGCGGTTGATGACGGCCCCGGCCCGGGCCTAGAGTGAGGGGCGTTCGCGCCTATGAGACGGACGATAGATTTGGAGTGACGATCCGATGAGCGATACCAGCATCGCCCCCCTGGCTGACGCCACGCCGGAAGACACGGCGGCTGCGGTCGAAATCGAAGTTCGTGCGATTGGCAAGCGTGCGCGGGCTGCGGCCCAAACCCTGGCCCTCGCCCCGGCTGCGCGTAAGACGCAGGCCCTTAAAAAAGCCGCTGGCCTGATCCGCGCGCGCGCGGGCGATATCGCGGCTGCCAACGCCAAGGATATGGAGTTCGCCCGCGCCAAGGGGTTGAGCGAGGCGCTGCTGGATCGCTTAGCGCTGACGCCCGAGCGGATTGAGGGTATCGCGGCGGCAGTGGATGCGACCGCCGACCTCCCCGACCCCGTGGGCGAAGTTTTAGCCAGTTGGGATCGTCCCAACGGCCTTCGGATTGAACGGGTGCGCACGCCCTTGGGCGTCGTCGGCGTGATCTATGAAAGCCGCCCGAATGTGACAGCGGACGCGGGCGCGTTATGCTTGAAGGCTGGCAATGCGGCGATCCTGCGCGCTGGCTCGGAAAGCTTAAACAGTTCGGCGGCACTGGTCGCCTGCTTGGCGGATGCGATGGAAGAAAGCGACCTTCCCCGCGACGGCGTGCAGATGATCCCGACCCGCGACCGGGCCGCTGTCGGCGCGCTGTTGCGGATGAGCGATTACGTCGATGTCATCGTGCCGCGCGGCGGGAAATCCCTGATTGAGCGCGTGCAGGCGGAGGCGCGCATGCCGGTCTTCGCGCATCTGGAAGGGCTCTGCCATGTCTATATTGATGGCGCTGCCGACCCGCAAAAGGCGGTCGATATCACGCTGAACGCCAAGATGCGCCGTGTGGGCGTGTGTGGGTCGGCGGAAACCCTGCTGATTGATCGCCACATCGCCGATCAGCTGCTGCCGAAGATAGCGGGCGCCTTGGTCGATGCGGGCTGCGCGTTGCGGGGTGACGCATCCGCCTGCGCCATCGTGCCCAGCCTGGAACAGGCGGTGGAGCAGGATTGGTTCACCGAATATCTGGCCCCCATCCTATCGATCCGGGTGGTCGATGGCCCGGATCAGGCGATCGCCCACGTCAATCACTATGGCAGCCATCACACCGACGCGATCGTCACCGAAGACCAGGCGGTGGCCGACCGGTTTTTAAATGAATGCGACTCTGCGATTGTGATCCACAATGCCTCCACCCAATTCGCCGATGGCGGGGAATTCGGCATGGGCGCGGAAATCGGGATTTCCACCGGCCGTATGCATGCCCGTGGCCCCGTGGGCGCGGAACAGCTATGCAGTTTCAAATACCGGGTGCGCGGCACCGGGCAATGTCGGCCCTGACGTGAAGGGGCAAGCGTCATCCAAGGCCTTCGGGTTCGAGGCGAAGCGCGGCACGGGTCGCATGACGGTTGGCCTGCTGGGCGGATCGTTCAATCCGGCGCATGACGGCCACCGCTATATCTCCGAGCAAGCGTTGAAGCGCCTTGGGCTGGATCAGGTCTGGTGGCTGGTCTCGCCGCAAAACCCATTGAAGGCCCGCGATGGCATGGCCAGCCTGCAAGAGCGGATGGCCGTTGCCCGTCGCGTGGCGCGCCATCCCGCGATCCGGGTCACCGATATTGAGGCGCGCATCGGCCTTACCCAAACCGCCGGCGTGTTGCGGCGCCTGATGCAGCGTTATCCGCGCATTCGCTTCGTGTGGCTGATGGGGGCGGATAATTTGGCCGGTATTCATCGTTGGCATCGGTGGCAGCGAATCTTTCGCACGTGCCCCATTGCCGTTTTCGCCCGTCCGTCCTATGATTCAAGGGCGTTGGCCGGGTTGGCGGCCACGCGGTATTCGGCGGCACGCTTGCCGGAGCGCAAGGCGCCGTCGCTCGCTCACCGCGATCCGCCGGCCTGGGTGTTTTTGGCAACCCGCCGACATCCGGCCTCCGCGACGGACATTCGGGCGCGTCAGGGGTTTCCTAAATCACGCCCGACATGATGTTGCGGACCAGGACCAGGACAAGTTCAGTGTCGGCAACCAATTTTGAGGAGAGACGGGCCATAGCTACGCAGCATGGGCATGGACAGACGCCGGTTGATTTGGGGGAAGAGGTCACGACCACTTCCCACGATGTTCCCCCGGATGTCCTGAAGTCAGTTGTCGAAAAAAGCCTCGATGACGATAAAGCGCAAGCGGTCACGGTCATTGATCTCGCCGGCAAATCCACCATCGCGGACCATCTGGTCATCGCTTCCGGCACATCCAGCCGGCAAGTGGCGGCCATGGCCGATCACTTGATGGAGCGGATTAAGCAGGCGGGCGTCACGCATCCCGTCATCGACGGCCAGGGTCAGGGCGATTGGGTTCTGATCGATGCTGGCGATATCATCGTGCACCTGTTCCGACCGGAAGTGCGGGCGTTCTACAATCTGGAAAAGATGTGGGGCGTGGCGCTGCCGGATCTGATGGGTCAGATGCCGACCGGGCAGGATGAAACCCAAATCGCTTGATTGGCCGGGCCTATTAGGGTTGGCCTGATTGGGGCGGCTTGATTTAAGGTGCGCGTCCTTTCGGGCGCGCCCTTCTTTCCTTGCCATTCATCGCAGGAGCATTCGCGGTCATGCGGATTACCATCGTCGCCGTCGGCAAAGGCCGAAGCGGGCCTGAGCAAGAGCTTTTTGAAACCTACACCAAGCGCTCCGCCTGGCCGCTGAGCTTGAAAGAGGTGGAGGAGAAAAAGGCGCTCACCGGTGATGAACTGAAGGCGCGCGAGGCGGACTTGTTGCTGGGTGCGGTGCCCAAGGGCGCCTTGATCGTCGCCTTGGACGAGCGGGGCCGCAATATCACCAGCCGCAAGCTGGCCGATTGGATCGGCGACCAGCAACTCCATGGCAAGAGCGACCTGTGTTTCCTAATCGGTGGTGCGGATGGTCTGGACCCGGCGGTGCGCGCCCAGGCCGATCTGGTGTTGGCCTGCGGGTCACTGACCTGGCCGCATCTGCTGGTACGCGCGATGCTGGCGGAGCAGATTTACCGCGTCCAACAAATCCTGGCCGGTCACCCTTATCATAAAGACTGAAAAGGGGTTATAGCCCCAAAAGCGGCTTTAAGCTGTCGAAGGGGCGCATCACCGGATTGTCGAAATCAAGCGTCATCACCGTGGTGCCCAACACGAAGGGCTTGGCCGCCACCGTGGTTGCCAGCATTTGTTGGCCGCTGCGGGTAACCCACCCCAGGCCGCGCCCGGTGAAGTGGTGGCCGGGCGGCGATTGGATATCGAACACGCCGTCCGCTGCCATCGTGCCGCGCGTCACCTCCAACGCCATGCGGGCCGCCGTGCCGGTCCCGGTCGGGCAATAGAAAACCGTGGAGGGATAGCCATAGGTGGCCCCGGTTGCGCGATATTTGGGTGCCCCGTTGGGATCAGTTGCGGTTTCAAGCGGCCCCATAAAATGCACGAAGCCGACGGAATCGATATCCCCGATGTCGGGGTGGGTTAGGCTGAAGCTGGGGCGGATGGCGTCGATCACCGCATGGCCGATTTCCTTCATCTGGCCCACATGCGCTTCATCGATGGTGATGCCCAGTGCCTCTGCGTCCACCATGATGAAGGGCGCGCCGCTCCATACCAGGGCGCAATCGATAGCCTTATGGCCGGGAAGGTTTACTTCCACGCGCTGATGGTCGGCGACCACATAGGCCTCATCACCGCGCACGATCACCTCTTCGATTCGACCCTCGGCTATGCGGCATTGGCCTTCCACCAAGCCGCTTGGCGCTTCCAGGCAAAGCGTGTTCAGGCCCTCTTGCGCCGCCACCCGGCCATATTCCACCAAGGCCGCCATCGCCGCCATGGTGTTGGAGCCTGAGAAATACGGATAGCCCATGCACTCCATAATGATATAGGCGCTGTCGGCCTCCGGCTGGGTCGAGGGAAACAGAAGGTCCGCACACATATCCTCATTGCCGTAAGGATAGCTCAGCATCAGGCGGCGCAGGGCGTCATAGTCTGCGATGACGGCTTCGCGCACCGCCCGCGCACTGGTCGCCGGCGGGGGCGTTATCCCGTCCAGGATGATGCGGTGGATATCGCCGCCCACGGCCACGTCGCTTAACGTGATGGTGCGGATTTTGTCTCTCGCACGTGGGGTATCGACTTTGGGGTTCATGCCAATTTCCGATCGGGCACGATCACAAGATTTCCGACATGAGATTTTTTCTGAAAGGCCTCCTGCGCCTCGCGCAGTTGGGAAAGCGGGAACTGTCCGCCCAGCGCCGGCTTGATCGTGCCGCTTTCGATATAGTCCACGATGCGGGCGAAATCCTGCGGCGTTCCTTGGGATGAGCCGTGGATATTCAAGAACGCCATATAGACCGTGTGCAGATTGATGCGCGGCGTATAGCCAGCGATCGTGCCGGCGGTGATGTAGTGCCCGTCGGGTTTCAGGCTGCGCAGCAACGGGTGAAACATCGCGCCACCCACCTGGTCGACGACCGTGTCGATGCGGCAGCGCCCGCCTGTGGTCTCCTCAACCTTGGCCAGAAACCGCTGCCCGTCGAAGGCGCCCGCTTCGTCCAGGAAATCTTGCCGTGCGATGCATGCCTCCGCGCCTAAGGCCAGCAGCGCCTCTTCCTTCGATCGGCTGGTAACTGCGATTGCCCGCGCGCCGCGTGCGCGGGCCAATTGCACGGCAGCCGACCCGACGCCGCCGCTGGCCCCCGTGATCAGGATAAATTGACCGGCTTCAACATGGGTGCGCGCCAACATATGTTCCGCCGTCAGCGTTGAGCAGCCGAAGGTCGCCAGCTCCTCATCCGACATGTCGCGTGTGATCGCATGGGCGTTTTCGCTGGGAACACAGACATAGTCCGCATAGCCGCCGTCGCGCCCATGACCGATATAATCGACATTCCATAAATCCATGGTCGGTTGGCCGTCTGCGTCGCGGCCATGATAGATGCTGAAATCGACCACGACGCGCGCGCCGATGCGCGCGGGGTCGACGCCTTCACCCACCGTGATGATCCGGCCTGCGATGTCGGCGCCTTGGATGCGGGGAAAGCCCAGCGTGGTTTGACCGTCCAGCGACCTGATGGAGGCGGCGGCTTGGTCTTCACCCGCTTGCGCGTTTGGGTCGAAGTCAACGGCATAGGCCGCTTCGCGCACCTTGATGTCGGTATTGTTCATACCGCAGGCGCCAACCTCGATTAAAACCTCTCCAGGCCCGGGTTGGGGGACGCGCACATCGTCGCGATATTCCAGCATCTCCGGCCCACCATGTCCGGTTAGCAGCACCGCATTCATCCGATCCGGCAGTTTCAAAGGCTTTCTCTCCTATCGCTAAGGCGTGTCCTATCCAAGTCGCTTGGCCTTGGAAAAGGGTGACAGGTCCGTGATCAGGCGGCAACCGGGGCCCCTCATTTTAGATAGGGGCTTGATTCCAAAGCTTTCCCGCTAGCCGTCGCGTGAAGTTGTGGGTAGATTGATATCATGCACGGACCTGAACTGACCGGTATTGCCATCGTCGCCGTAGCCGCAACCTTGTGTGGCATGTTGATGGTGCGCTTCAAGCAGCCGCCAATCGTGGGCTATATCCTGGCCGGCGTGATCCTGGGACCAAGTGCGCTTGGCCTAGTTGAAAACCGGGAATCGATCAGCCTGCTGGCAGAGCTTGGCATCATCATGCTGCTGTATTTCGTCGGCATGGAATTGTCGCTGCGCGCCTTCCGGAATATCTGGAAGATCGCGCTGATCACCGGCCTTGTGCAGATTTTCGCCAGTGTCGGCGTGGTCTACGCGATCACGCTATTCTTCGATTGGCCGTTCGAATGGGCGTTGTTGTTCGGCTTCTGCCTGGCCCTAAGCTCGACCGCCGTTGCCATTAACGTGCTGGATGATTCGGGCGAATTGCGCACCAACGTGGGCAAGGTCGCGGTCGGCGTGTTGATCGCCCAGGATCTAGCCGTCGCGCCGATGTTGGTTATCGTCTCCAACATGACCGGGGACGGGGGCATCAGCCCCTTCGTGATCGTGGAAGTCGCGCTCTCTATCGGTTTGTTGCTGCTGTTTATTTTGGTGCTGACCCGTCGGACCAAGGTGAATATGCCCTTCCATCGCCTGACCATGGGAAATCCGGCGCTGACGCCGCTGGCAGCCCTAACCTGGTGTTTCGGATTTGCGACGATCGCCGGTGTGATCGGGCTGTCGCCGGCCTTCGGGGCGTTCTTGGCCGGCCTCGTCGTCGGCAACAGCGCCCAGCGCCATATCGTGCATGAAAATGCCGTGCCGGTGCAGGCCGTGCTGATGATGGTGTTCTTCCTGTCGGTCGGCTTGCTGATCGACCTGCCCTTCGTGTGGGAAAATATCTGGCTATTGCTGGGGTTGTGGGCCTTCGTCACCTTCTTCAAGACGGCGTTGAACACCTGCCTTCTGCGCGTTCAGGGGGAGAGTTGGCAGACGGCTTTTCATGTCTCGTTGGTGATTGGCCAGTTGGGGGAATTTTCATTCCTGCTAGCCGCCGCCGGTGTGTCCGCTGCCGTGATTGATGCCGATATCTATCGGATGATTGTGGCGCTGACTGTGATCTCCTTGATGATGAGCCCGATCTTCAATGATTTGAGCCATCGCCTGCACCATCGGGCGGCGAAGAATATCGGCAGTGTCGGGGGATTGTTGAGGTTCGCCTATGTGCGCGAATGGCGGGTGACCAAGCGGATATCGCGGGCCGCCTGGGCCTTGCTGTTCCGGCTGGCCACCTGGACGCAGTTGCGGGTGGAGCGCAAGCGCGGTGATTTGCGCGCGCGCCGGGCCGCGGGGCGGCGCCTCAACCCCTCAGTGGATATCGCGGAGACCGATGGCGATGGGGCCGCCTTTGACGTCGGGCCTGTGCGCCGCCTGATGGGCAAGCCGCCCAAGGCCGGGCCCGGTCGCCTGCAGGCCCGCGCCGATGTGGCGGCTGCCATGCAATCCGCCGCGCGCGCCACCGCTGGGGCCAGCCCTGCGAAAGCGCCCCAGCCTGAAAAAGACGCCGGCAAAAATACCACTAAGCAGATGGCGCCTAAGAAGGGGGGCGCTAAGAAGGGGGCCAGCAAAAAGGCAGCCCCTAAAAGGGCGGCCTCAAAAAAGGGGACCCCTAAGAAATCGTCTGCAAAAAAAGCCAGGGCTAAAAAGCCAGCCTCCAAGCGGCAAAGTGGGGCCAACGCGCCGGATAAACCCGGCGGTGATAGCTGACGGGCGCGCGCGATGCCTGACCTGCGTGAGGAAGCCGGGCTACGCGACGCCTTCACCCTGGGCGCCGCAGCACCGATCGCGGGCCTGGATGAGGCCGGGCGCGGCCCCTGCGCCGGGCCCGTCGTGGCGGCTGCCGCCGTGTTGCATTCGGACGGCCTGCCACCGGCCATCGCCGATATCTTGGACGACAGCAAAAAGATACCGCCTAAGCGGCGCGATGCCTTATTTGCCGCCCTAACGGCGAACGGCGTCTTGGCCGATTACGCCATCGCCCAGGCCGATGTGGCGGAGATTGACCGCCTGAATATCCTGCAAGCCTCGCTGCTAGCCATGCGGCGCGCGCTCGCCAAGTTGTGCAGCCCACCGGCCGGTGCGCTGGTCGATGGCAACCAGGATCCGCGCCTTGGCGTTCCCACCGTGACGCTGGTGAAGGGCGATGGACGCTCGCTCTCCATCGCGGCGGCCTCCATCCTGGCCAAGGTGACGCGCGACCGGATGATGGCGGATTTGGCGCGGCAGCATCCAGGCTATGGTTGGGAGACCAATCAGGGCTATGGATCAAAAGCCCATTTGGTGGCTTTGGGGCAGCTTGGGGTGACAATCCATCATCGCCGAAGCTTCGCGCCGGTGCGCGCTTTGCTAGATATTGAGCCGCGCTGACTCCTTCAGACTCTACATCTGGTAAAATTTCAAAGATTCCAATTAGTTATTGACCCGAGACTCGTGCCGAATCATGATTCGCTCTTATCCCCTGGCAAGGCGAATAGAGAAACCAATGAAAAAAGTCCCTGAAAACGAAATAATTTGCGCTGACTCCATAGAGTACATGCGCAGCATGCCCGAAGAGTCGGTGGATATGATCTTCGCCGACCCGCCCTATAATCTTCAATTGGCGGGTGAACTCTTCCGTCCGAATAATAGTCGTGTCGCCGGCGTGGATGATGCGTGGGACAAGTTCGACGATTTCGACGCCTATGATCGCATGACACGCGACTGGCTGGCGGCCGCGCGGCGGATCTTGAAGCCGAACGGGACGCTGTGGGTGATCGGCAGCTATCACAATATTTTCCGGGTCGGCAGTGCGCTGCAAAATATCGGCTATTGGATTTTGAATGACGTGGTGTGGGTGAAGACGAACCCGATGCCCAACTTCAAGGGCCGGCGCTTCACCAATGCGCATGAAACCCTGATCTGGTGCGCCAAAAGTCAGGCCAGCAAATACACCTTCAATTACGAGGCCATGAAGGCCTTGAATGATGACCTTCAGATGCGCAGCGATTGGGTGCTGCCGCTGTGTACGGGCGAGGAGCGCCTGAAAGGCGCCGACGGTAAGAAGGCCCACCCGACGCAAAAGCCGGAATCGCTGCTCTATCGTACGATGGTGGCCGCGACCAATCCCGGCGATCTGGTCCTTGACCCCTTCAGCGGGACGGGCACGACGGCGGCGGTCGCGAAGAAGCTGGGGCGGCGCTATATCGGGCTTGAGCGCGATGAGGGCTATGTCCGCCTCGCCAAAAAGCGCCTTGCCGCCATTCCCGTTGCCAGCGATGCGGAGGCTATTCAGCACACCACCTCCAAACGCAAAGAGCCGCGCATCCCCTTTGGCACCCTGGTCGAAAACGGCCTGCTGGCACCCGGCACGATGTTGTCCAGCCCGTGTCGCCGCCATACGGCCAAGGTGCGGGCGGACGGCACGATTATCTCAGCCGACCATAAAGGCTCCATCCACCAAGTCGGGGCCGCCGTACAAGGCGCACCCAGTTGCAACGGCTGGACCTATTGGCAGGTGAAATCGGATGCGCGTAAATCCGTGCCTTTGGACGTGCTGCGCCAGAAATACCGGTCTGAAGCCGCCCTTTAGGGGCGCCATGCGATCACTTCACCATCGCGCATCGCTTAACGGTTGGTGCAGGCCCTCTATGCCCTCGCGCTTATAGGCGGCCAGCAGTTCCGGGATAATGCGCTCCACCCGCGCCATCGCCTGCGCGCGCGCCATGCCGTCGCGCAGCCTGGGGTCATAGAGCGTGCGCAACAGGATCTTATCGTTAAGGGGGAAATCTTTCCGCCATGATCCGTGCTCAACGAAAAGGGAATCAAAACGCTCTATCGTATCGCCTATAAGGCCGAGTGACTGAATAATTTCTTCTAAGATACAAAATCGATAGTCGCGATTCTCAAAGGACGGGTTGAGCTTAATATCAATTTTTACCGCACGTTGAGGGTCATAAACTTGATAATAAAAAAAACAAAAGCCCTTATTCGGATCGTCTTTATTTGGGAACGCCGCAGTGACAACAGACGCGAAAAGCGCGTTATATTCGCTTTGCTCAGGCCGATGGACAATCATGTTCGGCGGCGTGACGGAATTCTCGGGCACCTCCCACACCCGCAAACCGGATAGGTTTTGAATCTCCGCGTAGAACTGTTCGGCGTGCTGGCGAACCTCTGTCGGGACGCCTTGATAGGTAAGGCGAAGCGGTCCTTCCCACCGGTAAAGCACGCTACGGAATTGATCGGGTTGATCTTCCGGGGTGGAATCGCCCCGAAAGGCGACTTTGTGAAAGCGGTCAATCAGGGTCGCCGCGTCGAGCGGGGTCTCGGCGCGGCGATCCTGAAAGGCCGGTATGGCATAGAAAAAGACCAAGACCGCGAGCACCATGCCCAGCAGGGTAACCGCAGCGCCGATCTTTAGGCGGCTATCGAGAGCGCGGGTCATGGTGCTGGTCGCCCCGTCGGGCGCGCCGAGGTCTCCCTAAGCGCGGGTTGTTGGGAAGCAAGCGGCCTCACCATCGCGCATCGCGCAGGGGTTGGTGCAGGCCCTCTATGCCTTCGCGGGCATAGGTGGCCAGAAGCTCTGGGATAATCTGTTCCACCCGGGCCATCGCCTGCGCGCGCGCCATGCCATCGCGCAGTCTGGGGTCATAGAGCGTGCGCAACAGGATTTTGTCGTTGAGGGGGAAGTCTTGGCGCTGTGACCTGTATTCAACGAAGAGAGAGTCAAAACGTTCCAATGTATCACCGAAAAGGCCGAGTGACTGAACGATTTCCTCTATAATACAAAACCGATAATCACGATGTTCAAGAGAAGGGTTTAGTTGAATATCTATTTTTACCGCACTTTGAGGATTATTTGACTGAAAATAAAAAAAACAAAACACTTTTGTTACGTCAAGTTCTTTTGAGTATTTGCCGGCGATGGCAGAGGAAAAAAGCGCGTCGTATTCACTTTGCTCTGGTCGATGAATAATCATATTCGGCGGCGTGAGGGAGTGTTGGGGCACCTCCCACACCCGCAAACCGGATAGGTTTTGAATCTCCGCGTAGAACTGCTCGGCGTGCTGGCGAACCCCCGGTTGGACATCTTGATAGGTAATGCGAACGGGGAGTTCCCACCGGTAAAGCACATCACGGAATCGGTCGGGTTGATCTTCCGGGGTTGAATCACCTCGAAAAGCGACCTTGTGAAAGCGATCGATCAGGGTCGCCGCGTCCAAAGGGGGCTCGGCGCGGTGATCTTGAAACGCGGGCAGCGCATAGAAAAAGATCAAGGCTGCGAGCACCATGCCCAGCATGGCGAGCGCAGCCCCGATCTTTAGGCGGCTATCGACGGGCGTCTTTGCCATTGCGGTCCTGTTCGTCTTGTTCCGACCGTCCGTACAGATCCGGGTCGAGGCCGAGCGCCTTGAGCAAATCGAGGATTAGCGCGGGCCCTTTTTTGCGGCGCACAGGGCTTGGCGTGCCGGATGGTTTGGGGTGCTTTTTCCGGTCGTTCTCGGGCGACGGATTCGGCAGAACGGCCGGCGGTGGCCCATCTGGGCCTTCCGGCGGGTCCTCCCAATTAGGATCCAGGGGTTCGTTCGTTCTGCCGCTACCCCCAATGTCTAGCGGAGGCGGGTTTTTCGGGTCCTCTTCAACGGGCGCAGCTCCCGGCTTATCAAGGCTTACCGTTGCGCCGGGATCGTCTGGTGCCCCGTTGAACAACAGCCGCTGCGCTGTCGTGGCCTCGTGCAAGGCGGATAAGTCGGCGGATGTCATATCCCGGACGGGTGTTTGCAGCAGGCCATTGATTTGATCGCGAAGGCGCTTCTGACCGTCGGGGGACGCCGCATAGGGCTGGCCCGTCGGGTCTTTTACCGGCTGGCCCGTGCGGGGGTCGATCAAAACCACACCATGCGTCCCGTCGACGGTCGGTTTCGGCCAGCCCGCATCCTTGTCCGTCGATGGATTTGACGTGTTGGGTTGGCCGGAGTTTATGTCGTGTAGCTTCCAAGGGAAGCGCGGTGCGTCACCCTCTGGGGCCCGCTTTGCAGGCGCATCCGTCGGGCGCGAAACACCGGGGCCGGTGCTTGGATTGGCCTCTTTTGGGGTGTTTTGCGCCGGTGTTTTCTGCGTTGCGGCGGCTGTTTTGGGCTGATCCGCTTCCGCCATTTTTTGCAGGCGCACGCGCCTGTCGCGGTGGTTATCTATGCGGGCCTGCAGCGCATTGGTCCTGTCACGGGCCTGCTTGGGTGAGGGGGCCGCACCGGGCTGTTGTTCCCTCGGGGGCCAGGGCTCAACCTGATCCGGGCGGATGGCGGGTTTCGGGTCGGGCGATGCGAAGCCGTTGGGGCTGCTGCGGCCCGGATAGGCACGTTCCCACTGCTGAGTGACGTGGTCTTGCAGGCTTTTGTTTTTATCGCGCCAATAGCGGGGGTCGCGCATCATGCTTCGGATCGCCAGATCGACGGTTTCACCGGCGGGCTTGATCGGCGTGTTCGCGTCGGCTTTTGCCTTCTGACGCTCTTTCAAGCGGACGATGTCGGCGCGTTGGCCCTTTGCCATCGACGGTTCTGTCAACGGCGATGGGGGCATTTGCGTCAAGACGGGCGCGCTCGTTCCCATATCGGGGCCGCCCGTTCCTCTATCAGTACCGCTTGGGCGCGATTTTTTGGCGTCACTTTGGGTGCTGTCTGCCAATTGTGTCGTCTCTTCATTCCCAGCCATCTCGTGGAAACTCCTATCATCTGTAGTGTGCCGCGCGCCTGCAGGCGCGTCTAGGGCGGATGCGAATTGGTGGTCGTTGTGCAATTCCAGGATGCATAAAATAATATGTTTGTCACATAAAAATGCTTATTAACGGTTTTTTCAGAATATAATTAGAACAAATCCGATAAAAACTGGATGAATGAGCCGTTTCCTTTGCGCAGTGCGTTCGTTATTTACCGGTTGCCGCCATCGGGGCCGCCACCTAGCCTCGCAGCCGCGATGTCTTTGGGGGAAGGGGCCTGTCATGGTCATGCGGCCGCTTGATTTATTTTTGGCCTTTTGCGTGCCGGTGATCTGGGGTTTGGGCTTCGTTTTTGCCAAGGGCGCGATTGCGCATTTTCCGCCAATCTTGCTGATCGCGCTGCGCTTCACGGTGACCGCGCTGGTGCTGATCTGGTTTGTGAAGCCGCCGGTGGCGCTGTTTAAGCAAATCGCGCTGATCGCGCTGGTCTCTGCCACCATTCAATATTCGATGACCTTCACGGCGCTGCAATATCTCAATGCGTCGACCGCCGGGATCGTGGTGCAGTTGGAAACGCCGCTTCTGGTGTTGATGGGCTGGGCGCTATTGGGTGACAAGCCAAGCCTGCGCAAAATCATCGGCATCCTGATCAGCTTTAGCGGCGTCATTTTGATGACGGGTGATGCGAAGCTTCAAGCGGAATGGGGCTGGTTGCTGGTCTTCATCGGCGGGCTGGTGATTTGGTCGGCGGGCCAGATCATGGTGCGCCGATTGGGGGAAGTGGGCGGCTTCACCCTGATTGCGTGGGTGTCGGCCTTTGCCGCGCCGCAGCTTTTCTTGGCCTCTTGGATGTTGGAGCGTGATCAGGTCCAACTGATCATGGAGGCTGATTGGACGATCTGGGCGACGGTGCTTTATCTGGGTGTGATCATGACGGCGTTGGGCTATGGGCTTTGGTATCATTTGCTGGGCCGCTACCCGGTAAGCTTGGTCAGCCCCTTCCTGCTGTTGATCCCGGTCGCCACCCTGGTCGGCGGCGTTATGATTTTGGGCGAGACGGCATCGGTTGAGGTGCTGATTGGCGGCGCGGTCATCATCGCCGGCGTCGCCTTTATTTTGGTCGAGCGTAAAAGGCCGCTGCCGCCGCCGCCTTGAAAGAGGCGTATCCTCTGGATGGCTTCCCCTGGGTGGCTTCCCCTGGGTGGCCTCCCCTGGGGGGCTGGCCAAAGCGCGCCATGGCCCTTATATCACGACGCGCGTCAGTGTGCTTTGAGGGATGAGGTAAGATGGCGAAACTAACCCTGGATCCGATCGAAAAAGCCGTCGCCGATATCGCGGCCGGCAAGGCTGTCGTCGTTGTCGATGACGAGGATCGCGAGAATGAAGGCGATCTGATCATCGCCGCCGAAAAGGCGACGCCGGAATCCACCGCCTTCATGATCCGCCACACCAGCGGTATCTTATGCGCGCCCCTGGAGGCCGCCCACGCCAAGCGCCTGAACCTTCAGCCGATGGTGGCGGATAATGATGCGCCGCTGTCGACGGCCTTCACGGTCTCCGTTGATTACCGCCATGGCCTGACCACAGGCATTTCGGGCGAGGAACGCTGCAACACCGTGCGCGGGCTGGCCAACCCCAATAGCGGTGCCGGTGATTTCGTGCGCCCAGGCCATATCTTCCCGCTGGTGGCCAAGGATGGCGGCGTGTTGATCCGCACCGGGCACACCGAAGCCGCGGTCGATCTGGCGAAGCTTGCCGGTTGCACGCCGGTCGGCTTGATTTGTGAGCTTGTGAACGACGATGGGTCGATCAAAAAAGGCGAGGAGTTGCAACGCTTCGCCGCCGAGCATGATCTGGCCCTGGTCTCCATCGATGATCTGATCGCCTATCGCCAAAAGCGGGAGCGGTTGGTGGAGCGTCTTGACGAGCGCACAATCGATACCGCCATCGGCCCCGTCACCGCCATCACCTACACCACGCGTTATGATCAGGCGGAACATATCGCCCTGGTCTATGGCGATGTCGCCGGGCGTGACGAGGTGCTGGTGCGTCTGCATGTTGAAAATGTGCTGCAAGATGCCTTCGGCGCGGACGATCGCCCGGTGATGACCGCGCTTACCCGCATCAAGCAGGAGGGGGCCGGCGTCCTGGTTTATCTGCGCCATGGGGCGGCGGGCGTTAGCGAAAGCCACCGCGCCCAGGCAGCCGAAGCCGGTGAGGGCGCGGAAAGCGACGCCGCACGGCGCGAGAACTGGCGCGATGTCGGCCTGGGCGCGCAAATCTTGCTGGATTTGGATATTCGGAAAATCCGTGTGCTGGCCAGCCGGGAACGGCAATATATCGGCCTTAGCGGCTTTGATATCGAAATCACGGAAACCGCGATTTACCCAGCCGACGCCTAAGCGTGGCGCGCGCCTACTTCCAAGGAAACCCGCCATGAGTGAGGGGTTGAGCCCACAGGACCGTGAGAAGCAGGCCGTCGGTCTGGCCGCCTGCGACCATGTGCAAGACGGCATGACCATCGGGCTTGGCACCGGCAGCACGGTCAAATTCTTTGCCGAAGCGCTGGGCGCGCGCATCCGCGATGGGCTGAGGGTGCGTGCGCTGCCGACCTCCGCCGCCTCCATCGATTTGGCCGATCTTTACGCCATTCCGTTGATCGATTGGTCGGTGACGACCGATCTTGATCTGTGCATCGATGGTGCGGATGAGGTGGCAGCCGACCTGTCCATGATCAAAGGCGGCGGCGGCGCGTTGCTGTGGGAAAAGATCGTGGCAAGCGCGGCCACCAAACGCCTTTATATCGCTGACTCATCCAAGCTCGTGGGCAAGCTCGGCGCCTTCGCGCTACCGGTTGAGGTCGTACGCTTCGGCCATCAGGCAAGCCGCAAGGCGCTGGCGGCGCGCTGCCCGGATATCAGCCTGCGCGGGGGTGAAGACAGCCCCTTTGTCACCGACAGCGGCAATTTCATCTATGACTGCCGCTTCGGGGCGATTGATGATCCGGCGACTTTGGATGCCGAGCTA
>Ga0307967_1000933_pt1 | contig 19135 bp, 14 predicted proteins | sample OrgLakmetagen648_FD_201828 | JGI IMG/M metagenome (GOLD analysis project Ga0307967, IMG submission 201828) | Saline water microbial communities from Organic Lake, Antarctica - #648 | ecosystem: Environmental > Aquatic > Non-marine Saline and Alkaline > Saline | place: Antarctica: Organic Lake... | reverse complement strand
TGCCGAAGCGCACCGCTTCGCCGTCGTGCGTGATTTTTGCGGCCATGGCATTGGCCGGGTTTTCCACGATGCGCCCAGCGTGCTGCATTACGGCAATGCTGGCGAGGGATTAGAGCTGAAAGAAGGCATGTTCTTCACCATTGAGCCGATGATCAATGCGGGCAAATACCCGGTCAAAATCCTCAATGACGGCTGGACGGCGGTGACGAAAGATAAGTCGCTCTCCGCCCAATTCGAACACACGTTGGCGGTCACCTCCGACGGGTTCGAAATCTTCACCCAATCGCCCAAAGGCTGGGATCAGCCCCCTTACGGGGCATAAGCCCGCTCACCAAAGGCACATTCGCGATGGCAAACAAAAGCCCAGCGCCGAAACCTCCTGCCAAGGCGCACTACCATGAGCATAGAAATAGGCTGCGTGCTCGCTTTGCGGGGGACATGGGCGCCTCCATGGCGGATTATGAGCTATTGGAACTGGTGCTGTGCGGGGCAATTCCGCGCCGCGATGTGAAGCCCATCGCCAAGGCGCTTCTGAAAACCTTCGGCAGCTTCGGGGATGTGATCTCCGCCGATATAAAGACGATCGCGAAGGTCGACGGTATGGGGGAAAGCTCCGCCATACACCTAAAGGCCATCCAGCAAGCAGCCGTGCGGCTTTTAAAGCATGAGGTCAGCGACGGACACGTGCTGTCATCCTGGGACGCGGTGATCGATTATTGTCGTGCCGCGATGAGCCGATCCAAGATTGAGCAATTCCGGCTACTGTTCCTAAATAATCGCAACCGCCTAATCGCTGATGAGGTGCAGCAGACCGGAACCGTGGACCACACGCCGCTTTACCCCCGCGAAGTCGTCCACCGCGCGTTGGAATTGGGGGCAAGCGCGCTGATCATGGTGCATAACCACCCCTCCGGCGACCCGACGCCGTCGAAGGCGGATATCGCCATGACCCATGCGGTGCGCGATGCGCTGGGTAAAATCGATATCCGATTGCATGATCACATCATCATCGGGCGGACCGACACGGTCAGCCTGCGCAGCGACGGATTGATCTAGCGCCCTGCACACTATAATACTTATGAGTGTATAAATACTATTAATATATCAAAAGTCGTGTACACTTATCCCAATTGCAACCGCATGTGGGGAGGTAAATCATGCATAAATCACTAATCGGGGCCGCCGTCGCGGCCTCACTTACGATGGGGGCGTTGGGTTCTGCCAATGCTCAGATGGTCATCCCAACGGATTCGATCGAGAACTGCGCCGTCACCGAAAGCGAGCTTAAAGGCTGGTTTGCGGGCGACCGTATTGAAGCCAATGGTTGGGTAGCCCCTCCCGATGGCTCCACCTTCGATGATTCCACGACCTGCGATTTCTATAAATGGGGTCAGCAAATGTTCATGTGGCTGACCTCAGCCATTCCAAAAGACGGCTACGTCCTGGACAGTCCGGAGATCTTCACCGTCCAGCCTGCAGCCGACGGCATGCGCACCATGGTGCAAAACAGCGGTGACAGCGCCAGTATGGTCAGCGTGCGCAGCGCAAAGACCGGCGACGACATCGGCGAGCTTGCGCAAGCCGGCAGCGACGGCGTGTTGGTCTCGCAGCAAGGATCGCTGGTTTACTACGGCATCAGCGTCAATAATCTGATGGCCTACTTTGCAACCGGCATTAGAAACGACGCGCCGACGCTAACCGCCATGACGGACTTCCCATTCTCTCAAAGCAATGCGGAAACCGTCAAAAAATACGCTGATGCGAATATAAGCAAACCGGACACAAGCGACTTCGACAAAACGCTGTCGATGGAAATGAAAACATCCTGGGTTGATGCCAGCACGTTGGTTGAAGGCACCGAAGCCGACTACGTCATTATCGATGCCGTGGTGCCGAACTATATCGCGAACGGCAACAACACGGTCATGAGCCTCGATAAAACCAACCCGACGGCCCAGAAGAAATTGGCACTGGTCGGCATCCATGTTGTTGGAACGGTGAAGGGACACCCCGAATTTGTGTGGGCCACCTTCGAACATATCAATAATGCGCCGAACAACGACTATTACTACCTGCAGAAAGCAACGAGCGGCACTGCGGGCACGTTAACCAAACAACCGTTCAGCGCCGCAGGCACCTATCTGTTTGCCAACGGGGCCGCCCAGCCTGCGACGGCCAATGTCGCATGCGCGGTTCAGGTGTCTGGGTCGCAAGCCGGCAAATCACCCTATACCGGATTAAATGCAGGCGATCTCGTTGCGATCTCACCGATGAGTGCCGCCAACCCCTTCAGCGCCGACCCGGTCACGGCGGGCGGCCCGCTGGCTTGCCCCGAAGGCATTGCCCCGTCCAACACGGTGCGTATGCACCCCTGGGGCGGTCTGCCGAACACGGCGACGGCGGAGAATAACTCGATGCTGATTTCGCTCTATACCTCGGTCGCAAAATATCTGAAGACCAGCGATGTGCGGAATAATTACGTTCAAATCGGCGGCATCTGGACCAACCGTCCGACCGGGGCAACAGCCGCCCCGATCCCGAACCAGGCAGATTTTACCATGGCCGATTTGCGGGGGTCGGTTAACCTCTACAATTCGACGATGGAAACCTACACCTGGGAAGCATCGCCCAATTGCTTCAGCTGCCATAGCCTGTCACCCGGCGATAACAGCTTCGTTGCCTTCGGCCTGTCGCATATCTTCAGCGAACTGCAGGCCTTGCCGACCAAGTAAACCGACTATTCCGGTCCACTGACCAAGGCGCGGCCTCCGGCATCCCCGGGGGCCGCGTTATTTTTGGGGTGTCAAAGATAGGGTTGCAGCAGATGGGCGGCCCCGTCGCGCAGCTTTTTGAGCAAGGACCGACCGGCCAATTCCTCATGGCGCAACGGACGCGCGCGGGCCAAACGGTGATCGATCAGCGCGTCGACATTCTGGGCCATGGCGGTGCCATAAATCTCCACCACATATTCGAAATTCAGCCGCAGGGAGCGCATATCCCAATTCCCCGATCCGATCAGCGTCCAGGCGCCGTCGATGGTCATCAGCTTGGCGTGATCAAAGGGCGCGGGCGTCAGGTAAATTTGTGCGCCGGCATCAAGCGCGACCTGCTGCTCAATCCGCGCGGCCCAATGCAACAGGCGCAAATCCACCCGCTCCGGCACGAAGATCTCCACCCTGACACCGCCTGCGACGGCCAGTCGTAGCGCGGATAAAACCGTCTCGTCCGGCAGGAAATAGGGGGTCACGATGCGGATCGTGTGCCGGGCGCAAAGAATCGCGCTCAGAAGCGTCCAGCGCAGCGGATTCTCGTCGAAATCCGGCCCGGACTCGATTCCCCGCGCGACCATATCGCCCTGGGGCATATCGCCCTGGGGCATATCGCCCTGGGGCATATCGCCCTGGGGCATATCGCCCTGGGGCATATCGCCTTGGGGCATATCGCCTTGGGGCCTCTCCCCTGGGGCGTTCAAGTCAGGGAACCAGCCCGGCCCCTCCAAGTCTTCGCCTGTCGTGAAGTGCCAATCGGCGGCGAAGCGCGCCATGACCTGGGCAACGATCGGGCCGGTCAGGCAAAAATGCACGTCCGTGACGGCGCGCGGGCCCGCCTCTGCCACCAAACACTGGTCTTTGATGTTCATACCCCCGGTGAAGGCGATGTGCCCATCGACGATCAGCAATTTGGCATGATTGCGCATATTCAAATAGGGCATGCGCCAGGGCACGAAACTGAACAGGAACCGCGCCACCGGCACACCGGCGCGGCGCAGATGGCGGTAAAGCAGCGGCCAACCCGCGTGGGCGCCCACCCCATCGACCAGCACCCGAACCTCCACGCCTGAATCCTTGGCGCGCTCCAGCGCCTGGGTGAAGCGGTCGCCGACCTTATCATGGCGGAAGATGTAGCTGGAAAGCGCCACCGTTTTCTGCGCGCCATCGATCGCCTGAACCATGGCGTCATAGGCAGCCTCGCCATTTTCAAGCGCGACGACCTGATTGCCCTTGACCGGGATGGCGCTGACCAGCGTGTCCACGCGCCGGGCAATGCGGGTCAGATAGGCGCGATCCGTCGGCAAAGCGTGCGCAATCAGCTCTGCGGCATCATGCGCCGCGCCCTCACCCAGTCCATACCCCAGTCCATACCCCGGCCCCTCACCCGCAGCGCGCAAACGCCCCTGCCGGCGCAAGCCTTGCAGCCGGCCCGCCCGGCGCGCCACGCGGTTTATCCCGAACAACCAATAGACGATGGGCCCGAGCGCCGGCACAAACAGGATGAAACCAACCCAGGCGACCGCCCCGCGACTGTCCCGGTTTTTAACCAGCACATGGCCCAAGGCGCCGGCCGCCATGGCAAAAACCACGGCACCCAGCAGAAATGTCGCTAGATCATCACCGAATAGCTGCATGCCTAACTATATGCGACGGGCGCAACGACCGCTCAAGAGGCGTGATGAACCCGGGCACCGGCATCGCGTGCCTGCAGCGCCCCAGGCTAACCTTAATTCTCCATACCAGTTTAGCGCGTAAACGCGCTGTATCCGCCCAATTTATAAAATCGATACAGAACGGTAAAAAAAAGCGTCCATTTTCGGAATGTTTCGGCTATCGAAAGGTAGCCGACATCCGCTAACATATGTTAGTGTACAAACAACTCAGCGGCTTAAAAAATCGTCGAACTCACGGTCGCTTAATAGCCCCTGTGCCGACGGGGTCATTGTGGCGGAATAACCAACGGTCGAAATGATGACAATGAATTCCTTCGAAGATGGGTCTAGAGGCCTTTCTACACGGGCGCCGACGGCCAGCTATTCAGGCCCGCCCGTGTCCCAGGCGATCAAACCTGACAGCTTGGCCCTGTTGATCGATCAGGCGGCGCGGTCCGTCTATACGGTCGCCAACAACCGCGGCCTGACCCCCGCGCAGTGGGCGGTGTTGCGCTATCTGAAACGTGCACACAACTCAGATCCCACGATGATGGGATTGGTGCGCTACCAGAAAATCGCGCCCGCAACCGCGTCGGAAACGATTTCGCTGCTGGTCAAGCGCGGGCTGCTTGCGAAAGAACGCGATCCGAATGATCGACGGCAGTATCTGCTGCGCCTGCGCGATGAGGCGGAGCAGTTGATGACGCATGATCCGCTGCTAAAACTCTCCGACGCGTTGGGCGAGTTGGATCAGGCGACCTTGTCCTGCATGGCCCAAGGGCTGGAAGCCGTCGTCACTAAAATCGTCGGCGCGCCGGGCGAAAAGCCGCCGGAAGCGTAACGGCGCGCGCCCACACTTTACGCCCCCGCTTTACGGCAACCTCATCGCTCTGCTCTACTATGGCAACAAGCGCGTATTCGCGCCAAAAGCCATGAGGGGCCCCCATGTCGTCGAGCGACCCGCTGCTGCAACCTTATCAGCTCAAGCATCTAAGCTTGCGCAATCGTATCATGTCGACGGCGCATGAGCCGGCTTATTCCGAAGGCGGCCTGCCGGGGGAACGCTATCGCCTCTATCATGTGGAAAAGGCGAAGGGCGGCATCGCGCTGACGATGACCGCAGGCTCTGCCATCGTGTCCGCCGACAGCCCGCCCGCCTTCGGCAATTTGCACGCCTATCGCGATGAAATCGTCGCCCCCTTACGCGCGCTGACGGAGGCCTGCCACGATGAAGGCACGGCGGTTATGATCCAGCTAACCCATCTGGGACGGCGAACCAGTTGGAATAAGGCGGATTGGCTGCCGGTCCTGGCCCCAAGTCCGGTGCGCGAACCTGCCCACCGCGCCTTCCCGAAAGAAATGGAAGATTGGGACATCGCGCGCATCGTGGGCGATTACGCGCTGGCCGCCCAGCGCATGAAGGAAGCGGGCCTGGATGGGATTGAGCTTGAATGCTACGGCCATCTGATCGATGGCTTCTGGTCACCGGCCACCAATCACCGCGATGATGATTATAACGGATCGTTGGAAAATCGCCTGCGCTTCGCCCATCAGGTCTTCGGCGCAATTCGCGATGCGGTCGGCCCGGATTTCATCGTCGGCGCGCGCCTTGTCGCGGACGAGGATTGGGACAAGGGCCTCAGCCGCGAAGACGGGCTGGAGATTTGCCAGCGTCTGGTCGCCGGCGGGGATGTCGACTTCCTGAACATCATCCGCGGCCATATCGAAAGCGACGCCAGCCTTAGCCGCGTCATCCCTGTGCAAGGCATGCGATCCGCGCCGCATCTGGATTTCGCGGGCGAAGTGCGCGCCCAGACCAAATTCCCCATCTTCCACGCCGCGCGCATCAACGATGTCGCAACCGCCCGCCATGCGATCGCGGAAGGCAAATTGGATATGGTCGGCATGACCCGCGCGCATTTGGCCGATCCGCATATCGCGCGAAAGGTCGCGACCGGCCAGGAAGACCAAATCCGCCCCTGCGTCGGGGCCACCTATTGCCTGGACCGGATTTATGAAGGCGGGGAGGCGTTATGCATCCACAACCCCGCCACGGGTCGTGAAGCCACGATCCCCCACCAAATTGCGAAAAGTGACGGCCCGGCGCAACGGATCGTCGTGGTCGGCGCCGGCCCCGCCGGGCTGGAAGCCGCGCGGGTCGCCGCCGAGCGTGGCCATAACGTCATCTTGATGGAGGCCGCCGATCAACCCGGCGGCCAAATCCGCTTGCTGGCGCGCAGCAAACGGCGATCGGAACTGATCGGCATCGCAGATTGGTTGGTCGCGCAATGCACCCGCCTTGGGGTGGAGATGCGCTTCAATTGCTATGCTGAGGCCCCGGATATCTTAGCCGAAAACCCCGACGTGGTGATCATCGCGACCGGCGGGCTGCCCAATACCGATATCCTGGAGGCCGGCGGCGATCTGGTGGTCAGCAGTTGGGATATCCTATCAGGCGACGTGAAACCGGGCGCGCGTGTGCTGGTCTATGACGACAACGGCCAGCATCCCGGCATGCAGGCGGCAGAGATGATCGCGCAAAGCGGCGCCAGCCTTGAAATCATCTCGCCGGAGCGGTTCTTCGCCCCTGATATGGGCGGGCTGAACCATGTGAAATACGCCGAATGCTTTGCAGAACATGGTGTGCGCATCACCATCAACAGCCGCGTTCGGACCGTGACGCGCGCCGGCAACAGCCTGATCGCGACAATCGGCAGCGATTATTCCGACCGCACAGAAACCCGCGAGGTCGACCAGGTGGTGGTCGAACACGCCACCCTGCCCCTGGATGAGATCTATTTCGATTTGAAAGACGGCGCGATCAATCGCGGCGAGATCGATTATCCGGCCTTCACGGCTTTACGCCCGCAGGCAATCGAAAGCAATCCGGGGGCAAGTTATCGCCTATACCGGGTCGGTGACGCGGTCGCCAGCCGCAATATCCACGCAGCGATCTATGAATCGTTGCGCCTGTGCCTGCCGCTTTGATCAGGTGGAGCCTTTCTTTGGGCGCTCTTCACGCTATCTTTTAAGCTCGAGATAAACCTTTGGGAGAGTGTTATGCGATATCTAGCGATTCTGATGCTAAGCCTTTTCCCGGTTAGCGCCTTGGCCGGCGAAGTCGTTTCTTATGAGGTCGACGGCGAGGCGTTTGAAGGTTACCGCGCCGCACCGGACGGCACCTCAAAAGGTATGGTGTTGGTCATCCACGACTGGGACGGCCTGACCGATTATGAGGTAAAGCGGGCCGAAATGCTGGCCGATATGGGCTATCACGCCTTCGCGGTCGATCTTTACGGCAAAGGCAATCGCCCGGTTGAGACCAGCGCCAAAAAAGCCGAAACCGGTAAGCTTTATAAAGACCGCGCGCGGATGCGCAGCCTGATCATGGGCGGCCTTGAGGTCGCGCGCGGCGGTGAGGCGATGGCGACGGTGGTGATGGGCTATTGCTTCGGGGGGGCAGCAACGCTTGAACTGGCGCGGTCCGGCTTGGCCAGCGACATCGCGGGCTATGCCACCTTCCACGGCGGGCTATCCACGCCGGAAGGCCAGTCTTACGCCGCCGACACAGCCCCCTTGCTGATCGCCCATGGGGGTGCCGACACGGCGATTTCGATGGATGATGTGGCCGGCTTGTCGACCACCTTGGAAGAGGCCGGGGTTCCTTACGAAATCCAGGTCTATTCCGGCGCGCCGCACGCCTTCACGGTGATCGGATCCAGCCGTTATCAGGAACGCGCGGACACCCAATCCTGGGATGCCTTCAGCGATTTCTTGACGACCAATCTGGGTGGTTAAAACCGCACGCCCAAGGCCTTTAGGCGCTCAGGGTCCTATTCCTTCATGCCGCGTGATGCGGGTGAAGGGACAGGCCCTGGCCGGCGGCCTCCTGGCCCAGCATGCCCACCTTGCGCGGCAATCCCCAGCGATAGCCGCCCAGCATGCCGGACTTGCGAATAACCCGGTGGCAGGGGATCAACCAACTGAGCGGGTTCGACCCGACCGCCGTGCCCACGGCGCGCGCCGCGCCCGGCTTTAGCCCCAAATCCTGCGCCAAGCGGCCATAGGTGGTAAGCCCCGCCGGCGGCAGATGCATCAGCGCCTCCCAAACCTTCACCTGAAAGCATGTGCCCTTTAGCAGCAAGCGCAGTTCCGGGTGGGGCGCACCCGCCTCAGAACCGCTTGGGCTAGCCCCGAAAATTTTATCCATCGTGGGCGCGATCGCCGCCGGGTCATGAACGAACCGCGCCTTCGGCCAGCGCGCAGCCATATCGTCGAAACAGGCATGGCGCCCGCGCGAATCCAAGAAGGCCAATCCGCATAGGCCACGATCCGTTTCCATCACCAAGGTGTCCCCGAACGGGCCGTCCTGCCAGCCCCAGCGGATCGCCAGGCCGTCGGCGAAGCGCTTATAATCACCCGGCGTCATCGCCTCGTAGGTGACGAAAAGATCATGCAGACGGCTGGGCCCCGACAGCCCGCTATCCAACGCTGTGTCCAGCACGCTGTCTTGTGCCGCTAACGCATGCCGGGCGCGGTCCAGGGTGACGAGGCTGAGGAACTTCTTCGGGCTCAATCCAACCCAGCGGGTGAAGGTGCGCTGGAAATGGGCCTCGCTCATGCCCGCGCGGGCGGCCAATTCGCCAAGCGAGGGGTGCTCGCCCCAATGCTCCGCAATATGGGCCAGCGCGTCTTCGATCAGCGCATAATGGCAATGGCTGTCGCGCGCCTCCTCTTGGGCTGTGTCGGACGGGTCATTCAATTGCACGCTCATCGGGCTGACTTCCTCGCGAAAGGGGGGATCAATCATCTGCGCACAAGTCTTAGCCCACGCATGAAGGCCGCGCCCACCCGGTTCTTGCGCAGGGTCCAGATCGTATCACAGGTCCAGGCGATAAAAATCCACACCGTCCGGCGCATCCGCGTAATACTTGCCGTAAATCCGAAACCCTAAGCCGCGATAAAGCCCGATCGCGCGCTCCATCCGCCCGCCTACCGTATCCAGCAGCAGCCTTGCATAGCCGGCCGCTTTGGCCTGCACGACGGCGGCCTCAATCAATTTGGTGCCCAAGGAATGGCCCCGGAATTGGGGGCGGACGTAAAGCCGCTTGATCTCGCCTGCGGTTTTACTGTCCTGGATATCAATCACCGCCCGCAGGCCTACGCATCCGGCCACCGCCCCATCGACCCGCGCGATCCACAATCCGCCGGCCGGCGCCTCATAGGGTGCCGGCAAGGCCGCAAGCTCCCGATCAAAGCGATCAAAGCAGGCGTCATATTCCAGCGTTTCCGCATATTCGACGAACAGCGTTTTCAGGAAGGTGAGCGGGTCGCCCCCCTCCACCGGCTGGATTTTAACGACGACCGCCTGCGCGTCAGACACTAATCGACCCTTCCATATAGAACTGCACGGCCCCTTCAATTGTGACCCGTCCCTGCGCCAGGGCGCAATAAAGATCGCCGCCGCGTGTCGATAGCTGGCGGCAATGAAGGCTGCGCTTATCAAGGCGACCCGCCCAATAGGGCACGATGGCGCAATGGACGGAGCCGGTCACCGGATCCTCATCATTGCCCGAATGGGGCGCAAAAAAGCGCGAGACGACATCGGGGCCCTTCCCTTCCCCTGTCTTTTCGCCAGCTGCCGTGATGATAAGCCCCCTCGCATGGGCATCACGGATCGAGCGCAAATCCGGCGTGGCGGCGCGCACGGCATCCGCGCTTTCCAACACCGCCATTTCAAATCGCCCACCTAAGAACGCGCGCACCGAGACGCCGCCCAGGCGCGCTGACAAACCATCTGGGATGGGCGCATCCTCCCCGGCCAATTCCGGGAAATCTAGGGCGAAGCGACCCGCCGCCGCCCGGCTGACGCTCAACAAGCCGGAGCGGCTGGAAAACCGGATGACATCACCGCCGAAGCCGCGCCGATCGAACAGCACCGCCGCACTGGCCAAAGTCGCGTGGCCGCATAAATCAACTTCGATTTTGGGCGTGAACCAGCGCAGGGAGAAGTCATGCGCGCCATCATCGGGCGTGGGCACAAGGAAAGCGGTTTCGGACAGATTATTCTCCGCCGCGATTGCCTGCATCACCTCATCGGCCAGCCAGGATTCCAGCGGCACCACGGCCGCCGGATTGCCGGTGAAGGGCGCCTCTGCGAAGGCGTCGACTTGGTAAATTGGCAGCGTCATGGTCATGACGTCGCGCCGTGCAAATCCGGCTCGCCCAAAACCTCAGCGAACAGCGCGCGGTCGATATTGCCGCCGGTTAGGATCACGCCAACCTTGCGGCCCACCATGCGATCACGCTCCGCCAGAAGGGCCGCCAGCGGGGCGGCACCCGCCCCTTCGGAAATATTGTGGGTATCGTGATAATAGGCACGCATGGCATCGCGGACTTGCGCGTCGCTGACCGCCACTACACGCGCCGCGCCGGCGTTGATGATCTCCACCGCCTCCGGCACCGGCGTGCGGCAGGCCATGCCGTCGGCGATGGTTTCCGCCTTGTTGGTGGGAACCGGGCGACCGGCCTCAAAGCTGTGTTTGTAGCTGGGCGCGCCGTCGGCGACGACGCCGACGACTTCCGTCTTCAATCCGAACGCATCGCGCGCGCGGATCACGCCGCAAATGCCGGACCCCAGGCCGATCGGCACATAGACGGTGTGCAAATCGGGCGCGGCTTCGAAAAGCTCCACCGCATAGGTGCCCACACCGCGCACCAGCAGGTCATGGAAGCTGGGCAACATGATCAAATCTTCAGCCTCCGCGCGGGCGCGGGCGTACTCAACCGCTTCCTGAAAATCTTCACCATGGATGATCAAGTCCGCGCCTTGCGCACGCATGGCCGCGTTTTTTTCAAGGCTATTGCCCTCAGGCACCACAACATGGGCCTGCAGGCCAAACCGCGCGCAGGCGGTGGCGATTGACTGGCCATGATTGCCGCGCGTGGCCGTGATCACGCCGCGCGCAGCCCCATGGCGGCGCACATGATCGTCAATATAGACCAACCCGCCGCGCAGCTTGAAAGCGCCGACCGGCGTGTGATTTTCATGCTTCACCCAGGTCTCGCATCCGACTCGCTGGCTCAACAATGGCCAGACATATTGCGGGGTGCCGGGGAAGACCGTGCGCACCAAGGCGTGGGCGGCGTCGAAATCAGATTTTTGGGAACGCGCACGCATAGCAGTCTCCGTAAAATGCCCCAGGGAAATACACCGAAACATTATGGCCTATTAAACACCGTGATTCGGGCAGCCGGCAAAGCGAGAGAGACGGCCCCAGCGGACATCCGATTAGACGCCACTGGGGCCACCCCCTCGTCAGCCCATCTGGCGGACGCGCTTCACCGCGAAACCGGGGGTACGGCGGGACGCAGTGAAAGCTTCGCCAAATCAATAGATCCGATGTGCGGATCCGCCTCCAGTTGGGGCTGGAGGTTATTGACGCCAGAAAGGCTTTTCGATTTCGCGCATGACCTCGCGGCGCGTGAGGCCAACGTCCCTAAGGATCCGGTCATCGATATCCATCAGGTGGTTGCGCATCTCCTCACGCTCCTGCCAGCGAACCAGCACGGCCCAAAACGCCTTGGCCAGATCGACGATCGCCCGCGTGACGAACCCGGCGCGCGGCACGCGCGGCGTGCCCCCTTCTGCCGACCCGGAGCGATCTGATCCCGCCAAATGCGCGGCCTTTGATCCGAACGATCCGGGCTTTTCAGTTATTGTACGCATACAATTAATCCTTTCACCCGAATTGAGACTGAATTGTCTCTGTACAATCTTATATTTCTATTGCGGCTTAGGGTTCAATGGTTATATTGTATGGGTGACAATTTTAAGGAACACCGACATGCCGGACGTGGAAACCGCCCCTTCCTCCACCCCTTGGGCCCCTGACATAGCGGCCGCGACGGGTCCGAAATATCAAGCCATCGCCGGCGCCATCGCCCATGACATCCGCCAAGGCATTTTGCCCGTGGGCAGCAAATTGCCGCCGCAGCGGGACTTGGCTTGGCGCTTGAGCGTGACTGTCGGCACCATCAGCCGCGCCTACCGCGAGGCCGAACAGCGCGGCCTGATCGGCGGCGAGGTGGGGCGCGGCACGTATGTCCTGTCGCAAAGTGGGCGCCTGCGCACGTTTGGTGGCCACACCGACGGCGGAACCGGCATGATTTGGAGTCCCGGCGACCAGCGCATGGCCGATGATCAACAGGGCCCGGAACTTGGCCCCATCCCCATGCAAGCCAATGTCCCCCCGCCCGGTCCGGCTGGGATGGCCCTGCGCAAGACCTTGGCCGAAATGTTGGACTCTCCCGCCCTGGCCGATCTTTTGAACTATGATTCCCGCAACATGGCCCAGCGGTTCCGAGAGGCGGGCGTGTCTTGGCTTGCGCGGCGGGAGTTGCAGGCGGGCGTTGAGGATATCGTCGTGTGTGCCGGGGCCCATAACGGCCTTGTTGCGACCTTTGCGACGCTCCTAAAGCCCGGGCAACGGGTGATGACCGAACGGCTTTGCTATTCCGGCATCAAGACAGTCGCAAAACTGCTGGGACTGGTCCTGGTACCCGGCACAATCGATGAGGAGGGTTTATGCGCCGACGCGGTTGAAGAGGCCGCGAAGGCCGGGCGGATTGATGCCGTCTATGTCGTGCCGACCCTGCAAAACCCGACCAACACCATCATGGGCGAGGCGCGACGAGAAAAGCTGGCCGGCGTGTGTGAGCGCTATGATATCCCCCTGGTTGAAGATGATATCTGTGGGCTTCTCATAGCCGATGGCCCGCCCCCGATCACGCTCCACGCACCGCGCATGGGCTATTACGTCACCTCGCTCTCCAAAACCCTGGCGCCGGGCTTGCGCGTCGGGTTCGTGAAGACGCCGAACCGTATGCGCGACTACGTCGCCTCTTCCGTTCGGGCCAGCACCTGGATGGCCTCGCCGCTAACCTCCGAAATCGCCAGCCGCTGGATTGAAGGGGGGGATGCCGATCATATGGTCACCGAACAGCGGGCCAGCCTGCGCCGTCGTGGGGAAATCGTGGATCAGCATTTTGGAGGGCTGACCTATCATAAGCCGGAGGGTGCGTTGCATGTATGGTTGGATTTGCCCCCCCAATGGGACGCCAGCCAGTTTGTGGCCTCGGCGGCTGCGCGCGATGTCATGCTGACGGCGGCCCACGCCTTCACCATCGGCGACAGCCCATCGCCCCGCTCAGTCCGCATCTGCCTGGGCGGGCCGCGGACGGAACAACGATTAAGCGACGGCCTAAGCCAGTTGCGCATGATTTTAGATCAGGAAGACCCGATGGCGGGTGAGGCGGTTATGTAGGGCCGAGCGCTCACGATTAAGATATCTAGCGCCCCGCCAATTCAATCGCCTGGGCGACATCGTCGATTACGCTGTCGATCAGCTTGGCGTCATCGGCCTCCGCCATGACGCGGATCACGGGCTCGGTCCCCGATGGACGGATCACCAGCCGCCCGCCTTGCGCCAACCGCGCTTCCCCCACCTCGATCGCCTGGCGCACGCCGTCGGTTTCCAAGGGACGGGCCCCGCGCTCAAAGCGCACATTATGCAGGCGCTGGGGCACCGGCTTGAATTGCCGTCCCAATTTGCTCATCGGTTTGCCGCTGGCGACCATCACGGCCAGCACTTGCAGGGCGGCCACCAGGCCATCGCCGGTCGTGCCGTAATCGCCTAAAACGATATGGCCCGATTGCTCCCCGCCCAGATTGCAGTGGGTTTCACGCATTGCCTCGACCACATAGCGATCGCCGACCTTCGTGCGGGTCAGGCCGATATCGCGCTCGCCCAAGAAACGCTCCAACCCCAAATTGGACATAACGGTCGCGACCACCGGGCCTTGCAAGCGCCCGGCTTCTGCCCAGGAACTGGCGATCAGCGCCATCAGCTGGTCGCCGTCCACGATATGGCCGGTCTCGTCGCACACGATCAAGCGGTCGGCATCCCCGTCCAGCGCAATCCCTAAATGCGCCCCGTTGGTGACCACCCATTCGCACATGCTCTCCGGCGCCATGGCGCCGCATTTGCGGTTGATGTTGGTGCCGTCCGGTTGGACCGCGATCGATAGAACCTCCGCCCCCAACTCATGAAAGACGACGGGGGCCACGCGATAGGCCGCCCCATGGGCGCAATCGACCACAATTTTCAGGCCGTCCAGGCGCAAGGATTTCGGGAAGGTCGCCTTCACAAATTCGATATAGCGACCGGGCGCATCCTCCAACCGCTGGGCCCGGCCCAGGGCCTTGGGCTCCACCGGGGGGCTGGGCGCATCTTCCAGACCCGCATCCATGAGGCGCTCAATCTCCGCTTCCGTGGCGTCGGACAGCTTGTAGCCATCCGGCCCGAACAGCTTGATGCCGTTATCCTGATAGGGGTTGTGGGAGGCGGAAATCATCACGCCCAGATCCGCGCGCATTGAGCCCGTCAACATCGCCACCGCCGGCGTCGGCAGCGGCCCCAACAACATCGCATCCATGCCCATGGAGACGAATCCGGCGGTCAGCGCCGGCTCCAACATATAGCCCGACAGACGCGTATCCTTACCGATCACGACACGGTGGCGGTAATCACCACGCCGAAAAATCGCCCCGGCCGCCATCGCCAGCTTTAGGGCCACATCGGGCGTGATCGGCCACTGATTGGCCGTCCCGCGCATCCCATCCGTGCCAAAATATTTCCGCGCCATTGCGTCTCAAAACCCTCTGAATGAAAGGCGATTCTGGACGGAGTCCCTCAGCTTGGCAAGGCAGGCAACCGACGCCCTTAAAAGCTTAACAGTTTGTGATACACAACCTGTAGTTTTCATGGCACGATCTCACCCGATCTTGGTTTTATTTGACTAGACATAACCACAGGGGAGACTTCGACAGATGCCGTGGATCGCACCGAACCGAAAGACCGGCCCGCGCGCTATGGTGCCGCAGCCGTTGGGTAAGACGCATTATCAATATGTCGACACCGCCGGCTTTTCCTATGGCGCGTGGAAGGCGGCCTGTGGCGGTCCGATCGGGCATTTTGAGACGCCGCCGCGCGAGAACGTGGCGGTCGTGGGGGCAGGATTGGGCGGGCTTGCTGCGGCCTATGAGCTTTTGCGCGCGGGCGTCAATGTCACCCTGTTCGAGGCGAGCGATCGGATCGGCGGGCGGATGTTCAGCAAGCCCTTCGCCGCCGGCAGCAAGGATTTGGCCGAACTGGGCGCGATGCGCTTTCCCCCGTCGGAGGAATTGCTGTTCGACTACATCAATCAATTCGACATTGAGACCACGTCCGACTTCCCCGACCCCGGTGCGGTGGAGACGATGGTGTCCTATCAGGGCCTCAAATACCGCTTCACCAACGAGGATGAGAGCGAGGTTCCCCAGGCCTTCAAAGATTTGTCAAAGGCATGGGATGCGTTTCTGACCACCGGCGCCACGGTTGAGGTGGCCGATGCCACCGGCAGCTTGCAGCAGATTAAGCTGGCCGCCCCCAATGACATCTCTGCCGCCCTGACGGCGAACTGCACCTATACGCCACATGCGAGCGGCTGCGATCCCGTCACGGCCTGGCAGACCTATATCGATGTCTTTGCCAACCGCACCCTTTACAACGGCCTGATGCTGATCTTTTCCGGCCCCCACCCCCCCGGTGGAAGGGCCTGGATGGTGCCGGATGATTACGAGCGCTTTGCAGCGCTGGGCACCGGCTTCGGCGGTTTCGGCCCGCTTTATCAGGTCAGTTTCATCGATATCCTGCGCCTGATGGTCAATGGGCTTGAGACGGCGCAACGCTTCCTACCCGGCGGCATCAGCCAAGTCGGCACCGGTCTTTACACCGCCACGATCACCCGACCGGATGGCACGAAAACTTCCGTGGAAAAGCACACCCGGATGAAAACGCCGATCGGTGGCCTCTACACCACCCAGGACGGGGCTGTGCTGATGGTCGACCCCGCCGGCAAGCCGCTTCCCGGCGGCCCTTTTGCGCGGGTCATCATCGCCACCACCCATCGGGCGATGGAAATCGATGCGAAGTTGGGTCTGTTCGACACGTTCAACGGGCCGGGGAACATACCCGTTTCACCTGCCCTAGACACCGCAGCGGCGGCGGGCGTGCGGGCGATGCATATCATGAATTCGACGAAGGTGTTCCTGCGCACCGAAAGCCAGTTTTGGAAGAATAAAAAGGACATGCCGCGGGTGATCCTGAGCGATTCGCTATCGACCAACCTTTATACCCTGGAATACGGCGAGAAGACGGGGGTTGTGCTGGTCTCTTACGTGTGGGGCGACGAATCCATCAAGCAATTGACCTTCACCGACAAGAAGGCGCGGATGGAGATGCTGCGCCAAGCCCTGATGCCGGTCGCGCCGGAGTTCGCGGAAAACCTGATTCCGGCGGGCGGCGACTATGACCGCAATGTCCAGATGATCGATTGGGAACTGGAGGACCATTACTACGGCGCCTTCAAGCTGAACCGCCCCGGTCAGGAACAATATGTCCGCACCCTTTTCTTCGATTATCAGAAGGTTTTGGCAAACCCCAATGCCGCGACGTCGAAGGTGTTCTTAGCCGGCGACAGCATCTCCTGGACCGGGGGGTGGACGGAAGGGGCGTTGCAAACCGCGATGAACGCCGCCTGCGCGGTGATCCATGGGCTGGGCGGATCGGTCAGCGGGGGCGCGGATACCCCGATGACGCTGGATGCCACGCGCTACGACTACAACACCGCCAACGCCTAATCCCCAACGCCTAATCCCCAACGCCTAACAACAATAATAAGGCCCGATCCAAACGCTGGATCGGGCCTTATCTTTAGGCGGGTGATGACGCGGACCTTAGGCCGGGTCGGGTTCCGGATCCGGATCGGGGCCGAGCGAGCTTGAGCCGCTGTCCTTGCCCTTACTGGTCGTGGGCACGGAGGAGCGGGCACCGCCGGCGGGCGGGCCGCCGGTATCTTCCTCACGGTGGATCGACTCACCCTTCATCAGCTTTTTCACTTCCGCGCCCGATAGAGTTTCGTAGTCGAGCAAGCCTTGGGCGACCTTGTGCAACTCATCCTCATGCTCGCGCAGGACCTTATAGCAGCGCGTTTCCGCCTCCTCACAAATGCGACGGATTTCTTCGTCGATGATCTGTGAGGTTTTCTCGGAAATATTCTGCGTCCGCGCCACGGAATGGCCGAGGAAAACCTCGTCCTGATTCTCGTTATAGCGCAGCCGGCCCAACCGATCGGACATCCCGTATTCGGTCACCATGGCCCGGGCCATATTGGTTGCCTGCTGGAGATCGTTGGAGGCGCCGGTGGTCACATTCTCGGGCCCGAAGATGATTTCTTCCGCCGCGCGACCGCCATACATCATGGCCAGTTTCGCGGTCATTTCCATCTTCTTATAGCCCAGGCGATCCCGCTCCGGCAGGTTCATGGTGACACCCAAAGCGCGCCCACGGGGAATGATCGTCACCTTATGCAAGGGATCATTGCCGTCGATATGAATCCCCGCCAACGCGTGGCCGGCCTCATGATAGGCGGTCAGCTTCTTCTCATCTTCCGTCATCACCATAGAGCGACGCTCAGCCCCCATCAGGACCTTGTCCTTGGCATCCTCAAGCTCCTTCATGGAGACCACGCGCCGGTTGCGCCGCGCCGCCATCAAGGCCGCCTCATTGACGAGGTTGGCGAGATCCGCGCCGGAGAAACCGGGCGTACCGCGCGCGATAACTTTGGGCTCAACATCGGGGGCCATCGGCACTTTGGACAGGTGGACCCGCAGGATTTTCTCGCGGCCTAGAATATCCGGGTTCGGCACCACGACCTGACGGTCGAAGCGACCCGGGCGCAGCAAGGCCGGATCCAGCACGTCCGGGCGGTTGGTGGCCGCGATGATGATCACGCCCTCATTCGCCTCGAAGCCGTCCATTTCGACCAGCATCTGGTTCAGGGTCTGCTCACGCTCATCATTGCCGCCGCCAAGACCGGCGCCACGATGACGTCCAACCGCATCCAATTCATCGATGAAGATGATGCAGGGCGCGTTTTTCTTGCCCTGCTCGAACATATCGCGCACGCGACTGGCGCCGACGCCGACAAACATTTCCACGAAGTCGGAGCCCGAGATGGTGAAGAACGGCACGTTCGCCTCGCCGGCGACCGCACGGGCCGTCAACGTCTTACCCGTACCGGGCGGGCCGACCAGCAGAACGCCCTTCGGGATCTTACCGCCCAGGCGCTGGAATTTTGAGGGATCGCGCAGATATTCGACGATTTCCTGCAGTTCCTGCTTGGCCTCATCAATGCCGGCAACGTCATCAAAGGTGACGCGGCCCTTTTGTTCGGTCAGCAGCTTGGCCTTGGACTTACCAAAGCCCATCGCCTTGCCGCCGCCGCCCTGCATCTGGCGGAACAGGAATACCCAAACCGCGATCAACAGCAGGATCGGTAGCATGCTGAGCACGACTTGCAGGAAGACGCTGTTTTCTTCCGGCGGACTGGCCTGGATCATCACGCCGCTGCCCTGCAACTTGTCGATCAAGCCGGGGTCATCGGGGGAATAGGTGCTAAACGCACGGCCCGAATCCAAGTGGCCGGTGATGCGCTGCCCCTGGATGGTGACGTCCTTGACGCTGCCGCTTTCCACATCTGCCAGGAATTGTGAATAGGGCGTCTGTTGCGCCTGCGGCGAGCCAGTGTTGTTCTGGAAGACGTTAAACA